>Ga0326512_10000859_pt1 | contig 25472 bp, 34 predicted proteins | sample 1_2617_0518_D_FD_203652 | JGI IMG/M metagenome (GOLD analysis project Ga0326512, IMG submission 203652) | Bovine rumen microbial communities from UC Davis, California, United States - 1_2617_0518 | ecosystem: Host-associated > Mammals > Digestive system > Stomach > Rumen | place: USA...
AGACTTCAATAAGAAGAAACGTAAAGACGGTTATGTGTTTGTTGTAGAGCAGTGTTTTGAATGGATAGATGATACATCTTTCTTTACCGATGACTTAACAGAAGCTCTTGATAACTTAAAGCAGACACATGAAGATTCTGGCGATGATTACTACATCTATGTGTTCAAGAAAGAATACGTCAAGAACCTACTTAATACTTTTAGTGTCTGGGAATTGATGTTAGGTGATTTAGAAGATGAAGGTATTGATCCAGAGTTTTTACAGGATTTCTTCTCAAAAGATGATAGAGATGATTTTGAAACAAAGTTATTAGCATGGTTTGAGAAGCGTGTTAAAGATGCGTGGATATATACAGATTGTATAGGTCAACTGAAAATAGATTGATATTAACTTAAAGAGGAAAACAAAAATGATTAAAGCTGTTGAATTTGTATCAAGAGAAAATGCGTTGATTAAAGCTATCGACCAAGTAAATCATTTTCTAAAAGAGAATGACGGAAAGGTGAGGATTAACGATGTTCGTCACTCTGTAGCTTTTGACGATAACTCTGGCTACATCATTACTTCTTATGTGATTTTCTATGAAGAAATTACCGATGGAGTAAAAGAAACAAAGAAGGCTAAGACTAAAGAATAGCAGATAAAACAAAAGCCCCGCCACACCGCCTTATCGTGTAACAGGGCTTTTAACACTCTTTCTTATTTCCGTATTTAATTGTATAGATATTTCTGCAAAAAGGCAAGTGTATTATGTCACAAGAAAAAGAAATAGAGGATTTAGTTTACCACCCTAACCATTACTGCAAATATAATGTAGAGTTAGAGAGTATAGATGTTGTTGATTTATTTAGTTTTAATCTAGGTTCATGTATGAAATATGCAATCCGTTTCAGAGATAAAGACAATCCGATAATGGATTTAGAAAAAGCTATCTGGTATGCAGAAAGAATAGACGGTAATTTAAAGAAAACTAGGAAGGCTATACGACAGCTAAAGAAATATAAACCTGTATTAGAGATATATAAATCCAAAGCAAAAGATATTATTACTTTTGCAACCATAGATTTTTTTATTGAATGTATTAAAAAGAAGAATTTATCTCCTGTACTTGAATTATTACACAAACGTTTAAATTACGAAAAGAGCAAGCCGGTAGCACCTATATGCACAGAATAAGAAATGTAAAAGACCATTTAGGTCAAGAGTTCAAGACTATAAGGGAAATGTATCTGCATTACGGCTTGAATGAGAGTGTTTATTATCAACGCAAAAGGATAGGAATGAGCCTTGAAGATATACTCAGTACACCGATAAGGAAACAGAAGAATAACTGTGTCGATGATACTTTGATATACAAAAGGCATCACATACCAGATGAATTTAAGAAACGTTATCAAAAGGCAATAAATGTTTGAGAAAGACCAGACTGTATGGGATATGCACATGGTTGATGTTGGCTACAACCTAGCACAACAGACGTTAAACAAAATCTTAGATGATATGTTTTATCTATCAGAAGCAGACAGGGCGCATATCCTAAAGTACATGGATTATTACAAAGCACAAGAGATTGTTGATTTTAAAAAGAAATATCTACATATCGAGGATAAAGAAAATGAAAACATTTGATAGAAAAGATGTGTACTCATGGAGTAACGCTGAAGAAGCAAAACAGTATATAGGGGAAAAGGGATATTTCTCTGATGAATTAAAGAAAAATTTAAAGTTTTGGGTAAAAGGTACGCTGAAAGTCATTAACACAGATTTAAAAGTTTCAGAAGTTTTCGCAAAAGAAAATGAAGAAGGAGATTATCCTTATGGTTTGTTCATTCCAGCCAATAAGGTCAAAGAGGTTGAAGAAAAGAAGTGGAGAGCTTTTAAAGACATAGGTGAGTTTCAATGTGTTACTAATAAATTTATTGGTGACATTATCGAAGTTAAAAGTGATTGGGATAGTAGAGTTTATAGATGCTTAATTATGTGGGCTACAGAGGGCTACATAGGAATGGCTGGTTTACGTTTCTCTTTGCTAATAGATTTGTTTGAACATTATCAATGGAAAGATAGTAACAATGAATGGCAACCTTTTGGAGTGTTAGATGAAAGCTAAATACAGAAAGTATACAAAAATTTATATGAGTTATTTAGAAAAATTGCATAAACATAAGATAGGTTTTTGGAATACTGAACTTAGAAATAAATTGTATTTAAGTTTTTATAAAAGTTTTCAGCAAATAAATAGAGTGGAAAAATGAAAGCTAAATATAGATTTGAGAGGGTATAAGATGAAAACACAGACAGATAAGACAGGAACAAGAAAAATTGAAAACGGAACAAGTAAACAGGTTTTAGGTAGTAGCGAGGAAAAGAAATAATGTGGTACACAGTTAAGATTCGATTCTATGTCAATGAGAAGCCTGTGATTACTTTTTATGAAAAGGCTTTTTGGTTCAAACGAAACGCTCTGGATTACATGGACTCTATTGAAAGCGTTGGAATTAAATCTGATTCTTCCTTAGAGGAACTAACCAACAAAGGCTTACGTGTTAAAGCCGAACTGTATGATCGCAAAGATAAATGTATATACGATACAAGACTTATCGTTGAGCTTGTAGAAGATAGCAGAGTAGAGGTAATGCAAGCATGAAAACTAAGTACAAAAAATACACAAAGCTCTATATGAAATATTTAACGATTCGCTCTTATAGATATAAACATACGCCATTTAGAATACAATTATCTTGGGGGTGGTGGAAAGGTAAAGCAGACGGAACATGGAGAGGTAGATTATGAAAGTAAAGAAACTACTAAAGGCTTTTAAATGTTGTCGCTTTTCCTGTAATATTCGTATTTATCATACAGATGCACAGGGGAATGTAGGAAATAACGATTATTGCTACCCTTATTTCCATAACAAGAAGAAAGACAAGATATACAGACAACAGGAAGTTAAAGTCTGGGATTTAGTCAGAGGTCACGATAATATCTGTAATACCCTAAAGATATGGGTAAGAAAACCAGAGGAAATATCAGAGAAATGGGAATAAGACAATGAGATTTGATGTATACGCTACGTCTGGCGAAATGTCAATAAACAATAATACTTTACGTAAAGACTACGGAAAGATACTAAGTAAGTATGGCGCAAAATATCATTTTCACAAGGGAGAGTATATTTTTGAAAACCGTTGGGAGTGTAGTATTGAGCTAGATTCTTTAGAAGATTTACAAAAATTATTAAAGGAAATCAGAGAATATACACAACAAGAATGGATTAAACTAATTTTAGTAGATAATTCAACGATTGAAATATACGATGATTGGAGAGAATAAGGAGTTTTAATGTTATGGTAACTCTTAGAGATTGTCTTGCAATTATCAAGGATAGACACAGTATATTGAGTATTGACGATATTAACGGAGCACCGTTTGTAGTGTGTAGTAACATTAGTAGGTTTTTACAACACGTCAAAGAAAGTAAGATGTATAGACCTCTAATGGATATGGAAGTAGCTAAACTTGATATGTATACATCACACGAACAAGGCGGTGATTCTCACTATATTGATATAAAACTCAAATGCCTAATGAAAGAAATTCAGTGATGGCAAGGGTACATGGATTTGAACCATGACTAAGAGGATCAAAACCTCTGGTGCTACCTTTACACCATACCCTTAAAAAAAATGCCCTGTTATGTGGGAAACAGGGCGAAACAATCTAATCAAACAAACATAAGGAGTATTTATATTATAGCCTACTCACTATAAGTTGTATATACTTTTGTATAAAAATCTATAAGATTATTTAACTTAACAATAGCTATATCACACTTCTTAGCCTTTTCTAGTTCTGCTTCGTATAATCTTTGAAATTTCTTTGCGTTATCTGCAAGCTGTCTGGCGTTTCCTTCTGAAATTCCACCGGCAACTTTGGAAGTGTCGGACACTGTTTGATTATCTTGACCTGTGGTGTTGATTGACAGCCCGCTATAAGAACTAATGACAGGAGTAGACTTAATAAGACTATACTCGTTATCAACATCTGCAAGAGATAAGTACAAATCTTCTGTAACATGATATACCTCATTCTGAATTTTGTTATTGATATGAATAGCGGATTGAAGGTTATCGTTAATAGCCTGTTCTTCTGCAATAGTCTTTTCCTGTATCTTGATTTGACACTTATTAGAAGCAACAGAATAACCTAAAAAGAAAGCTACACCCGCACCAACCGTATATGCAATCACTCTTGAATAATCAAATATCATTCTTGCAATCCTTAAAAAAAATCCCCTACCGTATTGCAGATAGAGGATTAAACACATTCTATTAAAGGAACTAACGAATATGAAAATGGAAATCTGGCATCGTCTGAGGGAATCGAACCTTCGCCTGTACCTATCTTACCCATAGTTGTGCTTCCACTTACACCAAGACGATAAAATCAATAAGTGTAGCCATACCCACCAAAGTTAAACTAACTTGAAAGAAAAAAAAGAAAAATCAAAAAAGCATAACTACACTTATAGCAGAACACTGAGCCGATGTGAATTTCAGAACCAAAGGAGAAAAAAGTTTACCCTAAAATATTCAATGTTCTGCTACAAGTGCCCTCTACCAGAGCTACACGATAAAGGGCATAGGTTGTATGCAATATGTTCCATAACTTCTTACAGAACATGAATATAGAATATCACTAACATATTCAATAGTAAAGATATTTATATACTTTTGTTAGCCATGTAACAATTTGTATACAACTATCACCAAAAGTTAGGGGAACATGAATAGGGAACATAAGGGAAACCGTGCAAAAACAACAATCCAGATAGACAGGTGAGTAGTGAGTGGGAGTGAATTTCAAAAATTGGAAAAAATTTGTGTGGGGCAATATAGGGATTTGGCCGAGCATTTGGGGGCGAAGGGGTATGGCAATCGGACAGGGGCATGAACATTTGCAGAAGCATGAGGTGGTTTTTGTGTCGGGTATGTTGTTGCTGATGTTAACAGGCTTCCAAAGAGGTTGCTAAATGTTCTATATGAAACATAAACGGCTATGTTATGCGGGAATAGATGAGCGGTTTGAAGTTTGTTATAGACATTCACACCTATAACCACCCTAACAACTCAACCACTAACAGATGAATGAACGATTTTGCAAAACGTGTTTGTTTGTGTGTTTCGTATTGCCTTTTACACTACCGGACAAACAGCTAACTTACTGAAGCATTTACTCACACGATACACAGGTCATTTATTTGTTGCTTGCCTGTATGGTTGCACAGCGTTGAGCGTTACCACTTATCGAACACTATGGAGAAGTATGGAAAGGTTAAAGGAATGTTGTCTTGTATGCTTGCCTGTATGTTGTCTTTTGGTTAAACTTAACTAATATAACACGTGCACCCGATACCCTTGATTAAGTCTATCACTTCAAAAACATGTGTCAAATTTTAATCATTGTTTTTATTTTGCACTTGCTTTAATTGACTGAATACAGGCATAAAAAAAGACGGTCATTATTGACCGCCTTTATTATCCTGTATTGTTTTTTCTATTCTGTAGGTATTATGTGAACTTGCATGTTTATTTCATTCTTTTCGATGAATTGCATTAACTCTGTTAAACGTTCTAATGCTTCATTAAAAGTAAATACTGCATTTTGGTCTTTTTTGTCTGTAGTAATGTATGGTATTTTTCCTGAAGGTGAAAAGCCTAAATGTAAATAATAACCATTGTTGTACTGTATACGATATTTCATTTTTAGTTACCTCTTTTTTTATTTCTCTATTTTCTGTTTTAATTGCTACCAACTATACCAACAAATATATTTTTGCGTTCCATCGTTAAATGTATATAGATGAAAACTTGCAGGATATTTTTTCTTTTGCCATTTTGTTGCTTTTTTCATGTAGTTTTCTGCAAAAGTTTTTGCTTGTTCAATAGTATCAAAAAAGTTAAATGTTAATTGAAATTTAGAACGCTTCATTTTAAAGCCCTCACTTAATCAATAATCCAGCCTGTACCATGTTTCACAATGCTTATATCAGTAAATCCATTTATCACGCAAAAAACATTAGTGTTAATTGTTTCAATAGGTTTATGCTGATAAGTCACTAACTCATTGTAAATTATTATCAATTCCTTAATATCTAACAATGTTAAGTCTAGCCCTGTTTTGTCTTTACCTGTATATATAAAGGCATCAATAATATCTTTTAGTTTATTCATTTTCTAAGTCCTCCAGACTATCGAACGAATCACCGTTTTCATCAACTTCACCTACTTGAAGCCTGTATTCAAAACTATCGGGATCTAATTTTGCAAGATATTTATTTTCCATTTCACAGTAAGCATTTAACAAAAAATTATTATCTTGTTTTAGTGTGTTTATTTCTCTAGTATCTACAGTGTGCATAATAATTGCCCCTGTAACCGCTGAAATTGCTATAAGATGCCATACTTTCATTTTGTTTTGACCTCATTTTTTTTAGTTTAGGGCGGTATTGCTACCGCCTTTTAAAAGTTAATCTTCACGAATAATAATTTTGTAATTGATTGTATGTAAGTTATCAGAAATAAATTCTAATAATTTGTTATCACTTACAGCTTCAAATTCAGAATCATTAACACCACCTAATTGAGCAATTACCTTATCTTTATAGCAAGGGTAAATGTCACGAAAATAAATCTCACCATTTGCAGACTTGTTAAAATATAGTTCAAAGTTCATTAGCATAATTCCGATTATTACGGCTTGCCCGTCAATCTTGGTAATAAAGCGGGTTTTATCTTTGCTCATAAAATAATGAGTGCTAGTTAAACAAGCAACTTCATGCTTTACAGCTTTTTGAAAAAATGGCAGATCCCTTTCAAGTCTGTTTTTAATTTCAACAAAATTCTTATAAAAATCGTTATCTGAGTTTTCAGCGGTTGCATTTGCGTTATACATATCAAGGATATTATTGATAAATGATAATGATGTGTTGTTTTCAAATTCTTTCATAGCTAAAGCCCTCAATTGAATGATTTATTGTGTTTCTATACTTACATTATCGGTAATATATATTGATATATCGAGATATATAATAATATTTTGTGAAGCTAATCACAATAAAAATAAAAAAGCCCTTAATAATCAAATATTAAGAGCTTTATAAAAATGTATCTTTTATTTTACAGTTCTTTTTTGATTTGTTCTGCATCAATACTATTTAAAGCTGATACTGTTTTTATTATTGTTTCTTTTTGATTGTCTGGCAGCTGATACCAAGCAGCAATATAACAATCATATATATATGACTTAATTCTTTTATAGTTACCTGTATCAGTTGTATTATTTGCAAGCATCTTATAATACTTATCTCTTAATTCTGTTAGTTTTGCCTGTATATCTTTTGTATCTGTAAGTTGTAATCTTGTTTTTATAAGGTTTTCCAAGCCCCCGTATTGCTTATTAACAACCACAGAGCCGACTAGGCCACTATATCCAAGAGCTAAAAATAAATCTCTTTTCTGTTTAAATTCAACGTCATAGATTCTAAAAATCATTGTATACACCTTTATATAGAACTTTATACCTATTTATATTATAGATTATTCCTTTGATTTTTAATATATTTCTAAATATTTTCGTGACATTCATCACATTTTATCATTTAATTTCTATCAATATAAAATGATATATCCGATAATTAAGACAACAAAGGGCGATAGAGGTTGTCACCCATAAATCACAAATGAGGTACTTAAAAATGAACAATCCTAATTACTTTGATTTAACTCCAAGATATGACAGTAGACAGTCATTTTACGGAAAGGCTAAAGTTTTGATTGTGGGTCAATTCATAACGCTAAAAAGTTATGACACTGAAATTATCACTATAGATACAGAAAAACACACTTTTATTAAAAAGTGGTCTAATTGGTCGCACACTACAGGTAGACACATTGTAGAGTTCGCTAGACAATACGATTTACCTATTAGCTGTAAAGCGGATTACAGCAAGCTAGACACTTTCAAAGAATACAACTACTAAATGAGGGCTTTAAAAATGGCATTGAGAAAATATTTACAGTCTGAAATAAAATCCATGTATAGAAATGGAGAGCTAAAGAAAATCACGTCACGGAATAAGGCTGGAGATACCGCTATACATACAGACGGCTTAACTCAAATCGGTTTTAATGCGGGGGCTTATGGCTGTAATGCTGAAATTTATCAAGATGACAAAACAGGAGAACTTTTTATAAATAATTTCCGGATCAATTTACCTAAAAATTAAATGAGGGCTTTATCATGAAACGTATTGAGTGGATTAAACAGGAATTAGAAAATTTAAGAGAAAATGATCTTGTTTCTCTATGGAATGAGTATTGCTACAAAAACAGTTATGAGCCTATCTATCTAGTCAATGAGCTTGATCTCAATTATGAAATAGATTTAACAGGGGACTCTTTAGAAATTATCGACAGGATCAAAAGGGACTTCTCAGATTTTAACACCCAAGATAAATATTACACTGTAGACGGATACGGAAATTATAACAGTTATAACGACCCTTACAGCAAAATTGATATAGATGTGTTAGCTGAAGCCATAGACAACGAGGATATAACAACTCTAGGCTGTATAGATTTAGATGATTATGAAGACTCAGAAGAAACAGAGGATTAACAGGGGCTTATCGGGCTGAAATATGCCCGATACACTTCAAAGCATTATTTATAGTGTTTTGAACTGTATCAACAATTAAGTTGATTTAATCCGCCTGTAGAATTATAGGCACTGAAAAAAATGAGGTCATTATGATGAAATATAAATTAGATCTAATGTACGGTTTAAAGTTTGATACTTTTAACGACAACATAGAGTCAATGATTAGACACATCAATAATTATGGTGAACAAGTATCTATTTATGCCATTGATAGAAGCTGTCACAATAGCAGACACTATGATATTTATTTCTGCAAACAAAATTGCTTATATCCGATGTTTTTGAATGTTCATAAAACAGGATTAAGAGACATTGAGTATTACTTCATGCAAATGCTAAGAGAATACGGAAAATTTTACGAAATGAAAGAGCATATCTTAACTCAAATCGAAAACAAAATGCACCTTTCAGAGATTATCGAAAACAATCACTATAAATTTGCATGGAATTGCATCGAAAACAATTACTAAACAAATACGCCTGTAATGAAGTGTTACAGGCAAAACAAGTCAAAATGAGGGATTTTAAAATGTTAATTTACAATTTCGTGACCGGCAAGAGATACGGTCAAAAAGTAACCGCTGAACTAGAGAAAATCTGCAAAGAGAAGGGCTATAAATTAGGTTTATTTGCTACATCACAACAAATGAAACAAAACTCTGCATTATTTGTTGCAAAGGGTCAAAAGGCACATAAAGTGCCGATGTATATTGACGGTAGAGAAACATATTTTTGCCTGTTTAATATTGCTCAGTGCATTGTTACAGGCATTGAGAAGAAGCTCAAAACCAAAACCGTGTATGTTGAGAAGCCTATAATCAGTAAACCAAAACAAGCAACAACACAGGAGATTAACGAACTGTCACAGGCACTTGATAAGTTTGTAATTTTAAATGGTAATGGGTCACGTTGTAGGCTGTATCTGGATTCAGAAGAAAATCAGACACCTAAGTTTAATTATCAAGAATATAAAGCTAGAAAACTTGCAAAGGTTCAAGAGTATGAAAGGCGTATTAAAGAGTTAGAAGCAGAATTACAGGCAACTTCAAAGGTCACTAACACATACGGTTATGGTGATTTACAGGTAGAAAATTGCCCTTTTTAATAGTCAAAATGAGGTGGATAAAATGGAAACAATCACAATTAAAATCGCAAAACTACATGATATTTCAGACAAGAAAAGAGCTGAAATTAAACAGGCACTTGCTAAAGTCAACGGAAAATTATCGCACATACTTTTAATTGAAGATGTTATGCAATTTTTAAACGCTGTAGATTCTTTAAGATTAAGGGGCGGATCAATGTATTCAAAAAGTTTAAAATATAATTTAGATATTGAATTAAATCCAAGCTTGCCTGTACTTGCTAAATCCTATAAATACTCTGTTGAATATACATCTCTAATCTTATCTTATGTAGACAAAAAGATAGAGTTAAAAATAGGTAGAAGCCTGTTATTTCCATCACAAAACAAGCCACGTATTAAAACAACAATGCGCCCGTCTATGTGTGAAAAATTAAATGGTGATTTAATTGTTGAAGCCTTACAAGATTTAGCAGACTTCATTAACATGAAAATCTGTAGCAAATTACAAATATTTTAAGAGGTTAATATGCAAAACAAGTATAAAAAATTTAATTATTACATTAACAACGTTCGTGCTTTACGCTCATTAAAGCGTAGGCAAAAGAATACAACCTTACGTCAACATCGTTTACGTCATAAAGAAGCTATGGCATGGATTAACAACTATGGAAATGAGGTGTAATTATGACAACGTATAAAGAGCTAAAAGATATTTTGCAAGAGAATTATGTACTTGATTTGCACATATATACAAAGCATGATTTTGTTAGAGTTGATTCAGACAAAATCAAGACTGATGAATACAATAATTTTATAGTTAAAAATAAAAGTTTTGATTTAGATTATATGGCTGTAACTTTATATTCTCCAGACATTAACCCAGACGATATTGAATAATCATAGGCACAGGAGAAAAACAAGAATGAGTAACTTTGATTTATTATTATGGGCGGGTACAAGATTAGGCTTATGGATTCTACTGAGTGCCATACCTCTAAACATGGTTATAAATTTAGACTGTGAAGATGATTATAAGAATAGACACAAGATAGCATTTTGGTTGTTTATAATCTTCTTTGTTATCGCACCACTTTGTTTTGCAATATAGGTTGACAATAGGCAAGAAAGGTTTATAATTAAATTGTCTTTAGTTGAAAGTGTATTTCATTTTAAAGACCTCATTTGACTTCGCCCTGTAGAGATACAGGGCACTTTTATTTCTGCTGTAACAATAGGCACAAAGATATTGAAGCAATATCTATTATGCTCTGTTCTGTTAATCGCTTATCTTTCCATAACTTAAAGCCCTTACTAAACAGATTCATAGTCAATATATCTTTATCAATATTACTGTCTAATAGAGTGTCTGTATTCTTTTCAATGTTCGATAGGCACTCTTTGATAATGTCACTTTGTTTTTGATTCATTCTCTCCTAACTTAATGAGTTGATTATCTGATTTATCCAGATGAATAGTAGGCACATCATACATATTTAATCCTTAATTATCTGCTGTACTTCTTCTACACTAAAACCTAATTCAAAAATTCTAGCTTGTGGATTTGTTCTTAACTCATATTGATCGTATGAAGTAGGAGTGCCATCATTATCTATAGGTGTAACTGTAATAACCTTGTGAGTTGCATCGTTTATGCCTTCTGATTCTGCGTCAAGATGCTTAACAAAAAACCACTCTTGATATGAATTTAAAAGTGCTTCATAATCTGGTAGCCATAAAGATTTTTCAAAATTTTGTCTAACAAAATCGTAATCAGCTCTTGTATTTAAGTGTCTTGGATAGCCTTTCATAGAAGTTCTCCGTGTTGAGATTAAACTATAAGCACGATTAACTTTAATTAAACGTGCAGTAAATGGTAATTGATCCTTATACTTATTGAATAGATAGATTAATCTTTTGGATTCTGTGAATGTTACATAGACATATTTTGATTCACGATTGTGAATATCAATTATTTTATAATGTAAACGTAATAATTCTTTATGCTTTTTAAGACAAACTTTTGCACCATAGAATACTACAGCTTTATTGATAAGTGTTGCAATAGGTACGTTAATTCCAAGCTGTTCTTTTGGTTCAAGAAAATCCTCAACGTCATTCACAATATAATCCTTACATACATTTAACTCTTTGCACAGCTTAACTAGCCCTAAACTTACAAATAGATTGTGAGAATTAGAGTGTTTTATCCAACCTATAGCTGATGCAACTTGCCCCTTTGCCTTCTTAATTGTAATCTTTTTCTTTTGTACGTTAGCTAATAGTGATTTGCATCTTTGCTTTATGCGTTGAGCTGTCTTTTTCTTAATAAGTTTATGAGTTGGAAAGTGACGATAACCTAAAAATTTTACGCCCTTTGATGTTTTGATAATATCAGCTCTGGATAGTTGAAGCGATAAAGAATTGTTTACAAAACTTATGACTAGCTGTTTAAAATGTTGAAGGGCACTCTTTGAATCAGAGAATATAATAAGATCGTCACAGTATCTAACAAGTTTTGAAAATCCGTGTTGAATACAAAACCTATCCAGAGAAGATAGATAGAGATTGCCAAACCATTGACTTAGATAATTGCCTATAGGTACATTTCTATCACCCTCAACACTATCAATAATATCATCGAGAAGCCATAACAATTCTTTATCTTTAAAAATAGTTCTAAGAAATTGTTTTAATTTTAAGTGTGGAATTGAAGGATAGAATTTTGAAATATCTAATTGAAGGCAATAGCTATATTTCTTTGTGTATTGAAAACATCTATCACTTGCTTTGATTTGACCTTTACCTATCCGGCAAGCGTAGGTGTCGTATACTAATTTCTTTTCAAAGATAGACTCAACGATACGCATGATGGCATGGTGAACAATTCTATCTGGTGCAAACGGAAGAATGTAAATTATTCTTTCCTTTGGTTCATAAATGGTTTTTGTTACGTATGCAGAAGTGTGATAGGTATGTGATTTTAACTGCTTGTGAATGGATTGAATAATTTGATCTTTATTCTTGATGGCTTCTTTAATATTATCTCGCCACTTCTTTCCTTTGGTGGCTTTATCAAAGGCGTAAGATAGGTTTTCTATAGAAATAATTTGTTGAAAAAGATTGCCATATCTTTTCATAAAGACCTTTACTTAACTTTCAACATTAGTAGCTACTAGCTAAATAAAGGCACAAGTTATGTGTTTGTGATATTACTATCAAAGGTATAGATAATCTTCAAAGGTAAGGCGTGTTTGCCTTTAACTTTTGTGCAGAACTGACTGCCAATATTACCATTGACATTAGCTGAAACATTATTGACATTAACGTACTGAGAACTGCAATTCGAGCTATTGCTCCAATTACCGCCTACAATCGTACGATAAGTTTTTACTGTATCATACGTCAGTAATTATGATTATAGATACCTACTCTTTAACGAGTGCCTTTATTTTAACTAAAATTGTTTTTAATTTCAATATATTATATCATAAAAATATCAATTAAATAAAGTTGATTACTCGCTCCTTTGCGCAGAACCGACCGCCAAAATTACCAAGGACAGCAGCCGAAACATAATAGACATCAACGCACCGAGAACCGCAATACGAGCCATCGCTCCAAGAACCGCCCACAAGCGCACGATAGAAAGCACCGTAGCTTGAACCATAGCTCTTAGCTCCGTCAACGGCACTTGCGTATGTAGTGCTCTGCCAATTAGAAGAACCGTTAGCATTTGAAGTTCTTACCCATTGCCAGAGATAACCACAACATTCCTCTAAGCCAATATTAGAAATCATGCGTCTGTTAGAAGTGTCAACGTGACCGCCAACTGTACTTTGGTCTGTAGAACCTGTGATATTTGTATTCTCATTTGAGCCTTTAGCAACACAAATAAAATCATCTCTATCTGGTAAACGCTTATGAACAAGTGAAGCCAGCTCCGCAAACTTCTCTCCATGTGCGGGATAGGTTGATGCTCCTGTCATGTGAACCGCACCATATTTAGATTGTGGTAGTGAACCGCTCCAACTTTCTAAGTAAATATCCCACCAGAGTTTTGTATCGGGATCGAAAACCATACCTTCATTCTCAGAATTTGATCTGTGAAGCAAGTCCCAAATTGAATATGGAAGAATATCTCCTGTAACATAACCGGCTAAAGGGTGAGCTATATCAGTCTTGGTTACGAAATCATACCAGACTTTACCGGCTTCAACGGAATTGCATAGACAGTGAAAACCGCCAATCTTACGTGAGGTGTCTGCTGTATAACCTGTAGGAACTGTTGAATTTGCAGAAAGTATCAGTTTACAAAAGTTATCTTCGTGTTCAACTGCATATATATAAAAGTCTTTACCGGCTCTATTTGTGTTGACTGTATAATCAACGGCTTCTGTAGAATCCCAATTATCTGCATTAGAAATATCTAGTAATACACTAGCATCATTATGGTAATATTTGTTGTTTACTTTGATAGATAGATTTGAAGATATAGTAATTTTTAATTTATCACTTACGACAAAATCATTTTCTCTTTGATAACTAGGAATATGAATAATTTTCTTTAGAGCTTCTAGGGTATTATCTAACAGTGTATCAATATAAGCCTTGTTACCTAAATCTTTTTCATCAGAAGGAATTGCGCTTGACTGAGGTAGCTGTTCAAAAGTATTTAGACCTGTAACATACTGTGACTTAGTTAACGACATAAAGTTATCATCAATATACTGAGCTGTAGATAATACTTTGTTATCAACATAATCAGTCATATAACGTGATGCAGATAAAACTTTATTATCAGTGTAGTTTGTTACATAATTAGTAGAGGATAAGACTTTGTTATCAACGTACTCTTTGTTGGTTATCTCTGTAGCTCCGGCTTCATTATCCATGATAGTCTTTGAACCGGCATTAAAAGTCTTAGGTGAAAGGATATACTGAGCTGTAGATAGAGTAACCATCGTGTCATTGATAGCATCAAGTCTGCCATCTTGCTCTGTATTCTTTGCTTCAATGTTGACAATTCTTTGTGTAATTCTACCTACATCGGTAGAGGTTTCAATGTCGCTTACTCTGGTATCTAAATCTTCTATCTGATTTTCGTTGTTTGTAATTCTTCGTTCGTGGTCTGCAATAGTAGTAGTGTGATTAGACAGAAGATTAGTATTATTTGTAATTTGCTGTTGCTTGTTCACAAAGGTATTGTGAATGTTATCGCCATTGCTATCGTAAGTTGCTCGTGATGCTGAACTTGCTGAATCCGCATGAGTAGCTTCATCTGAATGGTCTGCATTATCAGCGTTACTTGCCCTATCCGCATGAGTAGCATTGTTAGCTAGCATACTTCTTAACGCTAAAGTAGCGATGTTAGCCAAGTCTGCATGACTAGCCTGTGCTGAATGTTTAGCGTTCTCTGCTACATCGGAATTAACTGAATGCTCTGCTTCACGGATAGTTGCATCAAGTCTGAAAGATGAACCGGCAAATTGTGCGCTACCTTCTGCATCTCCACCTAAAGAAATTGTGATAGGGTCACGTAGTCTTGTAGCTGTATCAGCGTTACCCTGTAAGTCACCTACAAATTTATCAGCTTCAATAATAAACTGACCGCTTGAAGAAGTCTGTCCTCTGTAATTTCCTCTGCCCTGTCGTTTTAGGGCTTCGTACTGTTCTTTTGTCAATGTAGCCATAATCAAATCCTGTTACTAATATCTATCTTAACTATACATTTTCTGCTTTTGGTAGTTGCTAAAAAGAAAAGGGCGTAAGATAATTCCTACACCCTTTTATTGTTTTGTAATAAAAACTATTACTTGCTCTTAGTCCATGTCCTCTCTGCTCCATTACCTACTACAAGTCCACGTACCATTTCAAGAGCACAATCCGGCACAACATTTCCCTGTAACCAATCTGCACTATAGGCAAGTGGGCGAGCTACCAGACCTGTAGCCGATGTGTTCATAAGCATACCGGCAACGATAATCATAGCCTTCAAATCACGGCCACGAATCTCCTCACCATTTGCAAGTTTAACCACACCGTTCCAAGCTGATGTAGTCTGTGTCAAGAAAGGTGACTGTAACATAGCAGATGAATAGAAGTGTTTACCCTGTAACTTATCAATACCTGTGTTTGCAAGTCTACCGATAATAGGGAATGATGCACTTGCCATCTTGAAAGGCGACCAGAATAGATTTGATTTAAGTAAATCAATCTCGTCATCATCATCGCCCCAATTACCTTGACCTACAATACCATTGATAAGCTCTGCAACAATAGCCGGTGCAACAATCGCCAGACCTACACCCATTGTAGCGTGTGCGTATCTGCGCCAATCTGTGATACCATAATTTGCAAATGCGTTTTTAACTTCTGTTTCCATTAAACGCCACATGGAGTAGAAATATCCACCGAACATAGTGAGCATCTTTACGTAAGCATTTGACCTCTGAATACTTGCTACGTCTGCTAAGTCAAATGAGCCTAAACAGTTACGCACTGTAGCTTCTGCATAGTGGATAGCTTCTTGTTCACTCATACCTTTCTTTAATGCGGTATTCTTTGCGCTCATGTAACCAACATAGTCGATAACATTCTGTGTTAACTTCTGTGCAAGGTAAGCATGTTTGTTTGTGACGTACTGAGCTTTCTTAATCTTAGCTTTTGCGTTAAGAGCTAGACTTTCAAAAGCTCTACCATCAAGCATTAACTCTGAGAATATCTCATTGATACCATCATTCATCTCACGTATTCTTACACGCATAAAGTCTGACTCTTGTAATATCTGAGCCTTCAATTCTGAGTTAAACACCACAGGCATACAACGGATAAGCTCTGCCGGTGATACTCTTAACAGTAAAGTAGCGATATTAGAGAACTGCTGTAATGCGTTGTTTAAGTTACCAACCATAATCTGCATCGCACTACCACGCACAAAGTGAGAAATAAATCTTCCTAACTTACCGGCTGGCTGTGCGCTCTGCATGGTTGCCAATCCCTTTAACCAAGGCATAAACACTTGCTCATACACATCTGGATATTTAGTATCAAGCATCTGTCTGATTTTAGGATCATCTAAAGTTTTTTTGATCTGGACTACAGCGGGCATTACATACGCATATCGTAAAGTATCGTTCATCTTGCCGATTAACTTCACAGGGTCAAGCTCTAACTCATAAGCCTTTGCTGTTCTATCTTTCAAGAAGGAAGGCTCTGATACAGGTAGCTCTTGACCTAGCATATTGAACTGCTCATATATATCCTCTGTAGGTGTAGTATGAGGTGGTACTATATCCTCATTTGCCATAGCGGGCATATATCCGGCTGTATAGGTGTATTCCTTTTTATCAATAGTTACAACTACAGTACGGCTAGGTAGCTTCTTGAATGGGAATCCACGCACTCTGCGACTTGCTTCGTTAACCTGTTCTGCAATCTCCTCATTACAATCCCAGACAACTTGACAGGCATCGAGCATTTCTTTGGTGATGTGACCCTCGTCAACCATACGATTAAAGAACTTATCCCACTGTTCTTTCTTCCACTGTAGCTGTGCCTGTCTATCAGTGCCATATTTAGGATTATCTTCTAGGTAGCCATCAAGGAATTTCTCTAGGTTAGTACCCATGTGAAGTATCATACCCATCAGCTCTAAGGTACTCTGGCCTGTGAACTTACCTTTACCGATAGTCCAATGTTCGCCTTCCTTCATTCCTCTACGTCTTAGCTCAAAGGCTTCGATAGGCTCTGCTGAAATTTTTGTAATTTTACGTAAAGCATCGCCAACAATCTTAGTGTACTTATCCTTTGCAAGTTTGTACTGAACCTCTGCATCTTTACCAACTTGATAAACGTACTTATGGAATACACCTAGAGTTGCTTTATCTATCTGCTGACACAGGTTTTCAACAAGAGTGAATGAATGACTAAACTCTCTCCATAGTTCTCCAATCTTACTGCCTAAAGTCTTTTTGCGGGTAGATGCCACACCACCCTCTTTGGTTTTTTCCAAACCCTTTATCTTATCGTTGTGCTCTGCAAGTTTCTCTGCCATTTCATCAACGACTTTAGACTGCTCAATCTTCTCTTTACCAATAACGGCTATGCGAGTTTCGTGAGATAAGCCTTTCATAGCGTTGAGCATATCAATAGCATTGTTGAGTTCATTGTAAGACAAGTCTGTATAGACAGAGCCTACACCATTGATAGTTTCAACCATATCTCTAATGGCTTCTGCCTGTTGAGGATAACGTTCCTGTAACTTAGGTAACATCTGATTAGGATCAATGTGAGGATTCTTATCTGTCAATCCCATTTTCCACATTGTGTAACGCATTAACTCAACAAGGTCAACGTCATAATTCTTTGATAATGATTTATTAGTTCTGACAATAAATGCCTTGAAGTCTGACAGCTTCTTATCAATATATAACTTCATCTCAGAAGCATATTCAGCTTTATGGTTAAGGTAGTATTCATTTCTAGTATGAGATACAGCCCCATTCATATCGCCTTCTGCAAGTGCTTTCTGTACCTTCTTGCTTTCCTGTGAAGCATTACCCAACATCGCACGTGCTGATACATCTTTATACTTCATCTGGCCTACATCAATCTCAGCGACTTGCTCAATCTCAGCTTTAACCTTCTTGACACTATCCTTAAATCCAAGTGCCTTATGTAGAGCTTTCAGTACGGCTTCTGCTATAGATTTGTGAGTTACAGCACTTGCCTTTTCGATGTTTCTTACAGACTTTGCAAGGTCATAAGCAAAGGTACGGATAACCTTATTCATCGCAAGCTCTGTAGCTCTCTGGTTAATGGTAGGTGTCTGTGCTACAAACTGTAGAAATGCCTGTTCTCTTGACAGGTTGCTATTATCAAGCATCTTAACAACAAAGTCTGGTAGCTTGTTACATAAATCTGTAGCGGTTAAACCTTCTTCACTCAGATAGCCTTTTGCCTGTAGCTGTTTTTTCATATCTTCTGATAAGCCAAGAGGATTTATCTTGAACTCCTTTACAGTATCAAGATACTTATACAGCGGAGTTTCTTTTAGCTTCTCAGTAAGACGTTTGCGTTCCTCTTTGAAGTCCTCTATACCTTTCAGAAGTCTATCAACATAAGCCTTAACTCTGGTGTTAGGCTTCATGTTCTTAATCATATCCTGTAGAACCTTACCCATATCATCATTCTTTAGCGACTTGATTAGGGCTTCTTTGATAGACAGGATATGTGTAGCGTGTTCAATGTCACCGTCAACCTTCTGTAGAGTTTCAGTTAATTCCTTCTTTAACTCAGCTTTTAGTCCGTTAACATCTGGTACACTGTCAATGACTTTCAGATAGTTATCACGTGGATAATCCATCTCCTGTATCTCAGTGAGAACATCACCCGCAAACATACCGTTAATGATATTTAAAAAGCTCTCGTTAATCTCTGGTAAAGGCTCACCATAGGTTGTTTCAAATCCTTTCTTTAAGTGCTCTGTCTTATCCTCGTTCTCTTTTAGGTTAGAGAAAATAGACTGATTACGTAAAGAGAATAAGAACTTCTTAAATCCTGTGAAGGCTTTATTCTTTGCCTTGTTAGGTGCAAGCATTGATAAGGTAAATCCAGCAACAAACTTTTCAGAGATTGAATTAAACTCTGCATCGGTCATGTTCTCGATACTACCTTCAAAGCCCGCCCACTTAGCCAACTCTTTAAAGCCAAGTGCTATCTGTGTGTTCTCTTTTGACAGTCCACGCATTACGTTTAAGTACCAATGAGCTGTTTCATGGAACACGGTATTAAAGTCTGAATTAGGTGTAAGCTGAATGGTGTTAGTCTTGTTATTGAATGTACCTGTAATACCTTTCTGGTTAATGCGCTTCTTATTCTTTGATAAGTCTAGTTCATCAACCATTTGATAAGTAGGTTTAAATCTCTCATACAGGGAGTTAATATCAATACCTGTAACCTCACTCATAGCAGACATAAATGAGCTTGCGACATTAGCTACAAAGCTCTGCTGATTACGTTTAAGGTTAGAGTTATTACGTATATCTTCGTCAAGTTTTTTCTTAACCTCTATACGTGCGTTTTCTCTTGCGATAACTTCCTGTTGTGTCTTTGCAAACTCAGCCTGTAATTCCTTAATCTTAGATTCTGATAAGGTTTCTCTTACGTTCTGTGGCACAGGTCTACCATCACGATTTGAAGTAGCACTTGCCAGACTGTCACGTACCTGTGGTGGTAACTTTGCATAAGTCCACTGATTCAGTACAATGCGCTCTCCATGATGATCTTTATCAAGAAGTTTCTGAAATCCTCTGCCATAATCGGTTACACCTAATCCGTCTTGCTCTAAATTCTGACGAGCTAAGTCTGCATCAATGTAAACACGGCTATCCTGTATAGCATCGGTAGCCACTTCTGCTATTGTATCTGGGTCACGTTGAGCATCTTCACTTTGAGAAACAACTTCTTCCGCTACTCGCCCTTCAACATTCTGTTTTAATTCTTTATAGCTTCTATGAACATCATGCAAACGAGCTAGTGTGTGAGGTGTATGGATAGCTCCACCGATAATAGCACTAGGCACAAGGGCTTCTTTCATGTTTAAGACAGCATTATCATAAGAGTTTTTAAAGGCTTCACTCCAAGTATGATTTAAAAACATCTCTGAGCCAAGAGTAGTAACCGCACCCTCAGAACCTTCCTGTGCAACTTCAAGTGCTGTATCTGCACCGTAAGTCCTAAGAGTAGCAGATACAACTTGACCTAAACGCTCTTTAACCTTCTTTCCTGTAGCCTGTTCCAGAGCATTAACCGCCTGTGAATTTGCAACATCTTGAAAAATCTTACCCTTAGTCCAACTAATAGCACTTCCCGCTACCTTGCCAAGTCCGGCAACTTTCATAGTTACAAGTGGGTCTGCGGTATTCATTAGTCCTACTGCGCCCCAAGCCCACCATGTACTATTGATAACATCTTCTCTATCTGCGTTTGGATTTTCTTGATAAACATTATCAAGTATCTCTGCTTGTGCTAACTTACTTGCGTTTACGCCCTGTGTTCCCGCCATAAAGATAGTTGAACCTAAAAAGCCCAACTCAGTTACACCTGTAGCAGAACCCAACGCAAAGAGAAAAGCTCCACCTAATGCGGGCACGGGATTATCAACAACCGGCTTAATCATTCCTTCTACTACAGATGCCACTCCACCAACGTATGAGCGATCATCTTCTAACTTATAGCGGGAATTGATAATAGCCTTATCTCTAAGATATGTTTCATAATCCTTTTTACCATTTGCCAAGTCATAATCATTTGCTCTTGATACATCGGCATAATTAACATTACGCTCCCACTCACCAAGAAAACCGTGTTTATGAATTGTGTTATAAGCTGTACCTAAATAAGCGTAAGTTTCTGGTGATACGTTTCTGACAAACTGCTCATTGTTAATCATGTGCTCTGTAGGCGCACCATAAGCATCGGTCATTTCTGAATACTGTTTGATATATTCATCAGACTGTAGGATTTGTAAATCTCTATCAGTAATAGTGCCTTCTTCAAATCTCTCACCATAAGTACGGAATAACCTCTCCTTATCCTTTTGGTGAGTATATTCAGCATCGTTAGCCTTGCGTGATGCACTTACAACATCTAAGACAGTTCTAGCCCATACACCTTTTTCATCATTTCTTTGAGCTAACTCATAGAGATTAACGCCAAACTGAGGGCGTTGCGATGAAAAATCTCTCTTGATATTACGTGGCAAATCAGACTGATAGGCATCGTGTGTTATACCATTTTCATCAGTCTGTACTAACTGCCCTGTAGAATAATTAGATGATGCAATCAAGCGGTCTGTCATTTATCAATATCTCCTAACTATTACCTTAAATTCCACATTGAGTGAGTACCATAGTCTGTAGTATATTCTGATGCTTGGTAAATGTTATCCGGCTGTAAACCACTTCTATCAACATCTCTTAACAGTTCGTCAACATTAGTAATAATAGGGTCTGGTAAACCTCTATTCTCAATAGCAAGATTAACAAGCATCTCAACCATAACAGGTCTTGTAGGCATCGCCCCTTTGTGATTATGCTTATAGTCTAATATTTTTTCTTTTAGATATTGCTCACGTTCTGCATCATTAGTATTTTTATTCCATCTCATAAATAAGGCGTTATCACCGTTCTTAAACGCTTTTAATAAATCTTTAGATAAACTGTTTATATCCTCAGACTCTTGTTGCAATTTGTCTTTATGACGGGCTTCTGTGATATGAATAATCTTTTCAATATTTCTATCATCATAAGCATAAGGATTGATAATCTTTCCGCTTTCATCTTTAGCCTGTCGCATTAACTCTTTTTCGGACTCTACCATTAACTCTTGCATAACATAACGGTCGGAAGGGTCTGTAACCTCTGCATATCTTTTCTTTTTAAACATCTGAGCAAAGGTATCTTTGAACTTTAAGATAGGCTTGCTAACAGATATATCAAGCTCACCATTAGCAACCGCCTGTGCTGTCTTGTCTAGGTCGTTTCTCAACTCCTTCCAATGTGTAGCCGGTACTCCATGCTCGTCAATCCAATTAGACAGAGCTGTAGGATCATGTGCTAGGTTTACTTTTTCCTCTACACTTAGAAATTGATAATCTCTCCACCCTTGCTCTGTGCCACCTGTTTTCATAATCTTAGCTTCGTTATCAATAAAATTATTTGCTTCTTCTAGTGTCTTAAAAGAATCTTGTGCAATAGCTTTTAATTGAGGGTCTTTAATACTATCAATAGGTGAGTAATAGTTGTATGTTCCATCTGTAATTGCAGAAACAATTTCATCTTTCAGATTAAGTTTTAAAAGATAGCTATCATCACTCCACTGTTTAGCTTGTGTATTCCAGATAAGTCTATCCATGTTCGCAAGTTTAGTGGCTGTATTTTTAACTTCTGCCTGTTCCTCTGGTGACAGAAAATTAAAAGCCTTGCCTTTCTTATGTGTCATTTCTTCCACATAGCCCTCATACTTTTCTTGCCACTTACTAGGCTTCATAGGCTCAGTTAACTCTTTTGCGAGTTGGTCTTTCTGCTTCTGAGCTAAAAGATTTGCGTGTTCCTTTAGGTTCTGTAAATGTAGAGCTTCTTTATACTGTCTTAATTCTTCGTCTTTAACATCAAGTTTTAATTCACGATATAGTTCATCGGAAATTAAAGGTCTTACTCTTTCAAGATTAACCTTTGCCATTGAAGGATTTTCTTTTATCTGTAAAGCTAAAGAAGGCTTAAAGGCTTTACCGTAATAGGTCTGAGCATACTGCTTATACAGGTCTGAATCTTTATCCATTACACCATGATCTTTTTGGATAATATCATCAATAGCATACTGTAACTGAGTAAGGTTATTCTTATCGTTAGGTGAGCCAAAGTTATTGATATAGTTACGGCTTGTTGTTTCAAGAGTTGCTAAACGCTCTGACTTTGCAAACGCATAAACCTGTTTGTCGTGCCAATTTCTACCGTTAATACGGGCGTTAAGAGTGGTGTTCTGTTTAAGTTTATTCAAGCCGGATTGTAGTCTGGAATTTTTAAAGGTCTTTCCAAACTCTGAATCTAAGTCTGTAATGTTCTTCTGAAAATCCTCAAAACCTTTTACAGCGTTTTCACCCTGTAAATTCTCATAGCGATTTGTTTCACTTGCTACGGCTTCTTGATACAGGTTGCTTGCCTGTGCAATTAACGCATCTTCCTTTTCTTTTTGCACATCTTCTAAATGCTTAGTGATAGCTTCAACCGCATCTTTCATCATTGTGATATTACGATTAGGATCAACTTGAAAAGCTATAGATTTATCTGGTGTAGGTGAATTAAAACGTGACTGCACACCGTGAGCGTTACCACCATTAAGATGAACCTGTTGAGTTGGTAATAATAATTCTGCCATTTTTCTAATTCCTACTTGCCACTACTAAACATACCTTGAATGTCACCAAACAATGAGCCATCGTTAGCACTCCAATTAGTGCCAAAGAAACTACCGCTAGTGTAACCTTGCATACCAAACGAACCCGCTGAACCGCCAAAACCGTTGCTACCACCGGCAATATTACCACCATAGGAACTGATAAGGCTATTTGCAAACGCTGTCAAACCTTCACCAAGAGGACTAATCTGTTTTGCTAGAATCTCACTAGCTCTTGCATCACCTTCAAGAATGTAAGCCTGTGCCATGTAGTTAGCCTGTTCAAGCATACCTTGTACTTCATAATTCGTTGCCTGTATCTTCATCTGACTAGCGTTATGAATAATGCTTTCCTGTAGGGCTTTACGGTTAATCTCCTCACTCATACGGTTAGTGGTATCAATTTCAGCTTTTGAACCTTGATCCATTCTCACACCACTAGAAGCGGTACGTGCTCTTTGACCGTGTATGACCTGTGCATCTGAAACGCCCTGTAGCATTGACTGATGCTCACCCATACGATACACGTTATACATTTCCTGTGTCGCACCTTTAGCGTTGAGTTGCGCCTGTCGCATCGCAAATTCAGCATTACTCTTTGCGCCTTCTGCTTGATAACGTGCTACATCTGCTTGAAACTGTAACTGTCTTTTCTGTGTCTTTGCGCCTACATATCCGGATATACCTTTTAATCCCGCTTTTGCAAGGCGAGTATAAATATTGTAGTTAGGGATAGAATCTGCAAAGCTGTCAAGGTTCTGTCTTTGTGAATTAACATAATTCATCATGGATTGATTTGTTGTTGTCGCTACCATTATTTACCGCCCTCGAATGACATATTGATAACTAATGACTGTATCTCTAAAGGTAGAGCATCATCATGTACCATTTTGACTTGACCTTGCTCATTCCATTCACCGTCAACACTAACTTTCACCAAGAAGGAATCTAAGTCCTGTGACTGCATATATATATCTTCTTTCTTACAAGGTCTGAGATTGTTGGAAGGATAGCTGTTAGCCTTGATATTACCTTCATAGGAAACTCTGAAATAAACCTCAGAGATATTCTTAGTTCTTCCCTGTAGCTCTGCTTCTGTCTGCTGAATCAAAGGTAGAGTGATTAGTGTTGCCTGTATAGGAAGTCCGACTGCAACGTTATAGCCACGTTCATCTAAAGTGATAGCACCGTTGGTTACAATCTTATTTGTCTGCTGTTCTCCGTCAACGAACACGCAAACCTCTTTACCTTCCAGATGTGATAAACCATTAACAGAACCTACCGCAGAGCTAAACTGATTTTCTAAGAAGGAATCCATGTATCTGTAGTAGTGCTTATCACCAACCATGAGATTATCAAGACGTTCGATGTAACGTCTGTTGTTACGGTTAACTACAGCATACACATGATCTTCCTGTCCTTCACTGATAGCGCACACATCTTCAAATTTGCCATCAACGGTATGATGTTGCGCCCAAGCCACAAGCTGTTGCTCTGGGAAGTAAGTACATGAAAGTAATGCACCGTCTGAGGAAACCGCCCATATAATCTGCACAGGTGATTTTGCAAGGGTCATTGACACAATCTCTTTACCATCAAAGAGGTGTGGTGCTCTTAATGATATATCCTGTGTAATATAGCCGGATTGAGTGTAATCATAACCAAGCGCACGAATATGACCGCCACGACTAGCAGAATAAATGATAG
>Ga0326512_10000860_pt1 | contig 25468 bp, 23 predicted proteins | sample 1_2617_0518_D_FD_203652 | JGI IMG/M metagenome (GOLD analysis project Ga0326512, IMG submission 203652) | Bovine rumen microbial communities from UC Davis, California, United States - 1_2617_0518 | ecosystem: Host-associated > Mammals > Digestive system > Stomach > Rumen | place: USA...
CATTTTTACAATCCTCACCCTGACACAATTCATCAAGCTCATCATATAGGTTCCACATAATCTGATAAAATGTCATCAAGTTAGGTGTATGTGCTTCTTTACGTTTCCAGCCAAAGTCCTTAACAATTTTAACAGCAATATACTCTGCATTATTAAGGTTACATCTGGACTTTATCTCGTTTACAATTTCATCCCAACCAGCTTCACTTTCCAACCAGTTAATTATTTCTTTTGCCATATCAATCCTCAACTTTTATAATGAATACATCCCAGCGGTATGGTTCTTCACTACCGTCATTCTGGAAGTTGTTTCTGAGTTCCTGAATAGATTCAATAAAAGTATCTTTCAAAAGGTACTCTGCTAAACCTTTCAAGGTCTTGAATAAATGAATGCTTGTTCTGCTTGCACCAACCATTCCGTCTTCATCAGGGATAGTCCAATGCAGCATGTACAATTCATCCTTCTCAACTTCTACAGGTACTTCCTTTTCATTTATAAGTACCTCTTCGACTTGTGCAATATTCATTTTATACTTCCTTTTCATTTATAAGTACCTCTTCAACTTGTGCAATATCCATTTTATACCTCCTTAGATTTACGTACTTGTTCCTGAAGTTTTATGAGTCTCCAGCGTTCTCCATCTTCTTCATCCTCCAAGCTAGGATTTACACATTCACTTGGGTCATCTACAGCGACGACACAAGCAAAGCCACCAAGGTCTGCTGACAAATGATTGATGTTCAATCCGAGTACAATCCCACGAGCAGTCTCATATGAACCGAAGTCATACGCAGGTTTATCCGGTGCCCACTCCACGCTGTCTCTACCTGCATAGCCTGTAACATAACGTTCAGTGCCACAGTTCCATCTAATCTTGATAATAAATTTTGGTTCCATATTAGTCCTCCTCATTATTGAATATTACTTTATTTACATAGTAGCTTTCACCACTATCCATTAACTCCGTATACAGGATGCAGAGACCATCTAACCCGAACCAGCTTAGAAGCAGGTCATCTCTAACTAGTAGGATAAGCGCTTCCTGGAAAAAGAGATAGTCATCTTCATCAATATTCTGCGGGTCTGTTTCCACGAACAGTTTCCTTGTTATGTCTCTGTCAAACATATCTACGTCATAGAATTCACCATTGACGGTATTTGCTGTAAAGACTTCTCTCATACAGTTATACATTTCAAATTCTTTTTTCTTCATACTAGTCCTCCTAATATTTAATAATGTCATAGACATATCCATCACCTATACAGATTTCATATTCATGTTCATGCCACAAGACAGTTATCTGCCTTGAACATACATCCCATCTGTTTATTTCATGGTCTCTTAATATCTTACCACGGTCAAGCAAAAGACGTGCTTTAGTCTCTAGTAAGTTAGGCATATTAGACCTCCTTAATTTGTTTCTGATACTGGACCTGATTTCTACACTGTAGAATGATTTCCATAGTGAGTTCCGTGATACAAGTATTCTGTACTGCATAACTATAATCGAAGTCACCTTCTTCATCTTCAAGACGAACAAGGTTCTCGCACATTGAATAGATAGTCTTCATCATAAAGACTTCTTTGTCATTGAGTGTAGCAGCAACTTCACTTGCTTCTTTATTAGACATTACTTCCATCATTTACCTCCTATAAAAATTCCTTACTTGCCCAGTCACTTAAGTCACTGAACAAGATTACTTCTCCGGCTAAACCATAGTAGTTCCACTCTTCAGCATCTTCATGACAGAATAACATTAGGGCCATGTTAAAGTTAACTAAGAACTCTGAGTCTTTAATGTTAAACTTGTCAGCCCAAGGGAAATTTATAACATCCTTCTTGAAGTCCTCTACATCATAGAGTTCACTGTAGTCGTCATCACTATCAGTGCCTATACCTTTACAGAATATCTGTCTAAGTACATTGTTAATGTCTTGTGGGTTCATTTTATACCTCCTCTCGGTTTACAATAAGATAGTTTCCCAGAACGGTTACATTTAATTACGTTCTTGCGGCAGTCTTCAATTTCTTTAGCAGGTTTCTTGTTCTTAGCCTGATACTCTGCCCAGGCAATAGCAGCACTATAGTTACTTATCATTCTGCAAGGCCTCTCTGAATCTGTCCAAGCACTGAGCAAGCCCATTCTGTAACAAGGTCACTAGAGTTAATTGCTTCTACGGAATCAATTCCATGATAGGCAGCATACAGAGCTTTAATCATGTCTACGGTTACATTATCAATGCAACCGTCCATACTGCAGTTCTGTTTGAACTCTGCTTTAGCCTGATGCACTAGCAGCTTTCTAAATAGTTTAATCAATCTTGCAAATTTCATATTAGTCCTCCTCAAATAGACTTAATGCAGGGCACTACTGTCACTAGTACCCTGGTTAAATCTACTTACCCATCTTAGCTTTGAGAGCAGCAAGCTCAGCTTCGAGAGCAGCCATTCTAAGTTCATCAGCAGTCTTAGGTCGGACAAAGTCGAAGGCAGCTAGAGCAACCTTGTTGTTAAGACATGCTTTACGAATCTCTTCCCAAGCAGCAATCTCTTCTTCAGACAAGACCTTAGCCTTAGGCTTAGAGCTTCCACCGCCACTGGAATGGTTGTCACGATAAGAGTTATAAGTGTCAACCTCTTCCTTAGTGTAGAACTTGTACGAGAGTCTATAAGTAGTTCCATCGATGACTACACTAGGTGCAGATGACCCTGTATAGAGATTCGTACGTGGAAGCTTCTTGATTGCTTCTACGAGTTCCATTGACTTAGCATCTGTTTTATCAAGAGTCTTGTTAGGGAGCAACTTGATACCATCAAAGGTGATGAGTTCACCTGACTTGTTGTACACTGGGTTTACTACCTTCAGTGTTGTCTCTTTCTTCTCTGCCATAGTTAACCTCCTCTAGGCAAGTGTAAAGTATTTTCTAGGCCCACGAGTCCAGATTCTTGCACCGAGAACGCGGGTCCAGGTTCCACGTCACGAGAGCAAGTGGACTGGCTTCTTGAAGAAGGACCTCGGACGTTCAGAACTAGGCTTCTTCTAAATGTAGCAAGTCCTCTAGTATAGGGCTCGGGCTTATAGCTTTTTTATTTTATTTTTTATTTGTGATATATTATACACGAACGTATAATCGTGACCGTAGGTTAACATACACAGAAATTTTTTTTCCAGTTTCCCGGACAAATAACCCAGGGCCAAGCACCTACCACTTGGCACAAGAAGCAGTGAATATCAACGGCCTGGAACGTGGGTCGCGCAACAAGGAACACGAACAACAACAAGTCAGTTCTCGAACGTTACTCATGATACATGTTACATGTTACCTGACAGTTTAAAAATTATGAATGTACTAAAAATTTTAAGCTTTTATTTTTATATATTCAGAGAAAAAAATTTTTTATGACATTGACAATTTTTAAATTTTAAAATTTCAAATGTATACATTCACAGTTTCAAAACTGCAAGTAACATTTGCACTGCACTTGTTGTTGGACCTAACCTGCTTTTCTGCAAGTTACCAGTGCAACGCACTTGATGTCCTTTGTTCTTGTTCCGGGAGTCTTTTCTTTTTTTAGCACATTTACAATTTTCTATTATAAGTGTTAAAATTAGAATTGGAGGATTGACATGATTGAAGTGAAATGTGACGGTATAAAAGATACCTTGTTCCTTAAGGACTTAGTTCCTTTTCAAGGTGACTTGAAAAAGCGCACCGATGATGATGTCGCAGCATTAGCCAAGTCTATAAGTGACGAGGGTCTTTTAATGCCGTTTGTTGTATGGCGAAAAGAGAAGCAGAACTTCTTACTCGATGGTCATGGTCGATTGCAAGCATTGCGTAGCATTCCAGAGACTGATAAGCAGAAGTTTCCTGTTATCTTCGTTGATGCAGCTACTGAGGAAGAGGCACGTAAATCTTTGTTACAGATTACTTCTTCCTATGGTAAGGTTACAAAGAAAGGCGCAGCACAGTTTACTGCGACTATCAAAGGGTATAGAGCACCGGCAATCAACAAAGTGTTGTATCGACCAGTGAAGCCTAAGAAGATGCCTGTTATACCTGCACCTAAACCTGTAGCTGATGAAGGTGACCTGATTCTTAAAATCGCTGTGCCGGCTGACAAAGAAGCAGCTATTAAAGACCTTCTTAAAAACATTGAATATGTAAAGGTATTATAATGGATGATGAAGAGCTGATTGAAGAACAGACAGAGGAACAAGTTAATCAGGTATCAGATGCCCAGCAGTCTTTTACTGCGTCAGTGAAGAAGATGTTCTTTACAGATGCAGAAGGTATCGGTGAACAGTCTGACAAGGTGATTGTAGCGCCTAAGGACGTTTACACAGCAGCATCTGAAGAGAACGAGTCACTGGAGACATTTGTTCGTAAGGACCCTGACTATGCAGTACGTCTAGCAGAGTCTGTGGTAGCTTACTGGAGTAACGTATTATCATCAGTAGCAACCTCAGGTACTTTGACAGCTGAGGATGAGAATGGCAACCCAGTAGAGTATGCAATCACCAAGAATCAGGCTAAGATGATTGACTTGCGGTTAACACAAGCTAACAGAGAGCTTGACACAGTCAATGAGTTGGCTATCATGGTATTCCGTGACGGTGAACAGAAGAAAGACCACATGTTACGTAATATGTATCATCAAGCTATCCGCAAGGGTAATACACGTATGATGATGTACTTGATTGACCGTGTAGAGGGACGTCCTGGAGAGACTAAGACAGTTGACCTGGATTACGATAACGCATACAACATTTACATGATTATTCATACACTGTTTGACAAGCAGCTTAATGTATTGAACAGTGGCTCTGGTACTAAGCTCATTTGTTGTTCTCGTCGTGCAGGTAAGACACACATGTTGGTTGCAATCTGTTTGATTGAAGCTCTTCGCAGACCTAATACAACAATTATCTATATTGGTGAAACAATGGAGCTTACTGAAGGTTTATTTGATAAAGCAGCGAATGACATTATCAATGCCTGCGGCTTGAAGGATAAACGTGGTAAGCGATTTAATTGGAAGAAAATTGACAATGGTTCCAAGGTTCTGATTCGAGGTTTGTCTAATACAAAAGACCCTGACCAGATTCGAGGTAACAGTGCCAAAGTAATTGTAATTGATGAGTTCTTCCATTTGAAAGGTGAATTACTTCAGTACTTGTATGATGAAGTTCTTCAGCCTATGCAGATGGACTTTGCAGACGATTACAAGTTTATTTGTGCAGGAACACCACCGTCAATTAAACATACATTTGGTGAATACGCTTGGAGAAACTGGGAAGTCGATAAGTTCCAGTGGACCTGGCGTGATAACCCACATCCAGTAGCCCTTGAGAAACGTAAGGAGTACGTTGATAAAGTACTCAAAGAAAAGGGACTTACTTGGGAAACTCCTTTTGCACGTCGTGAGTATAATGGTGAATGGGCTTATGATGATGATCTTATCCTTTACCCAGATTATCATACTTATAACCCTCGTGACATTATCCCTAAGATGCATGTAGACTTGATCCTCTTTGGAATCGACTACGGTGTTGGTGATAATGATACATTGATTGGTATTGCATGGGATTCTACAGAATCTCGTGGGTATGTGTTCTGGGAGGATAAGTTTAATCGTCTTGACATTAAAGACAGAACAATTTCACAGTTACAATATTTACGTGGTCAGGTTAAGAGTGCATGGCGTACAGCTTTGGACTTCTTCCCTAACATGGAACCATTTGAAGCTAACAAGCGCATCTTGTGGGATGCAGATGATAGCGACCAGCACTTGACCGATGATATGAATATCAACGTACATTTAACTGGTGAAAAGTACGATACACTTAAACTCCAGATTCAGAATGCACATAAAACAGATAAGCTCATCATGCAGGATAAGATTAAAGACTTGTTACGTACAGCAGGCCTCCTTCTTATTGAAGGTGGTAAGACAGCAGATGAGTGTGATAAGACAGTACTTAGAAGGGGACCTAATGGAGAGGTTATCCCTGAAGTTGATAATAAGGTATATCACCCAGACTTACTTCCAGCTATGCGTTATGCATTGTGGAATGTTCTTGGTGAAAAATAGGAGGAATAAATATGGCAAAAGTAAACAGGTACAATACTACAGCTGAGAAGGAAGCAGCTGACAAAGAGCGTACAAAACTTGAGATTAGTAGCAAAAATAAAAACACACCGAAGGCGACTGAAATGCCTAAGTTCAAGCATAAGGGTATGTCTGAAGAACGTTTCGACGAAATTGCTTCAAAGATTCGTAAAGGTGAACGTGTAAGTTTTGCAGAGATGTCAGAGCTTGCAAAGGTAGGCATTGATCCTGATGAATTTATAGAAACACTTAGTAAAGCTGTTACAACAAAATATGATGATGACCCATCTATTTCTACAGATAACAGTGTACTTGATGAGTATCATCCGGATGTAGCAACGACACATAGAATAGAAGAGTACTTTACAGGTAATCCTGAAGGTGAACAGCTTTTCAGGTCAATGGAAGCTTATCGTGATGCTGCATTTGATGCAGGTAATTCAGATAAAGACATTGACGAAGCATTTGTAAAGTGGGGTAAGGAGAATGGCCTTACAGCATATCTGCGTAAGGTAGTACCAGAAAAAGAGTTCAAAGAAGCAGTAAGACAAGTAAAGAACTTCTTTACAAAAGACAGTTCACAGAAAGTACGTGACATTAAAAAAGAAGAAGCTAAGTGGCATAGAAAAGAGAAAACTGGTCAGAAGGCACAGAATACTGCAAATAAGTTCTTTGACCTCCAGGACCGTTCAGAAGATGAAATTATTGCATTAGCTTTGGATAAGAAGCATCCTGACCATGACGCTGCAGCTACTATAGTAGGCAATGATCCTACTTTGATGGGCAAAGCATTGACTAAGGTACCGCGTGATGAATATTCAAATTGGAAGTATTACTTTAAACAGCGTCCAAAAAATACTGCTAGGACCTCACAGGAAGTAGCAGGTGCAGAAGGCACATCTGGTACTAAGCGTTTATTTGACCTTGGTGAAGCTATTAATGAAATTAACTTAGGTAAGCGTTATTCTAAAGAAGAATGGCAGCAGATGTTAAAAGACAATCCTGATGAAGAGTTCACTATTACAATTAACCGTGACCCTATCCACAAAGAAAAGGATGACCTTTGGAATAAGCAGATGTCTGTATCTTGGAATAAAGGTCAGAACGTTGCTAAGGTTAAAGGCCTTAAAGCTATGGGGGACTTCCTCGTTGGTACACATGGTCATGCTCGATTTAACGAAGGGGCTTCATTTGGAAGTGGTGAACGTACAGAGTCAGAAGCACAGTTTGCAGATGACGTATCTAAGATGATTAGTACTGGTGACCCACGTGTTGTTTACAAGAATATTTATGGTGACGGTTCAAAGGATGAAGAAACTGAGCCAAAAGAACGTAAACCTACAGTTACTGAAGATAAGCTTGTAGAACAGGGTAAAACTGAGAAAGACGTATCACTTAAGTACTATGATAAAATGTTTAAGCAGACAGGTGAAGAGTTACAGGCAGTACAACAAATGCTTACAGAGCTTGACCCTGAAAGTGATGCTTACACAAGATATAAAGCTAAAGAAGCTACATTATTTGAGCTCTTGAACAAGTATAGAGATGCACGTAAGAAAGAGCTTATTCCTTCTTGGCGAAAGAGACATAATCTTAATAACCCAGCTTTTGATGAGTTCCTTGAGAATGATGATAATAGAAAGAAAGTTGCTTCTGCATTTAATAAACTGGATGCATGGGCTAAGGACCATACAGAGACAGTTGATATGCACACTGACTTTGACATTGCGCTTTCTAATGCAATTCAGGCAACTGCAAAAGAACTTGGTGTACCAGAAGAAGAAATCAAAGACACAATAAGCGAAGCAACTGCTGGATTGAATGAACGTAAAGTAAATAAGAATGGTGTTGCAGGTAAGTTTACACCTGGCGCTATTCGTCAGACAATACGTAATATTAAAGAGAATGCAGATGCTGACCGCAAAGAGGGTGGTGATAATAAAACTATCTGGACAGCTCTTGATGAAAACCTTGCTCTTCGTTGGGACAAAGACTTGCAGGACCGTGTAAACCGTCGCTCAGCACTTTCACCTTTACCTTACAAAGATGTCCTTGGTGATGAGATGTATGAAGATTTGTTTGGTGATACTACATCACAGTTCAAAGCAGCAGGTTTAACTGATGATGAAATAGCTGCTCTTGATGACATTAATCGGATTCAGCGTGAAAGGGGCATCAGTATTAATCAGGTAGTATTTGACCCTAAAAAGGGTACCTATGTACTTAGCTTGAATAAGAATGCAGATGGAAGTGACAGAGATACTTATACACGGCATATCCCTGGAAAAGGTGGCAGAGTGCAGAGTGTTAAGGTAGGCGGTAATAATAAGAAGTATATAAATGATACATACGTTGACTCAAGTGGACAAGTGCATCAGGATACTTTACATAATCGCCTTAGTTATAATGATGCAGAAAGAAAACAGGAGCAAGATAAGTTGAGCGGCGTAGCAGAAGACTTTGCAGAACGTCAGAAGGATGCAGACAGACGTAATGATGCAGCAAGAAAAGCAAATAAAGTAGAAGAGCGGGAACTTGCAAATAATGCACAAAATTATTTGCAGAATGCTAAGGATGATGAAGCTTCTGGTAAAGCAGCAAAGAATGCACAGGAGTCACGTCAAGAACATGCTGACTTTGAGGCAAAAGCTAAAGCCGACAGAGAACGTAACGCTAAGTCGTTTACTGGTACACCTGATACTTCTATCGAAGGTATCTATGCTTCTGAACAGACACGTAAGCTGGCAGAAAAAAATAAGACAGCTAAGGATAGAGCTAAAGAGTCTGCAAACAATCTTGATATGGCAAAGAAGCAGGGCGTAAGTGGTGAAGCACTTGCAAACCTCGAGAAAAACAAACGGCTTGATGAAGCTGATGCCAAGGCAGCTAAAGAGCGAAGAGAAGCTGAAGAAGCTCGTAAGAAAGCAGAGCAGGAACAGCGTGAAGCTGAAGAGGCACAGAAGAAAGAAGAGGAAGCACGTAAGGAAGCTTGGAAGATTATAAGTCGTCAGTTGGCTGAATTAGGAAGGTTCAAATAATGGATAAGCATGAAGTAAGTATCTTGCAGCAGCTCATAGCAATACACTATGAGCAGGTAAAGAAACGAAGAGCATTAAGAATATTAGAGAAGCAGTCATGGTCAGTAGACTTTTTAACAATGCTACTGACTAAGGCAGCTAAGGCATCCGGTACTCAGTTATCATTGATGGTAGAAAATAAAGATGGTCAGAAGTTTGTGCTTACAGCAGACGGCTCTAAAAAAGCGCAGATGGATGAAGATGATATTTTCAATCATCTTGATAACGAAGCAGCTGTACAAGAATATATCACACAGCATAGTAGGAGATAAGTAAATGGTAGAATACATATACGACAAAGTAGAGGGCATGTCACGTCCTACGCTTTATCCAGGTGAGTCTTCTGATGATTGGGAAATTCCAGAGGGTTCAGAAAAACTTTACAACAAACTTAATTCTATTATAGAGCAGAAGTATTCACGTGAATATTTAAAAGTATGTGCATTCTATAATAAGATGTTTCCATCACTTAAGTCAGCACCATGGGAACAAACATCATATAATACTATTCCGTTTACTACTTGGGACCAGGAAAGAAGTGACACTGGTACAGGTATTAATTTTAACTATCTCAAGCAGATTGTCGACCACATTACAAGCCGTATTGGTACAATCTCATTTGTACCTGCCCTTGTATCTGAGGACCAGTCTCTTGAGTACATTGTGTATAAGGATGAAGCTGAACGTGTTATCAGAACATTGATGCGTCGAGATGACTTTAACCGTAAGTCACTTGAAGCATTCCACAATGCATCTGTACTTTGCTTTTCACATGTATTCATGGACCCTTGGACACATGAGCTGGTTAAGGCATCTGATTATGAAATTGGTATGTTTGAAAGTCAATTTAATAAAGGTGAAGTTATCCAGATGCTTTACCGTGATTATGCTTTCCCTGTTACCAAAGTTTATAAGTATATTAATCAGGAAGATGACGAAATCATAGAAATGCTTAAAGACAAGACAACGGTTGACTTTAAGATGTATATCGATGCTGATTCAAGTAAAGCTTATGTTACAATTAACAATAAGACACTTGAACCTATTAATTATCCATTTGACCATGTTCTTATTGACACATTCTCATGGGACACTGGTTTCAGTAAGGTTACATCGACTTCACTGTTTGATTTGCTTTATCCATGTCAGCGTGAAATTAATAAGATTGCTGCAAAGATTCAGCAGCTTATTAGAAACTACAAAGGTCCAATTCCAGTGTTTAATTCGTCTGTTGACCTTGCTATGAAGGAGATTACTAATGGAACTGGTGAGTGTTTGTATGTTAACAGCCAGCGTGCTGCTGATAATTTTGTTACGGTAATTAACCCAACACCACTTGACCCACAGTTATCTGCAGAGATTCAGAATTATAAAACTGCGATGTATGAGCTTAGTGGTATGTCACAGACATCGTTTAACATGGATAATATGCGTAGTGCAGCTGCAGTTGTTGCACTTGACCAGACTCGTGATACTGTATTCCAGGCACAGCTGTCCGGTATGGCTGACTTCATTAAACGTGCTTTGATGATGTATGTTGAATATTTTGCTAAGGTAAAAGTAGATGATGACAGAGAACGTGAAAATGTTGACTGGGAAGCAATGTATAAGCTTATGAAGTCTAGTTATGTTGACCTTAAGCCGGTACATATTAATGACTTGATGAGTGACGAAAATGCGGCTAAGCAGGAGCCTATTCCAGACTATACAAGTCAGGCTATTTCACGTGTAGCTTTGAAAGTTATTAAAGGTGAATTGACATATGACAATATACCTTATTGGTTGAACAAACAGCAGGTTACTATGTGTATGGCTGAGCTTATGTTGAAGTTTGAAGCTGTAGGTATTGAAGTGCCTGTTACATTACATTACTATATGATTAGTGCATACCTTGATGCAGTTAAACGTGGGGAGGTACAGTTATAATGGACGGCGGACAGAAGATTAAAATTAATTTGGAATCACCTCTTGATACTAAGAGTTCAGATATGATGGTGTCTGTGCAGGACCCAAGATTTGCACACAATAGACAGAGATACCAGGGACATGTACTCCCAACGTCATTACGCTTTGAGCATGACGGTTGGGCAGCAGGCTGGTATGTATATCAGTTTGACTTTGAAGGTGGATATATCTACTCAGATAAGTCTACTAGTACTACATGTCCTTATATGGCAGCGTCTCGTGTAAAAATAAACAATTTCCCTACTTATGTTATTTCATTTAGACCTGCAGATAGAGATGCTATTACAGGAGCATGGTCAGTAGACAAAGCTAAAGAGTTTCAGATTTGGTTTAACGATAAGTATGAATTCTTGCAGCATACTGACGTTACAGTAAATAACATGACTTCAGATGGAAAGTATACTAATATCAGTTTGTCTTATAACAATCAGGTTGGTAGCTTCCAGTTTGAAAACATGACAACAGAAATTGTCAGTGACTCAGATGCATTAGTAATGGACTTTGAGAATATCAATGGTGCAGGCCGCGTTACAGCTATGCTAACTGATACAGCTACTAATTGGGAAGACTCATTTGACGTAGCAGTACCTGCTTCAGCTACAGGTCTGGAGTTTACTGGTGTAAATACAAAGTATGATGAAAGTGTATACGTTTGGACAGTAGACGGTTTGACAGGTACCGAGATATATGGTAGAGCTGGCAGTGATAAGTCATACCGTTCAAACGTTTCTTTTTCATGGGCTGACTGGCAGACACAAGCTTATGTAAATGCTACATTGACTTTTACTTTATCTGTACCAGCTACTTATAGTTATATAAGTGGCAATCCTATTTTAACAAGTAGTGAGCCTTATATTAATCAGATAAGTACAAAGCCATATTCAGATAACCCAGAAGAAAATACAGTACAAAGTAGAGGATACTATTGTAATAGTGTTGTGGTGGCAGTAAATACTACAAAAGACAGTGTGCCATTTTATTCTGCTGATACTACACCTGTTTCTTATGAGACCTTTAGTTTTTATTCACATGCAGTTGGCGGCTATTACTATGAAAATGACACAGTTCCAGATGTATATTTTAAGTCAAGTGCATTTGTTGCATCAGGCTATGTTAAGGCAGGCTCGTTTATACAGAAGCATGCTACTTGGTTTGATGGCAAAGATAGAACTATACTAGTAGATGTAGGTATTCAGTTAAATAATTATACTTTTGCAGAAGATAGTTCTGGTCTAGGAGGAGACAGAGTATTACAAGGAGTACCTACAAGTAACTTAGTAGAGTCGAATTTATCTGGTATTGACTGGTCAACATCGGATAACTTACGTAGAATAATATTATATCCAGGAATAAAAGAGACAGTTTCCAGAGATAGTTCTAATACTGTTACTTCAGCAGGTTTAGCGATAGCATGGGATACGCCTAAAGCAAGTTATTATTACTTTAATATGCAGCATGCTCGGGTATATGTGGAATTAGACCTTAAATCTATTTTAGGCATTAATGTAGAAAATGACGTTAATCATTGGTTAGCAGGTTACTTTTTTACACCTGTATTTATGGACCCAGGGTATCAAGTGCCTGTTGAAACTACATCTGGAACATCATATGTTATAAAGTATGGCGGAACAGTAAAAATACCAGCAGGTTCCACTATGAGCATAGCTATTTGGGATTATGATACCGGTGAGTTACTGGTTGAGCCTAATTTCATTGATCAGTCTGCTGATAATGCTAGACTAGCTGGTATTGTTACAAATGATTCATCTTGGCATGCTATGATTGAATTTCCAGAGACACCGGCCAATTGGCGGTTTAATACACGATATTATTCGGCTGGTACAGGTGCTAATTCATCACTTGATAACAAGATAGTTTCAACGCGCGTGGCTGCTGATGGGCTTAGTATTACTTATGATGGTGCACACTATTCAAGTACAAATGACTCTAATGCTTTCTGTAATGTTTTGATGTCAGTAGTTGGTTATATGCCATATGTAGGACAGCGGGGTGCTGAGTTAAGCTATTCTACATTACCAGATAGCTCACGCTACACACCATTGCCTAGAATGACCACGCTTGATGCTTCAGCTAGTTCAATAGTTACATTATTACACCATGTATTAACTGGAACAGGTGACTTATACTATGTACCTAAACCTTTAACACAGCAGGCTACAGCTAAATATACAACTAAACTAATAACATACTTACAAAAAGCCAGTGATTTTAGTGACATGTTTGGTACCCAGACAACAGCATCATTAGGTTCAGAGAGTGACTCAGAAACTTCTTATACTTATAAAAAAGTTGACGTATCAGTATCCGCAGGTTCCGCACAGATTACATATCGTACAGCTGGGCATTATTTTATGGCCTGTGATGAAGATGGAAACTTTACTAGAGAGTGGACCGATTCTTATGAAGTACCTTTTGTAAAAACAGAGTTAAGTCTGAACAGTATAGATGTGCCTAGTGAAGCAGTAACGTCATACTTCTCAGCGCCTCTATATGCTAAAAAACAGCTATCTTATACAGCTGATGCTGATGTACAAGTACGTAGTGCTGATTTATCAACACTAAAGAGCAACTTAAATGCAGCAGAGTTTGAGGTAGCTGTATCATCTACGGATACTGTAGAGGTTAAAACATTTGCAGCAAATGTCAATACACCAGTGCTAGTATATTATTCTAGTACTAAAGAATACGAAGTTACTACTGAGGTTGATTGGAGGGTACCTGACTTAGATGAAGCATATGCACAGCAAGAGTCATGGGTACCATCTTATAATAATGCAAATTATAAGACAGTAACACAGCCAGTTACGTATTCTAGTGACTCGCCTACAGAGTCTACAGAAGAAGAATTAACTCTAAGTCAGTCATACCCTGTAGGTATTGACATGGATAGTTTCTTTGGTGAGCAGTTGCCTCCAGTAAACATGCTACTGTCTTACGATATCTCAGCTCAGACTGTAACATATAATGATGCTACAAGTAGCTTAACATATAACTATGCAACTGCTACGTATAGTATGAAAATCATGGGGCTTGATGTAGAGGATGAGACAGTAAACATCACAGCTAAAGAGCTTGATGCATCATGCAAGAACTTCTTATATAACAATTTAGCATGGAACCAGTACCTGCGTACACGAGTATACTTCAAGCCAAAAGGTCCATATAAGTATTTGACATATGATGATACTGTATGGCATACTTACAGTGTAACAGGTAATGATTATACATTTAGCTTGAATGGTTATAGAGGTGGTGATCCTTATGGTGATAAGGACAACCCTGTCGACTTTACTTTCCACTTTGATGATTTCGCGAGTGCTGACCCTGCAAAACTTGTATATAAGTGTACTGATACACGTGACAGTAGCGTTACAAAAGAACTTGGTACTATTATCACTAAAGATGAAATGCAGGTTGTGAAGCAGCTTTGGGATCCAACAGTTGCTACAGAAAACTTCTGGTGGCTCGATGACCAGTATGTTCTGTCACTTACTAAGTCTGCTTTTGTACTTAGTAAGAAAGATGATGGTAATCTTGACGATTGGAATGGTGACATCTGGACACAGGAAAAGACCTGGTATAGAGGTGACTTTATACCTTCTGATGTAACACAGTTCATGGTAACATCTGCAAAAGATTCTACAGGTCTGTTACTTACATTTGTTGCTATGGATGAAGCTACACTGCGAATTAATGTATATGACCCATTGTCAAGTACTGATATGCTAGAGCAGTCAGAGTACTATGACATTGAAATTAATCGTGTTGCTATAGGTAGTATGCTTAATGTAGACAAATATAAGCTCAATTCATACTCTGAGTTTACAGCTTCTACATTGCTTGCTGAGGCCAGAATTTCTGCTACACATATTGATGGTAGAATTATAATCGGTATTCAGTATGATAGAAACATGTGTCAGTGGGCTATTATTATTTCTAACAATTCATACAGTATCATTCAGGGGTATGGTTGTGTAGGTGTTGATGGTTCTTTAACTGGTGGTATGATACCTGCTGAGTATTTTGATAGTACTTATGGATTTACTGGTACTGTTAAGCATCTTAAGACACTTGAAGCAGAAGATAAAGATGATGCAACGCTTGCAGAGTTTAATGCTTTTGAAACACGAATTGTTGGTGATGAAAACCAGCAGTGGTATATTTGTAAACAGCTTACTGGTATTGTGTCACATCTTAAGTATACTAATGGTAGTTTTGCTGTGAACACATTACCGCTGTCAAACAACTATGCTCAGGTATATAAGAGTCCGTCGTTTATTAAGTATATGGCTTATGACTTTTTATTGCAGACAAAGACATTGCTTTCTTTGTTTGGTAGTGTTACTAATACTATTATAACACAGATAGTGTCAGCTATTTCAGGTGGTACAATATACTTTATCAGTCCATATACAAATATAGCTAACTACTTACAGCAGACTCTTGGTCAGTATGCGTATGTACATTATAATAGTACATCTAGAGGTAGACAAGGCAACAAGGCATATAAGGAACAGACTCTTGATAACGCAGGTCTTGACATAGAAACAGCTAGTAATGATTTTCACGTTGACCCAGTTACACAAGATGACCTGTCATTTGACGTGCTGCATATCTCACAGGAGCAGGACTTTGGTGATAGCACCTGGGCTGATATGCTTGGTATTCTTGGAAGAGTATTTGTTTCGTCTCTTGACATGACTGTGTCACCTACATCTGTAAATACAATGCAGAATCAGTCAGCTGTATCTGATATAGGTAAGAAGTTTAGTCAGGCGTTCTTGCAAAATATTAACAGTATGTCTGTAACAGGTTTCAACCAGCAGTCAACAACTCCTGCTCTTAAGTCAGAAGTTACTGCTGTAAAGACACTTGACATGTTCTATAGTACATCTGCTGACCAGAAGTGTTTCGCAGGTCCAGGTTATGTAAATCATCAGTTTGTAGCTCAGTGCACAGCGCAGTCAGTAACATCTGTACAGGCTGAAGCACAGCAGACACAGGTTTACTTAATGCTTAAGTCTGTAACTTTGTGGACACATAAACTTAATATTGCTCTTTGGAAAGCACTGGAGGATGTAGCTTTACAAGGTATACAGGCACAGGGTGGAACACCATTTCTATTAGCCGGTGTTGCTTCAGGTACTTCTTACGGATGGCTAGTATCACTTATATTATCAGTTGCATGGGGTGCGTCAGTAATAGGGCATCGTACAGCTGTTGTAGCTGAAAAAGTAGTAAGTGAGCTTCTCGATGACTTGTTACCAAATGGCGTACAGGTAAATATCACTGCTAAAGTGTCACGGCATAATTATGACATTGAAGGTAAGCATGCTTACGGAAGTAAGTCAGAATGTTTTATGTGGCCATGTTATGATTGTAAATCTGCTACATATACAGATGAAACAGTTGAAGCAACTACACAGAACAAACCTTGGCCAATGAAGTTTCCTTCAGTAGAAGGCACAACATTATATAAGACTATACTTAATTCAAAACCAGGAACAGCTACAGAGTCTACTCCATCAGGGTTTAGTCAGGATATTGATTACTTTATTGCTTCATGTAAAGGTACACAGTCAGTAAAGAATCTTCCAGCAGATATGGCATATGTTATTGGTGCTGAAAGCTTCATGCCTACTGTAGCATTTAAAAATGAGAACATTGGTGAAAGTGAGCCTGTGTTTACTATTCCACCTATCCAGGACTACATACTTGATAATGAGTGGAATCTGTCAATGACATGTACTGAAGGTAAAATGCTTTGGGTATCTTGTAAAGATACTAAGTTGTTTGATGGACCTTATAGTAATGTTATTGTTACTGATTCATTCTGTGGTATTGCAGCACCTCATATTGCAGTAGAAGTAAAACGTGAAATATCACAGGACTACACTCGACCTTATGCTGTATCACCAGATGTAATTGCAGTTAACATGACTGGTTTGAACGTTGCTTATGAAGAAAAGATATATCATGCGTTTGACGGTTATGGTTATCGTATTGTTGATTGGCTTGGTTCTGCTGGTATGAATAAAGAACATTATACATGGCAGTATTGTTTTCAGAAGAACGACAGATTTAAGAGAAGTACTAAACTTCCACCAAATCAGTTCCTTGGAAACTTCCAGTCGTCACCTTCTATGTCAGTAGATATACATGATGACTTGTATAATGAAATTGCAGTTGTGTCAAATGGTAAAGGTGTACAGGCTGTAGTTGCAGGTGAAGATAGAGACCAGCAGCGTTACTCTATTCCAGTGTTTACTGAGATTGTAAGTAGCTTGCCTACAATCGTAAAGTCTCTGTCACCATATAAACTTGCAGTCTTTGATGGTATTACCTCATTGACAACAGATAGCAGAACTATTCTTAGTGAGTACAAGTTACCTGTGTCAGTTGACTTTACAATAAATACTGTAATATACAGAATGACTAATGAGTACATCTGTACAGTTGAACATGTAGGACCTTCTGAAGTTGTAACACCAATAGTACCTGCTCTAGGTCTCACATTCCTTGGAGCGTCACCTTATGCTGCTTATCTGTATAATCAGGCTACACGTCAGTACTTCGTATATACAGGTGGTATGAATCTTAAGGCTATGGAGATGTTGGAGCGTTTCCGTGACATCAAGTCAGGCTTGTATGACTTCATTAATCAGGACGTTACAATGCCTTGTCTTGCTACATTTGACAGACTTGACAGTGAAGTGCAGGACGATGATGATGAAACAGATAACATTATTGTACCTGTATTTAATAATGGAGTAGCCGCACGAGAGGTTACACCTCCTGTGACAACTATCTTCAATACACGGTCATGGTTTAAGACAGTAGCATTACCAGCTGGTGTATGTTATCAGGGACCAAATAGATGTATAATTAATAGGTATGTATGGTCAGAGTACATGCTTGACGACATTGTAAACAATAAAGGTAAGTGGGTAAGAGTTCCTCGTGAAACATATCACCCATTCCGTGACTACAGAACAAGCTATAGTAACATTTCTACAAATGTAGAAACAGAACTGTCAGGTTGGACACACAACCCGTTCCTATTAGTTACTGCTCCGTTAGGCGTAGCAGAAGAAGTAGACTGCATGTTTGAATGGGAGATTACGTTTGCTTGGACTGTTGAAATGGAAAAGATTATTGCTGAGAATGAATATGTTACAGTAAACGTTGCCGCAGAGACTATGACACCTGGCGGTAAGTTAGTTGCACGACCAACACATATCTTCCTTACAAAGGAACTGTTTGCTAGGTCTGGTAATTTTGGTTACTACAGCTTCAGGTATCAGAGTAAGAATGGTGCAGGTAACCGTGAAAGATTACATATTTGGTCAGATGGTTATATAGCTATATCTGGTTTACAGCTTGAATATAAACCTATTACAGAGAAACGTAACGAGATTCTTACACAGCAAGCTGATGTAAAGGGCTATAAGGAAATGTAGTTTTAATACATTTACAAATTGGTAATGAGTAAGTATAATTTAATGGAGGAAGATGGAAATGGATTTTTCGAACTTGTCAGATAGAGATTTATATAACTTGTGGTTAAACAAAGCTACATTAAATCCAGCTGACCGTACAGCTGTTATACAGGAATATAATACTCGTAATGCGTCAGGTAACTTCAATCCAAATAGGTCTACAGTACAGCCTACTAGTACTCCTGTACAGGTTAATGTACCTGACCCTACTGTAGGTGATGTTCCACCTGCATCTGCAAGATATACGCGTCCTGATACTGTTGCACCAGCTCAGGTACAGCAGGATGCAGTTGCACAGCAGATGTCACAGGCACAGGCAGAACAGGACGCACGGAATGTTCCACTTGATGAAGTAGACTATATGGGTATTCAACCATTTGATGATTGGGTGCAGACAGTGCCTCCTGAACAGTTAGCTAAATATGAAGCTGCTGAACAGCCTCTTCCTGAACAGGTGCCTGCTAAAGCTCCTGTGAATAATAGACAGTGGACAGCTCCTGCACAGAAGCCTGCAGGTATGCCTTCAAGAGTATGGGAACAGTTGAACCCATCAAGTAGTACAGAGACTACTGTAGAGTCACATGTTGTACCAGAAAGAGAACTTGAGTCAGCTAAGAATCCTTATCTTGGACCGACAGTACAGGACCCAAAATCTTATACTCTTGAAAACATGGACAAGCTTAAGTCTCCTGAACAGCTTGCAGAGGAAGAAGAGAAAGCTAAGAAGACTACAGATAAAATTGAAAAATCTGAAGAGAAACGTCAGAAGATAAAAGATAAAGTTACAGACTTATCACAGTCAGAAGCACTAAGTGACGGCGCAACTTCAGTCGCAACAGGTGCTGCTTCTATGTTAGCTGATGCTGCAAATTTTGGTGGTAGCATCGATCCATCAGGTGAATCTACTTATGCAAGAGAACAGGCTGATATACAGGCTAAGCAAGCTGCTTTGATGGACGCACGTCGTCAGGCAGCAGATAGAATCTGGAATCGTGACCTTAAAGCTGAAGCTGATAAAAAAGCTGCAGCAGGTGCTGCTGCAGAAAATGCACAGCGTGTTGCTAGTACAGCTGCAGGTGAAAGTACTGTTGGTCAGCGTGGTGTTAAAGCTGCTGATTATAACTACGAAGAACAGCGAGCTGATAATGCACGTAAAGAAGGCACAGAACTTTCTAAAGATGCTAATCAGTATCAGATGGCTGCTATACAGAGACAGTCTGATGCTGCAGGCATAGACTATGATTATAATAAGCAGCGTGGCATAAATAATGCAGCTACTAGACTTAATATGGGTGGCAATGCTGCAGCAGGTACTACTAAATCAAATACTGGTACTACACCAATGCCTGGAGAAACACCTGACAAAAAGCCAGTTGAGGAAGAAGCAAAGCAGGAAGAGACAGCACCAAATACACAGGAAACAACACCTGCACCAAATACAACGCCTGCACCAAATACGCAGGGTGGTGAAAATAAGAATCAGGAAACAACTCCTGCGCCTCAGACACAGACAACAAATAAAACTGTAAATAATATTAACCCTACAGATGAAGCTATTAAACAACGTGAAGCTGCAAGAGTAGGTACAACTACACCACAGACACCTGCAGTAAACACAGATGAAAATGCACGTAAAAATGCAGGAGCTACAGGTGATGCAGCAGCACAGGCTAACTCACCTAATTCAGTGTCTTCTAGACAGAAAGCTTATGCTGATGCTTTGCATCGTTGGGCATATAACGTATCTAAGAAGTCAGGCGCAGAACAGAATCTTGCGTCTACACAGGAGCTTGAGAGATGGCAACGTCAGATAGAACAGGCTGGACAAGAAGCTACAAATGCAAGAATGACTGGTCTTCCTAAGTTTAACCTTAATGACTACAGTCCAGAAAATGTAGATAAAGTATGGAAATACGTACAACGTATTCAAGGAGGTAATTAATGGGTATAACTGAGACAGCTGGGCAAGTTGCAGAGTCAATAGCTACTGAACATTTACTTAATAAGTATCTTGATAAAATACTAAATAGTAATGACCCTGAAGATAAGGCAGTATTGACACGTGTAATTACTAAACTATTTGGTGACAAAGAGACACGTGAAATATATGACAATCTTGCGGGAAACTTTGACCCTCTTAAAGATGTAGATAAGTATACATATATGCCGATGAAACGTAAAGCAAAGAAGAGTGGTGAGCCAGAAACATCACAAGAATTGCTTGAACGTACAAATAACAAGATTAATTTGCAGAATATTCTTGGAGATATTGTCACAGGTGCTGGTTTAGTTGCTAATGCAAAAAATCAAACCTTGTCAAGAGTCTTTCAAAATAATGCAGCAACACGTTCAAATAGAGAACGTGAAGTGTATGGTGGTAATACAGCAGATAAAGTAGCTGCTATAGCAGCACCAGTTGCATCTGGGCTTGGCAGTGCAGAACAGGCATTAACAGGCCTTATAGCAAATCGTATTTATGGCAATGCTGCATTACGTAGACAGGCTGAAATGCAGGCTGTTATGGATGCTTATAACCGTAATGTTGGTGGCACAGGTTTATTCTTTGATGCGCGACGTAAAGCTGGTGAAGGCACACTTATGCCAAGTAATGCTGATAAGTAGGAGTTAGTATGACAGTAGATGAAGACACACTAGAGTACCTATTACGTAAAGCTTTTAAAGGACATGAGCAGGATTTGAATGCCTTTACGAAACAGTTTAACGATGACTATCAGGTACCTGACGAAGAACTAGATGATATACTTACACGTAGCGACAAGCTTACACCAAATGATGTAATGACATTGCTTCGTTTTGCAGGCCGTGACTTTGAGTACTTGCATGACCCAGAACCTGATGATAACAAATACATGGGATATGTACAGGACGCATTGAAATGTAGACAGATTCAGAAGATGATGAAGGAGCTTAAGTAATATGAACATGCAGGATATTTATCAGTATTACTTTAACGCGTTTAAAAATGATTTGCAGGGGCTCACTGATGGTAGAACAAAGAGACAGTGGTATGTCGGTAATACATCACGTGGAGCTGACAAAGCAGCACAAGCTCTTTTACCCCAGGATGATTATTCACGTGATATTGCATTGACTGCAGCACGTGATGCACTTAACGCATTTGGATTTAAATATGAAGATGGCCAGGGCAGACGTTGGCAACCTGTAAAAGAAGGTACTACATGGAATAGTAAGGACGCAAGCATAGTTGCTAACTCACAAGCTTTCGCAGCATTGGAACAGGCAAAGAAGAAACCTAAAGCTACAGAGCGAACACAGATTGCTAACATTAATAATGTACAGCAGAATGCGGTAACTATTGCAGAAGGACTTGTTAGTGCTCTGCAACAGGGCCAGCCTATAGACGCGTATGTCTCTATGATTCCAGAAGACGCTGATGATAAGTTCAAATCTGCTTTTATCTATACTATAGCAACCAAATATCCTGCTAAGTCACCTGAAGTAGCAAAAGAATTACAGACACTTGCACAGCGACATAAACAGAAGGCAGACCAGTATAATGCTGCACAGAAAGATAAACTGTCATGGGGTGATGTATCTGTATTATCAGGTAACGAAAAAACTGGAGGTAAGAAATGACATCAGAAGAATCAAAGCTTGTAGACTTACTAAGAAAGCTAGACCCAGTAACTGAAAACAAGGGTGATGAGAAAAAAGAAGCAACTGTAAAAAACTATATAGCTGCTGATAAGCCTACTACTACAGATAAGCCCGACCCAAATAGTGTAGCAAGTACTGCTGTATCAAATGACACAGCACAAGCATTACGTAGTACAGGAGGTACTGGTGTTAGTACACAGGCTGCTGGTGATATTGCACAGGATAGATATAAGCAGACAGGTGCACTTGCTAACAAAAATATCAACAATGACACTATACAAAATAGTGATTGGGAAAATTACAACAAGCGCAGTTATGATGATACATTAAATATGTCACGTCTTGCTAATGCTTTTAATGCACAGCGTGCTTGGTTTGCGCCTACTTTGAAGCCTATGTCACGTGGTGGTGAAGGTGGTGGTTATAGTCTTAACATTGTGCAGAACCCACAGCTTAATACAGAAGAGCAGCAGGCAATGGCTATCAATAGAGGATTAGCCGGACAGCGTGGCGCAGCAGAAGTTGAACGTCAAAACAGAAGTAGAAACATTCCTGTATCAATTGAAGAGGCTATTGCTAAAGGCACTGTTGATAGAGGTGTTCAGAGAGATATGCTTGATTTGGGTATGTCTCAGCAGATGATTAATGACGTTTGGAATAAGATGTATAATGGTGAATACTCTCAGAACTTCCAGGAAAGAATTGCACAGTACATGTCAGACCTTAAGCAGTACGAAACACAGGAAACATCAAAACAGTTGCTTGATATGTATGCTAAGAACCCTATTCTTGCAACAATGACTGCTCAAGCTTGGGGCACTCAGATGCCAAGTTTTGATACTTGGATAACACAGTCTAACATTGCAAGAGTACTACAGGATAGTGGTATATCACCAGATTCTCCACAGGCATATCAGCTGTTTAACATAACATCATATAGTATGGCTATGGATGCAGCTAGAGATGCTGCGTCAGCTGCAACTGGTATGGCAACTAATGCTATAGCTGGTTTGCATACTGGAGTTGTAAATAGAGGAGTTTGGCAGTAATGTTGCAGATAGATATAACACCATTAGCAAGTGATGCTCTTGAAGATGCAATGAAGCTTGCACAGACTAAGGCATTGAACAGCTATACGTTCTCAGACTGCATGTCATACTTGAACTATGCATGGTCAGATATTTATAATAGAATGGCTTGCATTGATTCTGGTTATTATAGCAAAACTGTACGTCTTACAAAGAAACTTACTAAGCTACCTCCGTTTGTAAAGAGTGCTGTTCATGTATATGCGGCTACACAGCAGCGAGATTATAATAGACTTGAGTATAGACCGTCAAGTCAATCTGACATTGCAAGTGGTAGAACGTTCTATATCTCAGGTACAGATTTGTATTGTCCTGATGCTGAACGTACTACAGTGTGGTTGGAGTATGTACCTCAGCCACCTCAGATTTTTTTCACATATCATAACCGTGACCCAAAGATATATAACAATGCGTATGAAGCACGTGAAGGTAAATCATCTATACTTAGCACTGTTACCAGAAGCTGTAATACTATTTATAATATGCAGTTGCTTAAAGCATATTATATTGAGAACGATGAACGTGTTTATATTGATATTACAGATAGAGATGTGTTACTTGAAAATGATAAAGAGTTATCATGGGTATTAGTAAACAGAGTTGATGAGACTGTTGAAGAGGATATTACTGACCAACTTACACATGAAAGTGAATATGGCGAATGGAAGCTTGTATTCATATCATGTGAATTCCCATATATTTTTGTGTCATACGAACACAGTGTTACTGGCGAGCATGTATCAGGTTTCTACACAAGAGACATGGAATGGACATTGTATAACCCATTTGAGTTCCAGGGGCTTAACTCTAACGTTGAATATGTAAGATGCTCATGGAATGATAAAACAGGTATGGGTGTAGTCATTCAGGACTATAATGACATTATAGACGATGAAGACTCACGTAGTAATGGTTATCCTCGTGTGAAAGAATTAGGCTGGACACCAGACACAAAGCTCATATACCCTGCTCCAGAGGTATATCGTTACTTAGTTGCACGCCTTGCAGATAAACTTGCAGCTCTGAATGAGAGTAATGTTATGGGTGTACAGAAAGAGCTGGTTGAATCAGAATATGCCTTTGAAGCATTCTTGAGCAAGAATAAAGCTTCGATGAGCCGTATCATTAATGTAAATCCTGCTTCACCAGGTGACTACTTGTAGGAGGAAATTATGGCTTATGATAAAGAAACACGTCGCATAAAGCAGCAGACTCATACTGGTAGCTTTGATATTAAAGATAGGCTGCAGCAGTATTTACGTGACAACTTTAACAAGCATAATCTTGAAAGCAGCTATGCTTGTGAACAAGCTGAAGCAATGCTTATCAATACTGCTGTAGCATATGACAAGTCAATTGGTAAAACAAGACCTGAAGAGGAGTATAAACAGTTGGCGCGTAGTGCAATTGTTAACTTCCTTAATAGTGATGCTGCTAATGGTGAAGGACAAGACAAAGGACACAACCTAGGCAGAATTAATCAAAATGTAGCAAGTACCCTTGAAGGACTTAAATGGTAACATGGAAAAATAGTACATTTACATGTTAAAATTATAGAAGTAAAATTATAATGGAGTTTGAAAATGAGTGAACTTAATTCACAGGTTTTGACCGATTTATTATCAGAACGTCTCGCAAGTGAATATGACATCAATCCACAGTTGCTGCATGACAGCACTGCTGCCACAATTATCAACAATCTTGTCACAGAATTAAACAAAGCAAATAACAAGGTAGACGCTGTCAATGCAGAAATGCTTGACACTAACTCAAAGATAGCTAAAAGTATTAAAGTGGCAGAAGCCGTACGTGATGCGCTTAAAGATGATTCTGAAGCACCTGTAGATACTGCCAGTGCAGGTTCATCACAGTTTGCTCCTATGCAGATGCCTGAAGTACCTGCTCCAGAAGGTATGGGAATGCCAGCTGCACCTATGCCAGAAATGTCACAGGAACCAACCGCCCCTATGCCTGAAGGTACACCAGTCAATCCTAACGTACTGGAAGGAGTAGGTGGTGGTTATTGATAAAAGTAGCCCTGTAGCGTTGTATGATTATTTCA
>Ga0326512_10000861_pt1 | contig 25455 bp, 44 predicted proteins | sample 1_2617_0518_D_FD_203652 | JGI IMG/M metagenome (GOLD analysis project Ga0326512, IMG submission 203652) | Bovine rumen microbial communities from UC Davis, California, United States - 1_2617_0518 | ecosystem: Host-associated > Mammals > Digestive system > Stomach > Rumen | place: USA...
TTTTTGTCTTCAAGATCTCACCCCTTTTCTTCCATAAGAAAACCGCTCCCTTATCGGAAGCGGTCAGATCTGGAGACACCTATGTTTGTTTCATAGATTTACAGATATACGATATCACAGATGTTTGTCGGAAAGTGTCGGGAAATTCAATCAAAGCGACTTTTTCCAATCCCGATACTCCTCATCGGTCATGGTTTGCCATTTGGTTATTTCTTCGCTTGCCGCGAGACATGACTGCGCTTCCTTGCTGGGATTGACACCTTCCTGCTCTTTGACCGCTATGTGATAGGTCCTTTTGTGGATGCGGTCATAAACTGTAAATAGCTGGATGCTCACTTTAACGAATACCTCCGTCACATGAGAAGTAATTATTTCCGATGCAGGCATAAGGTTCAATGCCGGAGAAAAAAGATCGACAGTTGAAATATAAGACCTCGGGCGCATCGCCCTGCTCGATCCAGTTGTAAGCCTCAATGACCGCCTGATCGGACAGCTCTGTCCTGCTGGTCACGGAATGACCGCCGCGCACTGTGGAGAACTGTCCCGGAGCTGTCAGGACTCCCGTGACGGTGTCAGGGAAGCGACTGTCTCGGACACGATTAAGGATGCAGACGGCTATCATCGTGCGGCCTTCTATGTTCTCGGGATCGCGGTTAGACTCTGCTTCTACGACTGACGATATGAGAACGAACTCATCCTCTGTCATATTCACCCGTTCCCACGGCTCCATCGGCTCCATAGCCTTGACGGATAAGCAGTTGATAGCTATGATCGTTGATATGAAGATTTTAAGAATCGTCATTTGACACCTCCGCATCTTTCTCGACAACATAGATTCTGCAAAACGAAGGCACGGTTGCGACACCGTCCTCGCGAAGTTCACGAACGATGCGATTTCTTATAGCCTCGCGCTCTTCGCAATTGAAACCCGGACTGAACTGTAAAAGTATCTTCATTCTCTGCCTCCTTTCATCGGCATTAAATATCCGTCGGGCAATTTGTTAATCACATACCTCAATGCGTCAAGTGCATCCATATGAATCTGCACCAATGAATTTGGGCGACATTCCGATAATTCTCTCATCATGTCATCAATGCTGTTATCTATTTCCATGCGGAATTTAGGTGTTAAAGGCTTATAATAACCGCTCATTCTCTTCCCTCCTTCCTCATATCTGCTCCACAGTTAGGACAGAAATTATAATCATCTTCATAGGCTTTACACATACATCGTGAACAAGTAAGCCAAGTAAAACCGTCTGAACTGTCATAGTGTTCTATCCACTCGCCTTGCGGTCTTTCAACTGATTTCTGACCGCACTCGTAAGCAACAACCTCTTTGAATGTAGTATCAACTGTCGGGGCATATTCAATTTCATCAAATATCAAGGTCGCTATATCCGCAACTGTGATAGTTTTAGTCCAACTGATATATCTCTCGTTTATGCTCTTACGCATAGACTTTTTCAAAGCCTCACGGCTGATTAAATCGTTATTCATCCTTTGCATCTTCTACCTCCTGCTTCACTAATTCGTGATAAATATCTTGCATCTTGCATCTGTCTTCCCAATCAAAATATCCAATATCTCCGTCAGGTCTGATGTTTCGACACAGTATTAAAATGGCTCGTTTAATCAATTCAAACTCTGTCAGTCTTTCAACTGTCGGTGCATTAGCTATCTGACTTTGACTTATAGCCAAAGTTTCATTTTTAGTCATACAGTCGGGATATAATTTATCAGCATCAATTAAGCGTGTCATTTTCTTTCACCTCCTCGAACCCCGGCTCCCTTGCACCGCACATCGGACACATCAGCTCATCAGGGTCTTTTGTATAGATCAGATTCTTCTCGTCGAAGACCTTTCCGCATAAGTAGCACTTAATCTTTGCCATTTTCGTAAACCTCCAGCATATCCTTGATCGTGTTGTTCCATTTCTCATAGCAGGTGTCGCGGTGGTAGCCGAGCCTTTTCGCGATATCTATCATCGTCTTACCTTCTATGAAGTAGAGCCTGACTACCTCCGCACCGACACCTCTCATCGAATAGATCAGCTTTTCAAGTTCCGCGTTCTCTTCCTGAAGCTCCGCGAGCTGATTGCGCAGCCGTTCCTTTTCCTTCTCCGTCAGCATGATCGCGTTAATGATCGCACTGTCGGGATCTGACTGATGCTGAACTCTTTCCTTCGAGTAGTCGATCGCGCCGGAGAAGACGGATGTCAGCATATCCTCTTGAAGTGTCGCGAGTGACTGCCTCAGGGACCGCATCACGCGTCTGTTCTCGCGGATAACGAAAAGCTCCTGCTTGAATTCATACAGATTCATAAGTCTTTATCACCTCCAAAGGCTCGATCGTGATTCTGACGGCAGGCTTATCTCCCCAGAGCTTACGAACATGAAGATCAGCAACAACGGCATCATCCGCCCACATCTGAAGATCAGTGCAGACATCAAGCAGCAGCTTGACGATGTTATCCGCGTCCGGGCGGCTGGTCTTCGGCTGTCCCCACCTCTTCTTATCCTTGATCGCATAGGTGAAAGTCACAGAGAAGTACACCGCATCGTCAAAGTGAGGGATCTGCATCTTGTTCGTGTAAAAGAACTTGAATATCTCGTGATGATACAGAGCGCGCAGTTCACGGATCTCCTTCTTCTCATAGTGATGGATCTTGCCGCCCTGGAACGAAGTCCCCTTCATCTGGGCTGTCCCCTTCGGGTTCTCGGGAAGTTCAAAGAATATCCTCATGTCTTGTCCTCCTTAAACAACGTATTTTTCATGTGCACTCTCCATTTCCTTATCGGATATATCCAAATAAATTTGAGTAGTTCCAATATTCACATGACCTAAAAGTTTTGAAACTGTTATCAGCGGCATACCTGATCGGAGGGCGTTAGTTGCTCCTGTTCTTCTAAACCTGTGAGGATGAACATTATCAACTTGAGCCTTTTTGCCGATTTTCTTAACAATCTGCTCGATAGTCGATGTCTCGATGTGATCGGTTTCATTAACCAACTCAGGAGAGATATACCATTTTTTCATCTCGGCACGCTTCAGCCGTTTCTCGATGTACCATGATCCGACATCTCCGGCGTGCTTCGACCTTGCAAACAGATACGGGTTTTTGTCCTTCCTCTCCATCAAGTACCGATCAAGAGCCAACCTTGCGCGAGCGTTAAGATATACAACTCTGTCCTTATCGCCCTTGCCATGAACAAGAATCTCATTATCTCGAATCTCATCAAGCCTGATCTGTGCTATCTCTGACACACGAGCCCATGTTGATAAAAGCAGTTCGATAATCGCTTCTTCTCGACAGGTGCAGCAGGAATAACGAATCTTCTCAATCTCCATCTGGGTAAAGGCTTGTTTCTTCTTCTTTGTCTCTTTGATAGCTTCAATCTTCTTCATAGGGTTCTTGAGCAGAATCTCTTCTGTCTGAAGCCATCCGTAAAAGGCCGACAGATTCCTTCGTTCATTGTTCGCGGTCGTTTTTGAGACATTATCCATCTGCACTCTGACTGCGAGATATATTCTCAAGTCTTCTGCCGTCACTTCATCGTATGGCTTATTAAGCCTGTCGAAGATATACGAAAGAGAAGCCTTGTAATAGTTGACAGTCCTCTTCGTGCACCCTCTCGCGATCTTCGCCATAAGAAACTTCTGAAGAATCATCTCGTTTTTGTTGCCTTCATAGACGATTACACTGTTTTCAGCCTTGCTTATCTCGTAATCCTTGAGAATCAGGTCGAGCTTCATGGAAACGTCGCTTGCTGTTCCTGATGCCATGAACGGAGTCAGAGTAAATAACAATCTGTCTTTGAGTTCATCCTTCATAACAACACCCCCGCTGCTTTAGGTGTATAAAGAACCTTCTCCCTCGGAACTTTTAAGGCGGAATTCGAAAGTGAATCGCCTTGTATGCACCAAGCATGAATCCCCAGCAGACTGACTTGAACATAGGTCATATAGACACCTTTCCAGTCGAGGTCTTGAGCTATAACCCTCATTCGTGACTGATAATCAATCCCGGCTTCTTTTAAGACCTTCGCCGTTGCAATAATCATTCCGCCACCTCCGCAGGAAGGCTCATTCATGCGGATAAGGTCATCAGTCTTCTTGAGTTCTTCGACATCTATTCCCGTCTGTGCCGTTAATACACTCAAGTGAAACGGAGTAAAGAACTGTCCTGCTGACTGACTGCCCATTCCCGACCTCATAAAGACATCTCCAAGAACATCGGAAGGCTCTTCGAGAGTTTCCACGAGGAGAGAGAAGCACTCCTGAAGCATTTTCCTCTCTCTGTCCTTGTATTTCGAGATGGTCTCTCGATATGAGCTTTCTCTGTCGTTCCATAACTTATCGTGAATAGGAGATAAGCTGTTCGAGATAGAAAAGGCCATGAGTCGAATCCAATCCGAGAAAATCTCATAAGACGAATATCCGCCTGACAATTTTTCAAGAATCTTTATGATGTCATCCCTGCGATCCATCTTTGCGTACCTCCTTCAGCGGAATCGTGATGCTGTCATAGCCGAGAGCCGCAAAGATCTGCGCTACATTCTCCAGCTTGGGAGAGTTGACTCCATTCATCCAGGCATAGATCGTCTTACGTTCTACATGAGCCACACGTGCAAGAGCCTTCTTCGATAGGTGCTGGCGCTCCACTTCGTTTTGTAATGTCTCTGTGAACCACTGTGTAGCCAGAATAGAAGCCATGTTAGGCGTTGTTACTTTGTTCATGTGTCCCTCCTATCTGCCATCTCGCTGATCTTGTCAAAGATAGCCAGTCCCCACGCCTCGGCACGGGCTCTCTCGATCCTGCATCCTTCCGACTCCTGCCAGTTCTCCATGAAGTAGACACCGTCACAGAGCTCCATGAGGACCGTATCGACGCGCATGAACTCTGAATGACTGAAGTCATCAGGCAGATATCCCGCGATCGCGAACGGGTTGACAGGCTTATGTCCGAGCGCCTTGATCTGGATCTCGGCATAACTGAATCGCACATAAGCCGTGTCGAGATGGTTTGTTATCGGTCCTGATATGTAGATCCTCATCAGCGCCACCTCCAGCCTGCATATCTTTCAGCCTCTTCCTCAAACTGCTTAGCTGACTTGTAGAAGGGACACTGGTCTCCCTCGTACCGTCCACCGCGTGACGGGAAGACGGTCGAGGTCAGCAGTCTGCAGCATCCCTGTCCCCTGTTAGCGAAGCAGTCGTGATGAGCTTCACACTTTTTTAGTTCATCTTTCATTGGATTTCCTCCTATTCTCGATGATCTTCCTCACCGTGTTCCTAAAGACCTCGTCACCAAGAACAGGAAAGATGATCTCCTCGGATAATGTATTGACAATGTCCCACGGATCCATGCTCATTCCTTCCTTCTGAATCTTGATTCGAGCATCGGAGGTCGCCATCATAATCTCTACATTCTTCTTGACTGTATCGTTATAGACGAGCCTCCCTGCATTTCTGTAATACTTCTGGTCTTGAATAATCATTTATCCTCCTTAACTTGCGACCGACATCGGATCGTTGAATGAATAGTTTTTGTCCGGGTTCTTCCAGTCGGCAGCATAGTCATTCTCCGGGGAGAGACCAAAGCACGAAGTAGCATAGAGATCTTCCATGAAGCTCGTCAGGATTCCGTTCTTGATTCCCCACAGGAGATCAATCTTCGCATAGCCGATCTTGTCGAATGTCTTCTTCAACTGGTATTCGCCAGTGTATTCATATTCCCTGGTCATGGGATTGAACTCTTCGTCTCTGATTGCATTTTCGAACTGATATGCTACCAAGCTGGAATTGCGCCAAACGTAAATTGCGCCATACATATCATTAAGTCTGATCTGCCACTGTGACAGCCTTATCCCCTTATCGGGATTGACGAGAGCTTTCAATCTTCCATAGAAGTCATCAGTCAAGATCCAAATAACCGAACATCCCTCTTTCGAGTAGAACTGATTCCTGGCAAGTATCTCTTCGGGGCTTATATTTGAGTGCTGAATCTCGAAGACGATCTTTTTCTCCTTGATCTCGACATAGACATCAGCTCGTCTTCCCTTGAACTTATATTCAATCTCGCACTTGTATCCGGCTCCTCGAAGTATCGTGAAGATCTCTTTCTGAGCTATTAAGTGAGCTTCGGTCATTCCTTCTCCATAAGTACAGCCATCGCTTACCTTATGAGCAAAGTGCGGAATCTTATATTCACCCTTCTTCAGAATGACCGGCTGTTTGCATTCCGGGCAACGATAGTCAGCCGATCGGCTTATGACTTCCCAAGCTCGGACAGTCTCGTTGTTCAATTCGCTTATTAACATATTCGAACCTTTCCCTCGGAGACAGTCGCCTTGACTTGGGAATCTCTCTCAGGGCGGGCCTGTCCCGGCCCTAAGAGAGATTGTCAAGATAGTATTCGGAATGAATACTATATATATCTGTCTCCGAGAAATTTCTCGGATACTCGGGTTTCCCTGTCTCCGAGAATTTTTCTTATATCCTTCTCACATACCCGTCTTCGAACCTGTAGTCCTTCGGGAATTTGAAGATATACTTCTTTAAAGTCTGATCCGTGACTTCGCAAATCGGGCTGTTATACATATCTGAGAACTTCGCTCGGCCGTCTTTCCTAACAACTGCATCAAAGCAAGCGTCGACTATTGCCTTCTTATCTGAATCAGATCTCTGATTGTTGCCTGACAGGAGTCGCCCTGCGTCCAGCGAGCCTTCGATAGCTGCACTTGCGAGAATTCTATCTTCGTCAACAACGTGTAACGGGAACTCAAAGAACAGATCGAGCGGCTCAGGAGACTTGAACGAGCGAAGGACCATCTCAAGCCTTAAAGGAATCGGTGTCTCTCCAATCTTGCCTGTCAGAGCTCCGAGCATCTCTTTTGCGTTCGGATCCAATACCAGAGACGAGAAGTCGATTATCGCGTCGGCATCTCTGGAGAAGACACCCGAGCCCGAGCCTCGATCCGCAACCTTCTTACCTCCGGCAGAACCTTTCGAGTGATGATGAACGTAAATCATCGACGCACCTGTCTCTTCTGCTATCTGGTCAAACAGTGCGCAGAATCGACCTATGGCTTCCGCTGAATTCTCATCACCGCCCTGTACCTTATAGATCGGATCGACGATGATCGCGAGATACTTCTTACTTCTGCATCGTCTGATGATCTTCGGCGCGAGCTTATCCAATGGCTCTGCCTTGCCTCGTAAGTTCCACCAATCGAAGTTGTTCTTGCCTTCTTCGGAAGCAGGCTTCTCATAGGCCTTATATATGGACTTGTAACGCGTCTCGAAGTCGGACTGCATAACTTCCATATTGATGTAAAGGACTCTGCCCTGCATACAATGATGACCAAGCCACTCCCAGCCTTCGGCAATACAAATCGCGAGGTTCATAAGAAGACACGTCTTTCCGCTCTTGGAGTCGCCTGTGCATATCATCTTGGCTCCCTTACGAAGTACACCGTCGATGATAGCCGGAGGTTCGGGAACGGGATTCTCGAACATATCTCTCGCGGAATGGATCTCCGGGAGGTCATCATTCACGCCGTTAACGAGATCTATCCACTCAAGCCAAGACGCGCAGCCAATGTTCAACGCTACGAGCTTCTGGATGTTGCCATTCCTCTCGGCTCCCGGCATACGCGAAAGTCTCGCGGAGTTCTTGTTCGCCTCATCTACTTGGAAATTATGCTTTGAGAGGAAGTCAAACAGGAAATTCACTCGCTGTTTGTATTCGTTCTCGTTCTCGGCCTGTATCTTCACGATGGCATGGATAGACTTACCACCTGACTCGAGAAGTGCTGCTATCGGAAGTCTCTGATTAACGAGGAAAGCCTTCTGCTCATCCAGAGGCATGGAGTCCGACTCCACGAGAACGTGCTCGAATCGAGTAACATCCTTATTATTCGGGCCCGTAGTGGGGTTATGGCGAATCCACGCGCCTGCTTCGGGGTTTATCGTTCCGAAGGCATCGTTGAGGTTCTTATACTTCTTGAGGTCTCGGATGATAGCTGACACCTTGCGAACGTGTCCGGCATCAGCGGGAACCCACTTATCCCTCTTTTCGTCATACTTAGAGGAGTGTACATAGCTCACCGTCTCATCAGAGTGGAACAGCGTCTCGAGATAGCGCACGGCCATCTGCCAGGGTTCTTCCTCTTTCGCTTCTTTAGCGATGACTTCCTCGTAATAAGTCCCACCTTCGGCAACAGCCGGAAGATAGTCATCAAAACTCCACTTCTTTGATGGAGTGTAGCCACCGTACTGCTTCGCAAGATAGACGATCGTTCCCCCGTTTACGCCGGAACCGTTGAATGTGTTCCACTTCTTCTCGCATTCGTACGAATGGTAACGATCGGAATCTCTCGATGACCAAGAATCCCAGACAGAGCAGGGAAAGCCCTCAGCCTTGAGAGCCATCCCCACATCCTTCCATTCGTTATACGTCAGACGGCTGGGATTGAGTGCGTCGAGTGCGTCGAGGATGTTCTGTCTGCTATCCATCAGTCAATCCTGAAAGGCATATCGTCCTCATTGAGAACGGGAGCGGTTGCAGCCTTCTTATCAGTCGGGACGAGGTACTTGTCGACCTTCGCACTCTCCTTGCCGTTATACGTTTCATGCTTGATCTTGCAGAAACCTTCAAGCCCGACAGCCTTATCCGCTGCATCACCGATGGAGAGTGAGAGCTCCTCGCCCTTCTTCTTGAGACCGATAGACTCAAAGAAAGTGACCAACTTCCACATCATTTTGTCTGATATTACGAGATTGTCGAAGACCGAACCTTCCGCGCCCTGAAGGTCAAGTCTGACCTTAATCATCGGGTTGCCGTTGCTGGAGAATGTCTTCTCTGCACTCATGACCATGAAGTTATATTCTCCGATCGGAGGGAGCTGGAATTCCCTCTCCTCTACCTTTGCCGGTACCTTGCTGTTCCAATCGTACGTTTCACTCATTTGTTGATTCCTCCTGATTTTTGATTTTTGTAATTAACTTTTCGCAGTTATCTGCGATAAATCTGAGATACTTATCCGGCAGGTCCTTGAAGGACTCGGCCGTGATCGTGGGATCTTGAACAGACATCCAGCGGATGACCTGCTCTTCTGTGATGCCTGCTGACGCATAGCCTTCAGAGACGCGCTGATAGTAGGGTTTATGCTCCGGCACGTTAGCAAAGCATGAAGAGATCGAGTCAAAGGTCATGTCCAGTTCATCAGGGAGCCCGAAGCGGTTCTTTGCGTCCCATGCCGGATGATGAGTCGTGTACATGACGCGACGGCCTCCGATGCCCTTCTTTGACTTGGTCTTTGAGTCTTCGATGACACTTGTCTTGTAATTAAGGAAAAGGACCATATCTGCCCATTCCTTGACGAGCGGAGCGGCCTTCTTGGAGAGCTTGAGCTCCCACCTGTCATAGGCACCCATTTCATCGGGCTGTTCAAACTTGCGCATCATGGCGTGAGCCACGATGACCACATTGATGTCTACATTGATGAGTTCGCCGCACTTGCGCAGGAAACGTGTGAAGCATTCGGCTATATAGGTGTAGCCTTTGCCGTATCCAGCATCTTCTATGGACTTGAGATCGTGCTCGGCAAGGACGTGAGCGGTGATAAGCTGCTCAAGCTTGTCTGCCGTGTCGATGACCACTGTCTTGAAATCTTCGTGCTTGAGTTCATCCATGAGAGTGAGCAGTTCATTGAAGCTGTCAGGTGGATCTACACGAACGACATCGAGAGTGTCAGAGCCGCTCTCCAAGTCAATGAAGACGGGAGACGGGAACTGTGATGCGAGCGTAGTCTTGCCGATGCCCTCGGGACCGTAGAGAACGATACCCAGAGCGCGGAGACGTTTGCCGCGTGTGAGATTAATCATATCTGCATTTACCTCCTGTGATGGTATTTTGATTTTCGATAGGGCCTGCATAGTCGCGAAGTAGCCCTTCAGTGATTCGGGAATGTAGGTCATTTGATTAAGATGGACTGTGAGCTTTCCAGATGCGCGATCCCTTCGAGGTCTGCCCCGTCCTTCAGATCTTCCGCGAGAAGCTTGCGGTCTATCTTCGGCGCCTGGGGAATGAGATACTTCTCCGGCACGTTGTAAACATAGTAGGTATCCATGACCACGGAAGGCGCGTTATTCCTGACAGTGAAGCTGAACAGATCACCCTTGACCTTCAGCTTGCCTGTCGCAATCATCGCGGCGCACATGGCTGTCTTCATGGACTTGACTCTGTTCTCGAGAGTCTTGCGCTTTCCGGCGAGCCTGTCCTCTTCCTTCTTTAAGCCTTCGATATCAGACTCGAAGTTCTTAATGACCTTTGCATAACCTTCAAGCTTGACTTCGATATCGTCTGCAAGGTTGGCCAGAGCGCCGTCAAGCATGGCCTGCATATCGTCATCGAGATCGCCCTGCTGTGCTATTTCTGCAAACTTGGCATAGTCGCCTGTTAATTCGTAGAGTGAAGCCATTACTTATCCCCCTTAAATGATGGAACCTGAGTTCCTGATAAAATCGCGCCTACGCTCCAAACGATAGCTTTATTAGTCCACTGGTCCTCGAATCTCTCGACCGTTGTGAGAAATTCATTCTTCAAGCGCACTCTGTCGCGAAGTTCTGGGGACTCGATTTCGTTTAACTTCTTCTCGAGAAGTTCGAGTTCCTTCTTCTTCAATTCGTAGTTTCTTAAAGACTCTTGGAGCAGAGCTTCATGTACAGCGAGTTCTGACTTCTTCACCGTAAGAGAAAATGAGTCTTCGCTTACCTGACGTTCTCTTTTTGCAACTCGTTCTTCCCTCTCGGGAATACCTCGTGTTTTTTCCTGATATTCGGCCTCTAAACGTTCTCGAATAGTCACATATTCAGCGTCATAACGCTCTCGAGCGGCCTTACACTCAGCAACTTCGGTTTTGAGGTCTGAGAGAGTCTCGGCAAACAAGTCAGAGAACTCCGAATCAACACTTCCATCTACAGAAGGAATGAGAGACAAAGCTTTGCTAATCAAAGCGCCCTCTGTCTTCAACTTCCATTCGGCAGCATATTCATGTTCCATCATCAAATTGAATATCTGCCAGAGCCCTTTATGCTTATACTTGAGGCCTTCCCACTCCGCTTCGCTGAAGCTGTATTTTCTTTTGCTCATATCACACCTCCTGCGACGGATAACGAATGCCGGAAGCCTCGTGAGTGATGACGATATGGTCAGACTTATCCGCATCACGATGCTCAAGTATCCATACGCGACGGGAGAGATTCTCGACCTGTGCAGACTTCTTGCGGAGGTCTTTTTCCATAGCTTTCATCTGGGACTTTGTGTTAAAATAGATGCCGAGGAATCCGAGAGTAGTTAATAACTGGACTGTCACGATTCCGAAAATGTACATCAGATTCATTGTTACTTATCCTTTCTTTTGTATTTGTCGAGGTCTGCAGCCTCGACATTTACTTTGAGTTCCTTCAGCTTGATCGCTCTTGTGATAGCTGCCTTCTCCTGTGTTGTGAACTGCTTAATACCTCTCAAGCAGTCCTGTGCTCGTCTGGGGCTCATACATCCTGCATCTGCCAGCTCCCGCATCGTGGAGAAATATCTGCCAAGTGCCGGATATAGCCCGCCTGATGCTCTCATGTCGCCTCCGACTTGACAAGTTCGCTAAAAAAAATAATGTCTCGCTCGTCTTTGGTCATGTTAAGAGCTTCGGAGATCTTCTGTGCATCGAGCAAAGAGATCTTCGACCTTCCGTTGATCTTGTCTGACATAGCCTGGCGCGATATTCCAAGAATACTTGCGAGTCTTGAGACTTCCATGCCACGCTCGACCATCATTCCTCTCAACTTTGCGTAATTTGTCATCGAATGTCCTCCTTTCGTTGATGTCGTGTGTCAGTTGACACCTAAACTGTACCAATGATGTCTCTGTGTGTCAAGTGTGAATTTACAAAAGTCAATTTATCATTGTCAAATGGTGCGAAGCCGTATACAATAATAAAAGAAAAGGAGTTGTGGATATGGACGAGAGATTACAGAGATTCGGCGCATATATCAGACTGCTGAGAGAGTCAGAAGGTATGTCTCAGGAAGAGCTCGCTAAGAAGTCGGGCTTCGCTGGCCGTGCTGCGATCAGCGCCATCGAAAAGGGCAAGAATAACATTTCCATCGAGAAGCTGCCCGATCTGGCGAAAGCTCTTCATACAACACCGGGTAAACTGATGGACACGGTCATTGAGCTTCATGACACAAGTTCTATCACTGACGGACTCAATGCGGAGAATATCGCAAAACTGAAAAGCTATGCCGATTATTTAAGATCTATGCAGGAGGATGACGAATGACACCGACATGGGACGGTAAAAGATGGCGTATTCGCGTGATGGTAGAAGGTAAGACACACTCCTTCTCCTGCTCCACTCCTGGAGCTAAAGGGCGCAAGGAAGTCATGCGCAAATATAACGACTGGCTGTATAACGAAGCCAGTGGAGAAAAGACCTTCGGGCGTGTAGCTGATGAATACCTCGAGGACCTGATTGCCAGGAACGGAAAGACCTCCGGCTCATACATACAGAGCGAGTGCTATATCCGCCTTTATTTGCGCCCTGTGCTCGCTTCTCGTAAGATGTGCAAACTAACCCTCCGAGATTATCAGAGCGTCATTAACGGGGCCTGTGGCGCGTCAGGAGAGCCACTGTCGCATAAGACGCTCTCCAATATTCGCGCGATACTCATGGGGATCATCAAATTCGGCTATGCAGACTATCAGTGTGAGCTTCCTCGTGGTGAGCTTTACATTCCTAAAGGTCACGCCAGGAACGAGCGCGAGATCCTCCAGCGGTCAGACATCGCTCGCCTGTTCGAACCGTGTGATCTTTGGTATTGGAGGGCTTTTTGCTTCATGACTATCACCGGCCTCCGCCCTTCAGAGTGCCTCGGCATTCAAATCGGGGATATTGAGCAGGACTGTGTCAGGATCAGGAGAGCGGTCAACTCTCGGAACTACATCACCGACGGAAAGAATAAGAACGCCCGGCGCACGGTCCCGATCGGAGCGACTGCTCGCGCTATCTTAAATGAGATCATCGAGAGGAATGAGAAGCTGAACCTGCACACAGAATGGGTGTTCTGCTCTGTCGATGGATCCCACGGGAACCAGTGCACGATGCGCAACCAATGGGCAAGGCTCAAGCTCGAGAGAAATCTGCCCGGCACTCTGTACTCCTTCCGTCATACATTCGTCTCCATGATGAAGGACCAGCTCAGCGAATCAGCAATTAAGGAATACATCGGACACTCCGAGAGCATGGACACATACGGCACATACAGTCACGAGGTTGACGGCGAGCATAAGAAGACCGCGGAGATAATCGACCTGACTTTCAAGGAATTTGACCAAAATTTGACCAAAGCAAAATAAAAAAGCCTCGTAACCCTTACGGCTACGAGGTTTCTAATGGTGGAGCATACGGGGCTCGAACCCGTATCTGTATCGGCACACGTTCCGAAAAATGCCCTTTTTATGGGGTTTCCACGGACAGTGCTTTTCGAAAGTCCGCCCGCTGTGGACTAATTTTGACCAAGATTTTGACCAAAATAAAAAGACCTCACCCCCGGAGCGGAAAGGAATGAGGTCATATTGCAATTTAACAGCGTCGTAAAAAATTGGAGGTTATTCTATGAACTTGACACCGCTCCTGTCAGCGATAATTAGATGATATAAGTGCAGGCCAAGTCAGCTTGCCGCATATACCGTCAGAAGGAAGCCCCTTCGATGCCTGGAACAGGCTCACGGCATATTCAGTGTTCGCGCCGTAGTCGCAGTCTATCTTGAGCGGTCTCCCGTTCTTACCTGCATAGCCCAGCGCATTGAGAAGCACCTGCACGGTGCCGACTTCTGCCCTTCTCATTCCTTTGGTCAATCTTGGAACTTCCATTTCGATATACCTCGTGTCATCTGGTTCGGCTGCTACAAAGCGGAGAATGTAGTCCCAGCCGTATTTGTACTCGTAGAACGATCTGACGGCTATCTCTCCGCCTGTCTGATCGCCTGTCTTGCCGCCTGTGATCTTTCCCTTCTCGTTAATGGATGCCTGCACGATCTTGCCGTCTCCGATATAGAGAGCGGTGTGATGCTTCTCATTCAGCAGGACATCACCGCGGAACAGGCTCATCCCCTTCTTATATGGGATGGACTTGAAGCCGTTTTTGATGAATGCGGCTCTCATGTTTCCGGTGTATGTCGCACCCTTCAACGGGAGCCCTGCCGCACGATATGCGGAGATGACCAAAGAAGAGCAGTCATAATCAGGTCCCCATCTGTGTATCTGGTCATAGCCGTGGGAATTGTCAGCAGCGATGCTGACCGCCCACTGGATCGCTTTTTCGATAACGCTCATCTTCTCCATTCTCCTTTCTCTAACAGTTCGGCATAAGTCTTCTTGATGTGCTCGGAGGCTATCACGGCATAGTTATTCCGAAAGTCGGGATGAGCTTTGCAGTAAGCTTCATAGGTATCTATGTCCTGCATCTGCTGGCTGAAGTATTCTTTCGAGTGCTCGATGCCGTTGATGAGCTCATCGTCGAAGCGCAGGATATGAGTCCGGGCAAGGATAGCCTGATTCCTGTCGACCTTATCGGATAAGACCTCGATAGCCTTCTTGATGCCGCGCAGTTCCGTGTCCTTGCCGTCTTTCCTGCTTATCAGGAACTTGACAAAGTCCCAGATCGCGGAAGCCGTGACCAGCGTCACGGCAGCGCCTAAGAGGATCTCGTTCATTTTTGCTCAATTCCTTTGTTGTATTTGGAGCGCAGGATCATGATGACCGCACCGATCAGAGTGTCAATCGCGGTCAGTGTAGCCGTTATCTGCTCGCAGTAGGGGACATTCCATATAGCGCAAAGAGATGCCAGAAACGCGATCACAGGAACCGCTATCTCGCCGATAAGGCGGATGATATCGTAAGTCTTGTTACTCATGGTTATACCTCCGTGATCGTGTATGTGAGTTTCATCGAAAGATCGCTTGTCTTTCTCACTTCCGAACCCGATTCAAGATTATTAACTGTGCTGACATAAGGATAGCCAGCGGCAACCCTAACAGTGTTGTTATAGCCATAGGACTCAAGGAACACGCCGCCGAGATCGACAGCGGAATACTGATTGAGGTTCCTGTCCCAAGCATTCGCCATATAGGTGATCTCGCCATTGTGGTAATACCATGCGATCATCGGAGACCTGTTCTGATTACCCGAATACTTGATCCAGTCGCCATTATTCAACAACAGGAACGGAGCAGCATTGTCTCGCCACCACTCGCCATTCGATGAAAGTATGACGGGATACTCGTCTACATCGAGATTTGAGATCGTCACTCTCACGAACTTTGTCGTGCCGTTGACATCAGCCATCGCCCAGATGTGACCATTCCAGTCGTTGAGAATCACATTCCCTCTAATGAATTCATATCCCGAAATGAAATGGCATCCCTGTATAGTCAATGTCGTAGCCGTTACAGTCGAAGTGAAATTAGCCGTATCGATGGCATAGTCATACAGAGTAGTTACCTGCGAAGAACCCGATCCCGATGTAGCCCAAGTATAGAAGTGCAGGATACCGTTAGCCGCATCGAGGTTGACTGATGTCCTCGTGACTGAATAAGAAGGAATAGCCGCAGATATCGGAACTTCATAGGATTCACTCTCAATGTCACCTGCGACACCACCGAGAAGATGAATCTTGTTTGTGTTCGTGAACCTTTCCGTGACCACGATCTTTGTGTCGCCCGATGTATAAGCTACGAAATAGACTTTGCCCGTCGCCGGGTTCGTGGCATGAAAAGGTGGATAAGCAAAAGAAGATGATCCAAGCAAGGGATTGAAGGCTACCATGTCGAGAGCCGTAATCGAGTCGTTGAGATCTATCTTTCCCATTTCTCCACGGGTAAGACAAACAGAAGCGATACTCTGCCCCTGTGCGCAGTTACCTTGGGATGTGTTCCAATCCCACACGTTGCGGATGAAGCATTTGCCATTGTTCACACCGCTCCCCGATTCAACGGCATTAAACGAGCCTCGTTTCAAATTCAATCCTGAATATGCGTCATTACCCGCTTGTGCTACAACATTTGAGTTTCCTGCGATCATGGCAAGATTTGCATCATTCGTGGAATCGGTAAGATAGCACCCCGAAAACCATTGGCTCAAAGGATAAATCTTATCTGTGGCAACTTGATTGAAGAAATTGCCAGCGCTTAAAGCATTCCCAACCCACCCCGTTATGGTGTTGGATTTCTCAATACGATGAACAACCTTCCCATCACGAAGAAGGTCAATCTGGGTATGACCATGAAAAGAGACTGGTCTCTTCCCCAAGTAGGCGAGATTCGTGAAATCTATCAGGTCTAACTCGGGATTCTTTAATCTTCTGAAGAATGTTCTTATATTCATTGTTTATTCTCCTTACCTTCCAATCTTTACGGCTGACAAGCTCGATAAAATCACATTAAGATTGCCTCCGCTGGTTTGCCAAGCATTCAGATAATAATTACTCGAATTGTTATCGACTCTAATTACACTTACAGTCTGAAATCTTGTTTCCCCCGTTATACAAGCATTTACAATCAAACGGGTTGGGGCATATCCCGAATTTCCACTGACTGATGATATATTTATGCCTCTGACACCAGTCGCGTTTGATTGAAAACTGAGCATACCGATAAACAGGTATAACCCTTTATCAAGTGTTAAATGTACGCACTCGGTATATGTTGAATTAGCACAGGTTATGGGATTACTTGAAGTCGTTCCGACTGCTTCATAAGCACCGAGTTCAGCTAATTCATCAATCGCCGCATTTACATCTGTCGCAGTAAGTCCCGATGCCGCGTTGTTGTAGGCTACCGCATCGGCTTCAATCTCTCTATTCACCCACTTACTCGATGTACCATCGTAAGCGAGAACCTCTCCATCAGCAGGAGATGATACATTCACATCGTCAATGTCGCTGATGCTGGTTGTCGCATCAGAAATGGCTCTCAATGTACCATCAGCTTTTTGCTCTGGTGTAAGAGCATCATACTGTGCCTGTGTCATTTCCTCGATAGAAGCACCGCCACCGCCAGACTGTGCCGCCTCGTTGATAGCACCTGTCAGAGTCTTATTCGTGGTCTGAAGATCGGAAGAAAATAGATGATCGTTACCTATATAATCGGCAATCGAGTCAAGCGATACCTTCCTTGACAGATAGCCAAGCGAGCCGTTCGGGATAGAAGTCTCGAACAAATCACTCGATGTGGTCTGCTCTGCTGTGGTAAGCTGTGAAATACTTTTATTATCGGGCATATCTTATCCTCCTATTAGTTAAATCTGAAAATATCGCTCTCATTCGATATTACAACCACATCGGCATATATATAGACCCAAGAACCAGAATACTCATTCACAGCAACTGTTGTTTTGGTTAATCTAACCCTGACATTATTTGTTTCTGGATGAAGCTTAACGTAAAGTTCTTTACCCGTGCCTATCTGCGAGCCTTGTATTCCGATAATAGCCTCGTAGTCAACACCGCTGACAGTATCTTTTACTCTTATCATGGCAATCTCATCATCAGCGATAGATCGGCTCAAAGGAGCTGTCGCATAATCCGAATCTGTCGATACAACCCCATCGGACAGAAGCTCTGTGACCTGCACATCGCCTCCAAGCCTTAAATTACCCGATGCCGTGTAATTCTTATTATTGAGCATTAAAACACCACTCATGCGTTACCCTCCGTTAATCGTATTCCTCCATCTTCTGTAACTCTTACAGAATCCTCATCCTCTGTAATCCTCGTATATCTAACCTGTTCTGCCGATAGCCTCGCCTCTGTTTCGGTCAAAGGCACTATCAGTCTGCCGAGCGTGTAGGTATAGATTGTATCGTTGACAGTAACAGCCATCGGTCTGTGCAAGTCGAGTGTGAACGTGCTTTCCGTAAGAGAAGCGATCAAGCGACCGAGCAAGAACGGCGTGATCTCATCGGTGAGAGTGATCGTGCCGTCGAACTTGTCGGATGCGTTCATCGCCTGTCCCTTCAGAAGTACATGAAGATCACCGATGCCGATTGAAGCTGTCCCGGAGCTTACAACAGCTCTTACCTCGAATTTATGAGACACGGAAGGCTCGACATTCTCGAACCAGCCTCCGAGATGAATAGTGTGATACCCGTTGATATTCCATGTATCAGCAGGATCATAGTCCATCAATTCATCGTCAAGATAATAAGCCAAAGTCAAAGCCTGACTGCTCGCACCGCCGAGAACAGAAAGCACTTTCATCTCATGCCACCATTCAACAGTCGTTCTTTGAGCTGTCGAAAAACGAAGGCTATACAAAGATACCTCGCTTGTGCCTATCGTTTTTGATTCAGCATTGACGAAAGTATAATATGTCAGCTCATTCGCCTTGTTTGAGCCAGCAGCCGCCGCAATAGCCTTATCCGTGAGCGACGATACACCTGCGGCAGCAGGGTTCTCTCCGTAGCCTTCGATGATCGTGCTGTCGACCTTGTAAGTAATCGACATGATGCACCCGATAGCGCCCTGACCTATGCCACCCGTGAACTCGATCACATCGCCCAGGTCGAGCGACGGATCGGGCAGGATAGTCACTGAGAACGGTGTCGCCTCAAACGGCTCAATAGCGTCAATGATAGCCTGCCTTCGCGCGGCTACGACAGAGTCGATGCCGTACTGCAAAAACGGATTGCCGCCGATATCCATGATAAGACCGTTCGGATTGTCGTTCACATAGGCGGAAACAGTATTATCCTCCATGTTCGTGACATTGAGCTGTGTATAAAAGCTTGTATAATCACGGAACGAAGTCGAGTATCTCAAGGTCGCAGGAATGGTCCTGACGCTCGTGCTTGTATCCGGCAAAGGTCTGATGACCAGCTTGCCGTCTCTGGTAGCTGTCGCATAAGAGGCGCATACGATACAAAGCTGTGACAGAAGATCTCTGAAGGTCTCCATCGGGCTGCCCGGATAGATGCTTAGTACCTGGTCGCTGTTCACGAGCGCTGCTATGTCTTCAGCGGTCATGTCAAAGACTACATCGCACTCCTGCGCTATCAGCGCGAGAAAGTCGCCTATCGTGCCCGTAGTGGTGTCAAAGGTCAACGCCTTGTCAAGTTCGCCCATGACATCGTAAGCGACTATCTGAAGGCCTGCATCTACCCAGTTTGCGTCTGCAATCGTATATACGCCCATCGGGATATACTCGAACGCGCCTCCGGCAAGCTCTACTCCTATGGATGCCGCGATCGTCTTACCTTTCCATGAGCCGCGTATATTGAGCGACTCCGCAAAGGCCTTGGTGAATGTAAGGTCAAGCTCTCCGACATAGACACCGCCGAGCTGGATGGCTGTCGCCGGGCAAAACTGGTTTTTGACGACAAAGGTATTTTTTATTACGTCTCCGCCGTCAAAGCTATGCCCGTTCACCGTGCCTGTCAGCTTGTGAGCCCTGGCATTCTTTGTGACGGCGATCTTGTAGTCGTTGCTTGTCGGATACATATCAAGTCTCCAAATCGTTCAATTTAAAAGAAACCTTATAAAAACGGTCTGTTGGTGTCTCCACCAACAGATCCGCAGAGTAATTACTCATAAAGCAAGCCCATGTGATCTCCTGAGCCGTTCCCTCATCCCACCGTTTGCATGAGATGCTTGACGCTCTGTTGAACGCGTCCAGCTTCGCCTTTTCTGTTCCGTCGCACTTATACGCGACCGATAACGAAGGGATGCCTGTTCTCGTGACCGCGCGGAGTGTGGTTCCGGCTTCGGAAGTGCTCAATGAGTCGACTGCGGAAAAGCTCTCGGTGTACTTATCATCCGTGAGCTCCAGAGTGTGATTATTTATCTTTAATGTGATGACTCCCATGATTAACCTCCGCGTCTGTAAATGCTCATCTGCTCGGACCGCACGAGGATCGTGTCAAGCTGCTGCTGTCCGATGTAGACAGGAATGACGATATTGCCGCCATTTACATCACCTTCGGGAGAATACTCGGATACAGAACCAGCCTCCGCCATGATAGGCATCGACAGGCTTCTATTGAGTGTAGCTTCGAATCCCGGCGCTCCTTCTTCAACGCCCTGCTCAAGTAAGTCATACATATCAGGCATGAAGGTGTGGAAATTAGAGAGCGGTCCGCGTTCGGGCTCTGAGAATCCTATGAAGTCACGGATTGACTGTGCCACCGAAGAAACAGCGTCCTCAACATAGTCAATACCGCCGAGGATACCGTCGACAAGGTTTTGAATGAGATCAGCGCCCCATTGAAGCGCCGTAGCTCCTACCTCGGGCGCTCTTTCAACAAGATATTCGATCAGGTTCTCGACTACCTCAGACGCGCCGCCTATAAGCTCAGGAAGCGCCGCAACAATACCTTCAGCTAAAGCTATGACAAGCTGAATAGACGCAAGGACCAACTGCTGAAGTGTGTCGGGTTCCGTCAAAGCCTCACATATCTGGGTTACGGCTGAAACCGCAGCAGGGATCAGCTGAGGAAGAGCGTCTGTGATACCGTTAACCACAGCTAAGATAATCTGAATCGCTGATTCTACGACCAGGCTGAGATTAGAAATTATGAAGTCGACGAGCTGGACTATGAGGTCCGCCGCTATGGGTGCCAGTGTAGGCAAGGCGGCGATGATACCAGAGCCCAGGGCTTCGAGGATCGTTCCGGCTGCGGACAGCAGGGGCGGGACGATATTGGAGATTAGCGTCGGCAGTTCTGCGGCTATGATAGGCGCGAGCTGAACGATGACCTGACTGATGCCCATGAGGGCGTTTGAAATTATAGGAACGAGGTTTCCTGCGGCAACTTCGACATTACTGATGAGCGTGTCGATCATAGAGTTGAGGTCTGCATCTGGGTTTGCTACGTTGGTGATGAGATTCTGCCAAGAAGCTTGAACCGCACCGAGCGAGCCTGATATAGTCTCACTTGCCTCGTTTGCGGTAGTTCCGGCAATGCCCATCTCCTCTTGAACTGCATGGATAGCTTCAACGATGTCGGAATAAGAATCTATATCGTACTCAACGCCACTTATGGCTTGAGCATCATTGAGGAGCTGTTGCATACCTTCTCTCGTGCCAGCATAGCCGAGAGCGAGGTTGTCGAGCATGGTAAAGTTGCCACGGGAGAAACCACGATAGGCGTTTTGTACCGCCTCCATATCAGTACCGAGCTTGTTGGCGTTGTCCGCCATATCGATCATCGACATATTAGTCAACTCGGCGGCTCTTGCCTGGTCTCCTTCAACGGCACTTATCATAGCGGCAGATGTGGCAATAGCGGACTCCATATACGAGTTCATATCTTGCCCCGTAGCCGTTGCTGCCTCTTGTGCGTACTGCATCATAGTTGCGGAAGCATCGCCGTAGAGCGTCTCAATACCGCCCGTAAGCTGTTCATATTCCGCATAGGCGTTGACAGCTTGAGTGGTAATCGCACCGACTCCCGTAGCAACTGCACTAACCGCCGCCGCTCCCGCTCTTGCAGCTACACCGAGAGCGCCGACCATGGCACTCCCGGCTCTGCTACCTGCCGAACCTCCTGCGGACTCCGCAGCACCGCCTAATTCTTCGGTGATGGTTTCTCTTGCACCCTGCATCGAGGGGACGATGGTAACGTAAGCACGAGCGAGTTCGATATTACCTGCCATTCCTCCGCTCCTTCCTCTTCTTTTCTATCCATTCATGAAGTTGATTTTTGGGTAAGGCTCCTTTGCCTATCTTCCTATCCTTCTTTTTGTTCCAAGGTCTCGGATAGAGTTTGGCCTTGTGGGACTTCTTACGAGAGAAGCCTCCGATCATATTTAAGTTAATCTGCGAAAGTATGTCGTATATATCCGCAAGAATGATATTCGTTCTTAATTGAGTGCCCCAATCGGACACTTCGGGATGTAGTTCTTGATATGTTGCCGAGTTCGTAGGTAAATTCTTTATAAATGAACCGAAGGCTCCCCAAGTCAGGGAGCCTCCGATGTCATTCAACTCGACCCCGGCAGAGGTAATCAAGTCATACTGAATCGCCTCACGATGGTCTTCGATAAACCTTCGGAGGCTTACGATTCCCCCACGGATGCACCCTGCTCCGCCTCTGTGGCATCGTTCCACGCCTTTACAAGCTGCATGACCTCATCCGTGACGAGTGAATTAAAGACTTCCTCGGGAATGTACTCTTTAAAAAACTCGATGACCTTATCATCCGTCCTCATCGCCTTGAGTTTCACATACGGAAGACTTGAAGCCAACGGGATAGAATAGGTTTTATCCCCAATAGTAGCCTTTAATACATCAATCTGTTCTTTTCTCTTGATAATAACCTCTGCCATCGTTTTACTCCTTTATCATTATGTTGTCTGACCGTCGTCCATGATGAGATCAAAGTCGCCCGAGATAGTCGCATTCCATGTGATTCCATCGGTAGCTTTGAACTCTACATCGTCAACTGCTGAAATAAATGCTCCTGTCGAGCCGAGAGCGATCATGTCATCGCCGTCCTTCATGATGAAGAGATAAGCCTCCTCATCGGGAGTGTTCAAAGGTGATGTGTCAACCTTGACAACATTCCCGTGTGTAGTGTCCGCCGCTATCTTCGTAACCGCATTCTCTCCAAAGATAACCTTGAAGACTTCCTCGGTCGTGTCCATGATCGGAACCTTGACAGACTCGGGGTCTGTTCCCGGCATTACTCTCTTGACCTTCAACGCCCAGTTCTTAAGCGTCTCGTAGTCACGAGCCGTGTGCCATGTGATCCCCTCTTCTGTAACATCGCCGACTAACGTCCAAGCTGCGGCGAGTTCTTCGGAAGGATAAGAAGGAAGAGCCGTTCCCTTGGGTGCGTGATAGAACATTCCAAGAGCATAGCCACCGCCTAACTTCGTTGCATTTGATGCCATTTGCGTTTACCTCCGTTATATTGTTGTTTTGGTTTGATGAGCGACCACCTCGAGTCTTGCCGTACACATGGCGAGGTCGGGTCTTACGGGATCATTACCCCAAGAGCCGGACGTATTGACTGTGACAGCTCGAATCTCCGTGGTCTGTTGATTTGCAATCTCTTTAAGAGCGCCGATAGCCTTACGGAGCAATTCATCTGCCGCCGATCCGGTCTTTGCTCTTGCATCGAGAGTGATACTGAAAGTATCAATTCTGTTTTCTTCCGTGCCTCCGACTCGCTGAACGAGCAACGAAGGAGTCTTGAACTTCTCCGGGAGCGGCAAACAGTAAATAGTAAAGTAGTCTTTGAGAGCAAGTCGTATTACATTCTCAATATCGATATTCATTAAGATATTCATACGCCCACCGCCCTGCTTAATACTTTGTTCTCGGATTCCGCTCTCACGGATGCCTCGTCGGTAGTCCCGGCAAAGGCGATATATCGAGAACTTGCCTTGATACTGTGTGCTCTGAACCCTTCCGACTCTTCCGACAAGCCTGCGTTCGCTCGGTCGGCAATCGTCTCCGCCTTACCCCTCACTAATTGCTCAACCTCGGAGGATTGCAAAAGGTCTCTAAAGCCTTGGTTATTCCATTCGATTCGCTCTAAAGCCATATATCAACCCTCCCATCTTAAGAGGTTGAGCTGAATGTGCGAGGTCTGCATCGGCCCCGTCCATTTCCTCGGCTCTCCGTTGATCTCGTAGGTATCACTGTCATATATGACATGATCTCCCGCTTGAACATCCGCTCCCTCTGGAAGATAAGCCGTCCACCCGTCAGAGATTCCGAGAACTCTTCCATCTTGTGATAATGAGGTTGTTGCAGGTTGCACGGAGCACCCGTCAACCTCGATCATCTTCTCGGGGTTATCCCAATCAGGGACGAGAGAACCGCGCTCGTCTACGAACGTGGGTCTTATTATGGTTATTGTCTGTTTTGAAAAAGAAGGGAGCATTAGTAACACTCCTTCCTCGGCTTCATTAGACTCAAGGCACTAATCTGTTGCCTCTTAAGACCCAAAGTCTTGAGATCAGAGGGCCATAAGCGAATCGAACCGCTCGAGTTCGGAAGACTGTATGATTGAGAGACACCGCCCGCCGACTCACTATACGATGTCGCAGGAAGCTGGGTCCCAGGAGTGTTCAACTCTCTCATAACTACATCACAAACTACGCCCTTTGCGACCTCTGTAAGATCTTCGTCGTCTGCGATCATTTCATCGAAGTTGCGTCCGACCTTCTTGGCTTCAATTCTTATTAAAGAACTGATAACGGGTATCAATGCCTCCGCTCTCTCCTGTTCGGATGCCGTGAGCGGTCTTTTGAGGCTTACGATGTCCGCTACTGTTGCATAGTTTGTTGCCATAGTCCACCTCTTACTTCTTCGTTCTTCGTGTCTTTGTCGGTTTTGCGACCTCTTCGGAAGAAGAAACGGCGGCAGGTGTCTCCGCCTTACCGCCGTCTAACTTTTCCCAATTTCCGCCTTTTACCTCGGAAGGAACATCGATGATCGCTCCCGTAATCTTGTTACGGTAACGCATCATCAAGCCTCCTCAATTCTTGCGAAAGCCTCACCGTCAAGGATTGCCCAACCGTACCAAGCCTCAGCACGGAGGTAAACCTGATTGTATCCCTTGAGGTCGTGACCGCTGTTGTCAGGATCACCGTACTCGATTACCTCGAAGTTGATGATATCGGCATAGCCCCATCTGAAGTAGTTCTCGAAGTCGCCCATATAACCGTGCTTCTTAGCAACAGCGGAAACTGTGGAGTTGACATCGGAAGCTACACCCTTGATTCTCTCGGGATTTGCACCCCAAGCGAGCTCAGGATACTGAGGAATACCGTTGACCTTAACTGCTGCAAGAGCACCAGCGAAAGTTTTATCCATAGCGAGACCTGTAAAGTCATAGTCACCAAGAGCTGTGATGCCTGTGTTGATGTTGCCCTCCGGATCAGGTGTTGCGGGAACATAAGTAACTGCGGTTACATCCGTGTTGGTGTCGAGCGAGTTGGTGCCGATGAGTGCGGAAGCGGAACCTGTCGCAGGGTTTACACCATGGAGAGCCATGATATCAAGGCCACGAGCGATCTTCTTTCCGAAACCGTCTGTAAATGCTCTCATGTACTCAAGTCTCTTCTCATCGGAGCAACGAATAAACTCGTCCGATACTCTCTGGCCATACTCGACCTTGAGAGGAACCATCTTGACAGCAGCATTGCCGCCTGTATGCTGTCCCTTTGCAGCTCCCTCGGCTACGAGATTGACTTCTCCATCGAGAGAGAAGACCATGATGTCTGTACCGCTGAAAGAAAGCGGTGCCTGCTTGGAAAGCTTAGCGAGTGAGCTATGTCCCTGTGCTTTTACAAATACATCCCTTACCAATTCTGAAGGGAATCCTGCTGATGTGAATGCCATTTTGATTTTCTCCTTTTTGTTAATCTGTTTTTATTGAACT
>Ga0326512_10000862_pt1 | contig 25405 bp, 37 predicted proteins | sample 1_2617_0518_D_FD_203652 | JGI IMG/M metagenome (GOLD analysis project Ga0326512, IMG submission 203652) | Bovine rumen microbial communities from UC Davis, California, United States - 1_2617_0518 | ecosystem: Host-associated > Mammals > Digestive system > Stomach > Rumen | place: USA...
GATTCATCGCGCCTACAGACGTTCCGATTTTTAGTTCCGCGATCTCGAAGTCTGACTTGATGAACAGTTTAAGCCCTTTGCATTCCTGCAGTTTCGGCTGGTACTTGATGAGAAGCTGTGACAGCTCGTTGAAATCGTCCTGCTTCAGTTTCATTGTCTTCTCGTCAGATTTCACAATAGCTCCGTTGCAGAGGCTCTCAGCGTGAAGCGTGACTTCCCCGGACGTAAGGTTCTGGAGGTTGTCGATTGTCAGGTAAACACAGTCATTGATGTTGTTCGTCTCATTGTCCGGGTCGCCGTAAAACTGAGTCTCAATCTCAATCGGAATATGCACGATTTCATTTTCTTCGTAGTTTCCGAACGACAAAGCCGACTTGATGAGCGAGTACATGATTCCGTTGATGATGAACGTTCCGTGAGTTTCGTCAATGCTCCATGCGTTGATTTTCCCTGTCTCAAGCACGATGAACTGACTGTCAAAAAGAATCAGAACGGCTGTATCGAGGTTTACGAGAACGACATCAAGGGACGAGATGTTCAGCGTGTCGATTTTTCCGACATCTTCATAGACTGTATAGGCCGGAGAATAACGTTCCAGCGGGACATACTTCTTGAGCGCGTTATCACCCTCGAAGATATAAACGGCCTTGTCGAAAGTGCTGTAAAAATATGCGTAGCGGGTCGAGAACCCTATGTATTTCATAAGGTTCGTTGTGCAGCATACGGAGCCGTTGAAATCAAGAATCCTGTTGCTCTCCGCTTTGTATGTGTACTCAACTCCATTGATGACGAAAACCGAGTCGCCGACCTTGATCGGGTCAACTTCCGTCTGATTCAGGAACACGAGGGTCCAGATACCGAGCGTTGCGGAGTTAATTCCAAGATATGAGCCCTCTTTGTTCAGAATAATGATTGAGCCTGTATAGCAGAGATACTGAGTGTCGAGCAGCGCCGTCGTGCGCTGGAATCCCTGGCTCGTCGTCGGGACGGAATAAACATCTCCTGTATCAAGGGAGACGGAGAACCCGTCAACGCTGACAGAACCCTGCTTCACGAGCGAGACATCCGCGGTCGTGTGCGGTGACTGCTCCGGCCAGTAGACTGTATAAGCCTGCTTCTGTGAGACGAGGTTCTCGTCAAGGTATTCCGGGCATGTATAATTTGAGTCGATATAATACGGCGACATATACGACGCCTGTGTATTGTAAAGCTGTGCGAAATAATATCCGGTCAGTGAGTGCCCCACTGTCCATGTGGACGTATCGACAAGAGCGCCGGTCGATGTGTAGACATTGTCCGAGCCGTCCCATGTCGTCCCGCTCTCATATGCTGTCAATGTCGATGTGTCCGGAGTCACCGCAACCTTAGAGAATTTCGGCTCAATCATCTCCGAGACAGATGTCATGTCCGTGAGTGTCTGCCAGTTGTTGCCGAGCCGTGAAGTGTTCTGAACATCTTTCACCTCATCTTTTAAGGGAGACCAGAGGACGCGGTCATTCCAGTCATCGCAACTACAGAACCAGTCATTCCCGTTATTGTAGTAGGCGTTCAGATACGATGTCGTGTTGAATATGAAATAGACGCTGTTGAGTGACTGCACGACATCAGCAAAATTGTCAGCCGTTGCGATTGAGATTCTGTAATAGTCCGAGCCATAGTGGAAATAAATGTACGTGTCATTGAATCCGTCGATATCCGTGACGATTCCGCCCGACTCGTTGCCCTCGAGCTGGAAAAGTTTCTTGTAGTCATGCGCGATGTTGTTCGCATAGTTCGAGATATAGTTCACAGCCCACGGGCCGTATTTCTTCGAGTAGTGCTTGACGGTGACTGTGTACTCCTCTTCCGGGGTGTACCATTCCTGCGTATAAAAAGTTGCCCCGTCCGCCCTGTTAATGAGCTTCAGCGTTCTTTTGCATCGCTCCGAGTTGTTCACATAATCGTAAAAACTCAGCATTATGTTTTTGTCATACCCGGGGTCTGAGGAATATACGCTGGAACCGTTATAGAACAGTTTCAGTTCATTGCCTAATAAAGTGTCCCATAAGTACACGGACAAATAGAGGTTGTTGTTTACGACAACAACCTGGTAAGAGACATACGAATCTGAGCCAGATGTTTTTAGATATCCGATAGCTCCGTAATTCTCAACCGTTAAGTCTTCACCGAAATATTCAAAGCCGTCAGCAACCGAGAGGAATTTATACTGAGATGACGTGTTGAAGTAGCGGGTCTTCGTGCTTATGTTATAAATAAGCGCCGCTTTTGTCGTGCCTTTCTGATAATAAATGTATACATACCCGGCGGGGATGTTTAGCGTAACGTACGTAACTCCCCCATACTGGTAAGAAAAACTGTATCCCTCAGCCCTGTAAAAAAAACTTATGTAATCAGGGGAGTCACGACCATCCTTGAATACGAGAGAAAAAGAATCGTAGAGGTTCATGCTCGAGTCGTACACATAGACCATATGCGCGGAGGCATCTCCGACAAAATAATAATCCCCGCATTTTTGGACGGTGACGTTGGTGCATTTTCCGAGATATTTGCCCTTCAGAAAAACGCCCTTATTGTCGCTCTCCGGGAACGGGTTCACAACACTCTGAAGCGTCTCGCTTCTCCATGCGTCCGAGCTTACCGGCTCAAGTTTGTAATACTCACGCGAGATTTTCCCGATGAAAGCATCGTCTTTGTAGACGTCAAAATAAGCCCCGTTCACGTCCCCGCGGAGACCGCCGCCGATTTCACCCTCTCCGGTATTGCGCTTCCACCAGTTCACCTTGCGCTTGTTGAGAAAAAAAGAATTGTCCTGCTCGAACCCCTCGTAGTCGTGAATATCCGTCTTGAAGTTCGTGAGGTCACAGGAGCCCTGGAGAGACACTTTCCTGATATTTGAATTCAAAGCCATAGTCTAAAATCCTTATGAGTTCGAGAGGTTCTGTATGAGCTGCCGGAGCTCCTCAATCTCTTTCTGAATCTTCAGCAGCGCCGCGTTGATTTCAATGACTGTGAGGTTTTTGATTACCATATCCGCCCCCTAGATTTATATACGTTCCTTATCGTGTACTGGTTGTTGTCGTCCCTGGACAATGAATCCCAGAACTGGTTCACGGCCTCATCGAGCTTGCTGTTCAATAAAGTCGGGTCTCCGTTCTGCTTTATCTTGAACGAGACCGCGAGCGAGTAGGCGAGTACCGTGAAATAGATGTTCGACGGATAGTCCAGAATCGTATTGAATCCGTATGATGATTTATAGAACTTGCTGTTGAAGCTCTCGATTACCGAGAAATCATCGACGAAGGTGCAGAACGAGTTGAGGCCGAGCGCGAACCTCTCGACCACATTGCCGAGAGCCCTGTAGATGAACCCCGCGCCCGGAATCCCGATATAAAGCCCGTCGTCACGAAGATACAGGAGACAGTCAGAGTCGACGACAATATCTGTCTCCTCAAAATTCTTCGTGTAAATCTTGCTGTTCTCCCGGTTCAGATAATAAAGCACCTCCCCGCTGTTGTCAGTGAAACAAATCGCATAATCAGACAAGTCCTCGTCAGTCTGAATCGTGTCATAAGTGACAGTGTTGCCACGGACTACGAACGGAATATCAGTCCTTATCTCGAAATCGTCATCGTTGTAACTTTTGAAAGCAATCTGATTTTCATTCTGAAGGACTATTCGCCCGTTCTTGAACTTGAACCCCGAGCCCGATACCTGCGAGAGCTGCGTATCATTCGAGAATGAGTAGAGGTAGTAATCACCTCCTGTCTCGGCGATGAACAGGTCATCGTCAATGATAACCAGAGGCTCGACGACAAAACTTTTAGCCTCTTTCTTCCCGCTGTTGTAGAAAAGCGTCTGGGGGTGCGGAAAGTACTCCATGGTCAGACCGACCCCCTCATAATCCTTTGACACTACAATCCGGTTGTTCACGATGTCATATCCGGAGTTCTGGCCGTCGGTCATCTTGCACAGTCCGTTCTTTGAGCGTGTCTCATAAATTGACGACAGCTGCATGAAGTCCAGCGGGAGCGTAAAGCCGTTGTATACGCTGACTTTCTTGATGAACGACTTGTCTTTTGCGTTGGTAATCTTCTGGTAGAAAATTCCCCAGGCCTCGTTCAAGAGATATTGTTTTTCCGAGTCGGAGATAAAGTCGGAGTTCTGGAGGTCTGCGAGCTGTTCAGCCCGGTTTATAATGTCTTTTGACGTGTACCTAATCATATAAATAATTAGTCAGTTCTGACATTTAAACGAGCGTTTTAAGTACTCAAGCGGATATGGTGAAATCTCACACTCACGGTATGAAGAATCACACGCACAGTGGAACGACAGGCTCATGCCGTAACCTTGCTGACGGACAGGAGCGATGGACTGGCTGGTGGAACGCAGGAAATCCTTCCAACAACATTTACCCTGATGCAGGCGGTGCCGTTTGGGTGGACGGAAATCTTAAAGGGCGAATGGAAAACGAAGGCTCAGATAAGGATTACAATTATCGCTATAACATCGACGTTAATCACCGCCACGATTTTAGCACAGGCAGTCCTAGTGACAACACAACCGACAGTAACAACAGCAGTGCCACCGAAAACCGACCAATGAACTATACAATCCGTGTGTGGAAGCGGACTGCGTAACTCTTTGCACTGTAAGGCTATGCGGTTCTTTTCCATACCCTTAAAGTGTAGTTGTCAGGTCTTGCTTCTGTACCACCGTCAGCGGTGATGTCGTGCTTGTGGTCGTAGTTGTGGGTATGAGAAATGTTCATCGTAATTTTATATAATTGTGGGTATGAACCATTTCCATCGAAATTACGCACATACTCACAAGTAAATGGACCAGATGTATGTGTTGCTTTATCACTATACAGTCCACCATTAGTTCCTCCAAAAGAGCCACTACTATTGCCACTCATATCACCTGTGTTTGCTGAGCCATATTTATCGCTGACACTGCTAGTTTCACCTCCGTGATTGTGGCTCTTGTTCTGTGAAAGCTGTAAACTTAAAACGCTCCCTTTTTCTGAGAACGCAATAGCATTTCCGCCCTGCGCCCTAAAGAACGCCCCGTTGTAGTCGATGACTGTCCATGTAGATGTTATTCCGTTCTTGTTATAAATCGTTGCGGGCGGGTCCTGCTGCGGGTACTGGACATAAACCTCACCGACCGGGTGAATGATGTCGAATATCTCCTGAGGGTCCGTGAGCGCCGTTCTCCACTGATACTGGCTCTTGGTCACAGTCTTAAAACATCGGTAAGCGCTCATGAAAGAATGATCAACTAAATGCATCGTGGAAGAAACTGTCGGCTCGTCCGCGAGCACATAATCATTGTTACTGTCGAGCCCTAGCACTTCGTAAAAATCGCCATTATCCAGATAGTAAAGTCTAAAGACTTCCGATGCGGAGTCCATATAAAGCCCTGTCAAATCTTTGACAGCAACAATGTTCGTGAATCCGGTCTCTATCTCCGCCGAAGAAATCCCGGGTATTTCCTCTTCAGATGTAATATCAGAGAAAATATCCACATATGGAGTCTGAGTGTAAGTATCATTATCGAAAGAAGCGATAATACAGAATTTATCCGAATAAACCGTCTGTGTATCCGTGCCGTATCCGAGAAGTTTTCCCGCTGTCGGCTGGTTGTCAATCGCCACAGCCTTGCTGTTCACTGAGTCCCATTTCAGAAGCGAGCCGTCCGGGATATCTGAAGCCTCCGCCCTTGTCATAACCGGCTGGTTCGTTGAGTCCTGTACTGTGAGAACTGACAGAGTGCGGTAATAGAAAAGCTCATATTTTGTGAGCAGTTCGAGCGCCGCGAGTGTCGTCTCATCAGTAACCTCAGAACCGACTGTAAGCACGTTCGAGACAAGGGAGACAGAGAACCATTTGTCAGAATGATGATAATACGCTCCGTTGTAGTAAACACAATCAGAAAGCACGTCTTCATCTTGTGCGACTACTGCTCCGCTGGAGACAGCCTGGGGCGTGTCCTGCGTGAGCCCGGAATAATAACTGCCGTTAAACTGTGACACGTTCGTATATGTCGTGATAGCTTCGCTCGCGTTGTCCGAGATTCTGAAAATCCCGTCTTTATCGACTCCCAGCGACGCAGATTTATTGCTGCTGTAATTATGGACTATAATTCCACTTTTCTCGTTTGCTCCGAGTCCGCTGGGATTGTTCTCACGCAAAACAACATAATCAGCCTTTGTGTTGAGCGATTCTTCCTCAGTCGTGTATGTCGTGCCGTTCACGATTAAGTCACCCTTAACAGTGACATTTTTCTCCGCCACGACATCGCTGTCTAAATACGTCTCCTCCTTAACCTCGAGGGTACCGTCAACGATTTTGTTTTCTGCGTTAAGCGCGTCAATCGCTCCCTCGACTGTAGTCGCCGTTATCCCGTTCGCTGTTACCGGATTCGTGAGAGCCTTATTCTGTTTCAAGGACTTGTTAGAGTTCGCCAGAGTTGCGAGCGCCCCTATAGCGCCCTCGACCGTTGTCTGCTCGACCTCATCGACAGTCACGGAATCCGTCAAGACCTTGCGCTGATAGACTGTTCCGGCGAAACAATAATATTTATCTTCCTGTTCGTTCCAGATGAAAGCGCCCTCCGTCTCAATCAGATAGATGACGTTCTCACGGCCGACCTCAGGGAGTGACTGAACGAAAATAAGCTCGACGTTGAGCTCCTTGCTAGAGATAGATGTGATACCTTTCAGAGTCTCGACATTCTGCTGGATTCCTGTTTTGTCGACAATCTCGCTCGTGACTGTTCCGTGCTCGCCCTCTCCGAGATAAATCACCTGGTAATTTATTGTGTCGTCGATGTTCGAGAGGTAGAGGTCAACATAATCAGTCTTAGAGTCAATCCGGTAAAGATACTGGACGTTCTGATTGTATGAGATGAACGCATTGTTGATAATCGTGACGTTCACCTCTCCGTCTTCAGAAATAAAAGTGATGATTCCGTCGTATGCGGGAATACGTACCCTCAGAAGCTCCGTGTTGTCCGGGAGTGAGACCGGAGTGTGCCACTGCTTGCCGGTAATAGTGTCGGCCTTGATAAGAGATGTCTCAAAGTTCGTGACAGCGCCGTTTGTCGCGCCGAAGTTCGTGGCGGTGAGGTTCTCGATGATGAACGTGACGACATTAAGAACGCTGGCAGAGACAGTCCCCAGCGTCGCGACTGTCGCATCAAGAGAACCCGTGCTCAAAGACGCTGCCTGAGCAGTCCCGATGTCCGATGATGCTGACGTGAGGTTTGCTGTCGTGATTCCTGTCGTCGCATTGATTGAGCCCGCTGTCAGCGCGCTGATTGTCGCGGAGACTGTGACTGCGAGCTGCTGGATGTTCCCGATAACAGCCGTTATCTGATTCGTGGAGACCGCGCTCTCAAGAGAAGTCCTTAAATCCGACATCTGTGAATTAAGCGTGTTCAAAAGTGTCTGTGTCTCGCTGTCAATCTGAGCGTTCACGCTTGTCTGTAAAGTCGTGAGCGTCTGCGTGAGAGTGTCAATGTCAGCATTGATTTCATCTATCGCCGACTGAAGCGAGTCTATCTGAATCTGAACCTGTCCGGAAACTGTGTTCTCATTCTGTGTATTTGAGCCGATTACAATCATTTTATCTTACCTCTTCTTCAATGTATGTTTCTCCGATAAAGACGTTCTCCGGTCTTTTGTATGTGTTCACGAAAAGCGTCGTCTGGTCCTTGAGCACAATCTTGATGTTCAATTTAGGGTTGTCGTTCACCCTCTGAATTATCTCTTCCAGGAACTGAAAGTCCATGTCTTTGGAAAGAAGACGTTTTTTCTGCTTGTCGAGCTCTTTCATTCGCTTAGCGTCTTTCATCGCTATTCTGAAATAATTGAACATCTATTTCCCCCGTATCTCGGCTTTTACGCCCCTGTCTTTGTTTGTACGCTCGTACTTCTTCATAAATTTTCTTATGCCTTTCTGCTCGGCTTTTGTTTTCGGCCTGTGGTCTGCGACAACCTTAAAGCCGTCTCCGTCCTTTATCTTTTTCTTAAAGATTGAGTACTGGTTGTGAATATTCTTCATGAAGAACTCACCCTTAGAAGGCGCTTTCAGCCAGCGCTGTATCAGCTCGACCGGAACCGAAGGATAGAAATACTCCTTCTTCCCGCCCTGGAACTTGACTTTCAGCCCCTCTGATTTAGGGTCATACTTGATGTTGTTTATGGCCGTTGACGGTATCGCGATCTGCTTCTCGTGGTACTCCTCATTGAAGATTTTCTCCGCTTCTTTGTTCGCGTTCTTCTCAAGAGTCCGCTTGTTCGTTCTCCGGGCCTTTCCGCCCTGTGCTTTTATGTCTGCGACCCGCTTCTCGTCCTCCGCCTTCGCCTTGTCCCTCGCAGCGTTGAAGATGTCCCGGAAAACATTTTCTTTCTCGTTCTGACGTTCTCCGATTCGGAAATAACCTTCCGGAGACAGAGACTTTTTCTCTTCCGCGGTCTTTGGAGTCCATTTCTTGTTGTACTCCGTGTCCTCCTGGTTGCCGAAAGTGTATCGGTCAGATTCCGGGGAGAACGAGAGTTTTTTTCCGGCCTCGAGATTGTCATAAGCCTTCCGGCTCGCTGACTTCCGGGCACCTACAAATATATTTCTGATTGAGTCTAAGAATCCCATAATACTTTTAATTAGTGAAAATCCCTGGAGACAAAAAAAAGCCCTAAAATCAATCGTTTTAGGGCAGTTGGTATAATTTGTCGTTTTTCGCTGAAAGTCCTCTCTAAATCAATCCTCGTGCGTCTGATAGGGTATTTTTAGCCAACTATTCCGCTATCCTCGAAATTACCGAGCGTGTCGGCCGTGTTGTATCCCGTAATGGTGCCCGATTCGTCTGTCGTGAAGTCAGATGTTTTCGGGGCGGACTCTTTGAAGTTGATGTCATAGTCCATGTCAAAGAATGCTTTTCTGGAAGCATACAAAAGCGCCATTATGGCGTCGGCGTGGTAAGTCTCCTCGTCAATCTCATTGATGATGTTGTCCTCGTCGTCCCGAGCGTATAATATGCGGTCCATTTCGTTGTCGAGAATCCCGCCCCCCTTGATGAGCATACGGCCGCTTCTGAGCTCGTCGGCCAGCATTTCGACAGCGTACATTTTGTCATACTTATAGCAGTTGTATGCGGGGAGTTTGTGACGGACCATTAAATCGGCCGTTATAGACTCCTCGTTGGTGTCCGCGTAAATTTTAACATGATCATCAGGATTGATTTTCACCTTCTCGCAGAGCTCGAAAGCGTTCCTGTAGTGCTCCTTAATCTTCTCGACAATCTCAGAGACGGCAGCACGATTGAACTTCGATTCCTCAAGAACGTAGCTTGTCTTGTCGTGCTTGTTGTATGCGAGCGTTACGATAGCATTATAATCAGAAAAGCCGTAATCAACCCCAATACTAATATCAGTAATTCTAACATGTCCGCCTCTGATCTTCTCGACGATGTCCGCGTCACAATATGAGCGCTTTTTGAAGATAATCGCCTCTGTGTCCGGCGCAATCTTTCCGAAGTATTCACGCTGAATGAAAGGGCTCTCGATTGTCAGTCCCTTTGCCTTGCATATCTCGTCAATGAACTCTTTCGCCTTCGGAATATAAGGATTCTCAATCATGCTCCAGTTGTACTTTCTGAAAGAAGTGTCGCTCTCCCATATCTTAGAAGAATAGTGATGCGGGATTCTTGACGGCGTGCCCAGGAGAAGAAGAGTCGAGTCCTCGTAGTCAGCCATTAAGGGATATATAACCTCGTTCAGAAGATAGTCGAGATTCCTTTGATGTCCGACTTCATCAATGATTACGCAGCGGGCCTTGTATCCTCGTGCCTTGTCAGCCTCAGCATTATTCGAGTTTCCGAAAATCTGCAATGATGAACCGTTCGCAAACTTGATGTATCCGTCTGATTTTTTCTTCTCTGTTATTTTCAAGTCGACTGAATCAGCGTATTTAAGAACATTGTCAAAAACCTGCTTGATTCCGTTTGCAAAAGTGCGGTTGAAGTAAATGATATCTGATTCTTTTTTCACCGAGACTAAATCAATAATACCCGCCGCCATAGTAGACTTTCCCGTTCGTCGGGAAGTAAGGCACATAATGCGCTTGCGATGGTTTATTTCCTGCATTACTTCCCTTTGCCTGTCGTAGAACTGATTCAATATCCTGTATCTCGTGAAGTCCAGGTCACGGGCGAGCTCTTTCTCATGCTGGGTATCAAGCACAGTAAGGAGGTCTTTCGCTATGATTCTGTCAGCAAAAAACCCCGCCGCCTGTGAGTTCGGGTCTGTTATTGCGGTATTAATGTATGCGTCTAAGAACTGCTTGTACTGGGGCGTGCCTTTCTTTGTCTCGTCAAGGAGCATTTCCTTGATTGCCTCGTTGACGATATTCTTTATCATCACGTTCTGAGAGTGAGACTGCCCCTGTTTCTTGCGTGATTCTGCGGTTATGCCTCTCCGAGCCCTGCTCGCTTTTTCCGCATTATAACTAGTCATATATATAATTAGTTATGCGAAATATATGAAGATTTTATGAAAATTTTATGAAATAAAAAAAGCCCCGTAAATGGGGCTTAGAATTATCTTATTGGTGGCTCGCTCATTTTCCTTACTCCCACTTTTTTAATTCTTCGCTCATATCTTTTACAAAATTTTCATCAAGAATAATGTCAGTATTATTTGCTCTTGCAATTCCTGCTATCATTCCGACCAAAAAGAACATATTCTGATAATCTTCGAGTCCTTTATCTTTAAGATTCTTATAGCAAGCTATTGCCATATTTATTGCCCTTTTAGAAATTTGCATTGATACATAATCATCATTTCTCATTTTTCATTATCTCCTCTAAATGTGATAGATTCCGTTCTCATCAATGTATGACGATTCGGTCTCCTTGATTTTCTCTCCGTCCTCTCCAAAACAAGTATAGGCCGATTCATCTAGAATCTTGTCCTCGAACTCGTTCTGCTTCAGATAAATCGACTTACAGGGCAGGTACACGAAAGCCGATAACCGTGCTATCTTCCAGAACTTTCCCAGTAGCCTTTTCTTGTTGATGACGTTAAGGATTGAGATGGTCACGTCGTGAGAATAACTCTCAATCTCATCTTTCGGAATGACGCTGACAAGCTTCTTGTTGATGCAGTTGAAGCAGGCTTTCTGTATCTTCTCATACATTTTCTGCCAGCTTTTCAGGTCTCCGTGTTTGTCCCAGTGCTCCTGTGCTTCCTGAAACTCCGCCTCGTCGTCAGAATACCTTGACGCCTGGTTCACGAGCGAAGAGAATATTTTCTCCTCATTCTCGTAATCCATGGCGTCAAGCTCCGGGAAAAGTGAACCTATCCTGTAAGTGATTGCTTTCAATTTTTTAATCTTCTGTCAAAAGGATAGAGATATCACAACGCGCCTCATCGGCCTTGTGATTCCTTATTTTCAGATTGCGGACAATCTGCCAGCAGTCGTCTTTTAGTATACTCGCGTCCTGGAGCAGGTCAAGTATCGAGGAAGTCCCGTTGTCGCTGTCCCGCCTCCTGTTGTCCGAGTGGTAGAAATCCAGCGATATAGTGACGGGGTAGGCGATAGGGTCGAACGGAGCCATCTTCCCGCACTGAATCTCGAGCTGAGCGAGCGCGACTATATGCCATTGTCTGAACTTCGCCGAGGGTATTGTCCGGCCGTTTCTCAGCGTTATGCGGGAGTTTTTCTTCGCCGGGGTCTCGCCTTTGACAGTGAAGAAAACCGGTTGAATCATTTAATGAGCCTCCAGTTCTTATTTCCGTAAACAATGCAGTCTTTTTTATAATGCGCGCATTTCGGACATATCACGGCCGCGGGTTCCCCGTGATAGTCAGGGTTGAATTCATTCGCGGGGCAGATATATCCCTTTCGCCTCATCTGGTCAGCCTCAAATTCTTCTTTCGTCATTTCTCATTCCTCCTTCAAAAAGTCCATAGCTCTCTGCCTTGCGTATTCATCAGAATTACTCAGCAGGTCTTGAATGATTGTTTTTGCGTATTCGTTAGCCTTGTCTGCACCGTCTAAGAATCCGCACTCATAGGCTATTTGTCGCTTTTTGTCGTTGGTATAATCTTTTGCTCTTACCTTTGCTTCTTTCTCAAACATATTTACTCCTCCGTGTATTTTGATATTTCGCACCATGCGATAACTTCTTTATCAAGATACAAAGTGTTTCCGTCATAATCAGAGCAAAACCACTCATAAGCCCGCCCGTGTTTTCGTCTTATGGCAACAGTGACATATCCGTTTTTGGTGCAGGCAAGAATCGGATAGCGTTCGGCGTGCATTTCCCCGCTTGTGGGCGGTAAATCTCCGTCAGCAACCTTGTGCCACTTTGGTCTGCCTGCTTTAAGTCCTGCAAGATAGGCTTGCTTAATTCTTTCATGAATATCTATAATATCTGCCAAGTCATCAGCACAGATAACCTGACTGCCTACCTTCAACTCATCAGCATTTACTGCTGTATAAACTTTTGATTTGTCAAATTCCATAGTCCTATTCCTCCTTTAAGAACTGCTCCGCTTTTCTCAAATCTTTTTCAAAAGAAAACCTTTCTTTGTGAAAGTAAGAATCAATTACCATTCTAAGAAGTTCTTTTGCTTTGGAAATAATCTCATTTTTATTCCAAAACATTTTGTCATAGTCTGCTTCTGCTTTTGAGAGTTTTTTATTCAGTTCTGCATTTTCTTCTTCAAGTTTCTTGTACTTTGCACATAGAGTATGACTATTTGTGTACTCGTCAATTTCTTTTCGTAAAGTTGCACTGTACTCTTTTTCTGCTTTCAGTTCTTTATTCAGTTCTGCATTTTCCTTATCCAATTTTTCTAGAAACTCTATCGCACTTTCAAACAATAAATCTTCTTTTTCTTCACTAGATTTAGTGATATACGGTGATATATCGTTATTGTGCTTGTAACTTACACACAAGATAATATATCTAAGTATTTCGTCTTTAGTCATTTTCCTTTATCTCCTTGCATTAACAATCTGTCTTGCTCTTGCCATAAGCGAGGCTTTCTGTTGCCAGTTCATACCATGCTCTTCAATTTCATCTGCATAATAATCGCAAAGATTTTCAAACACGGCTTCAACATCATTTTCGTATTCTTCATCTTCCTCAGTTTTTATGTCTTGATAGCTATTTACACTACGCATGGTTTATTCCTCCTTTTCCTCAAAGAATTTCATATTATGCCAGACATAGAACTCGTATTTGCTCATTATCGCCTCGTGTTCCTCAACCATTTCCTTCAGCTCCGCTACCTCAGCCCTGAGCCCGTTATTCTGCTCGATGATAACGAACATCATGACAAGCATAAGGATTGCACCGAAGCAACAGCCACAGATAACTCCCGCCCAGTATTCGCTCATCTTCTCGAAGTAAGCCCGGTTAATTTCTTCTGTCATCTTTCTCTCTCCTTTTTCGGTTTGGGTATCCGTTGATTAACTTCCAAACCCACCGGCCGCGGTGTTTCGGGTAATACTTGCAGAACTCCTGCTCAGTTCTTGCGAAAAGCAGGTAAACGAAGTTAAGGCACATCTCGTCAATTTTTTCCATTTTCTTTTTTCCTCCAGAAGTTTCTTTATGTTCTCGTTGAAAAACTCATAAGGCCTCATGATTGTCTCATTACCCTGCGCTGGTTCTTGTAAAGGCAGCTTTCAAGTGCGTTCTCAATGTCGATGTTCTCATTCGCCGCAATGATAAGCGCGCAAGCTATGACATCCGCCAATTCACCCGCAAGAGCCTGCCGGTGCTCCATTTTCATGTCGTCTACGGGGAGATAGATGTCTCCGGGCTCTTTTGGGATTTCGTTATCGAAGAAAAAGAAAGCCTCCTCCGCCTCGATAACCTCTGTCGCCATATGCTTGAATAGGGATTTTGAGTCGGCCTTTACTCCGCCATTCTCCTCTCTTTTCCTTGCGGTCTCGCGCATGTCATGCGCAATCTCGTTTAAGTTCATTGTGTTATATCCTCCTCTTTTTTTAAGTTCTCATATTTTGCGGTTGCCTTGACGAAGTTTATTTTTCCCAAAGTGCATTCTCCGTTCCTGTTTTTCGCGATGATAAGCTCCCTTGTCGCGCTCTGCTCGTCTTTGGGGATAATGCGGTTTCCGTGAATGAACATGACGACATCCGCATCCTGTTCGATTGAGCCCGAGCCCCGTAAGTCGCTCAACAAGGGCGGCTTGTTCTGTCCCTCAGCTCCTCTCGATACCTGGCATAATGCGCAGATAGCGATGTTAAATTCCCTCGCCATTTCCTTGAGCGAGCGTGAGACAATCGACTGTTTCTCGTATACCGGCATATTTGATGAGCCTGCGTCCACAAGCCCGATGTAATCGACGAAGACAATCTCGATTCCGTACTGCAAGACAAGACGTCGCACAATGCTCTTCAGCTCCATGATGTCAACGCTTGTTTTGTCCACAAGGAAGAAGTTTCTCTGCTGGAACTCAGAAGCCTTCTGCTCGAAGGTCTCCTTGTATTTCTGCTCCGTCAAAAAACCTTTCCTAAGGTAAAAGATCGGAGCGTCAGCAAGAAGCCCCGTAATCTTGAATGCGATCATCTTGTCGGGGGTCTCAAGCGATATGAACGCTACCGGGTGAGCCTTCGCGATATTCATGCACATAGAGAGGGCGAGGGAAGTTTTGCCGATAGAGGGACGGGCCGCCAATATCGAAAGCTCTCCCCTCTGGAACCCGTCAGAGACAGCGTCAAAGACATCGAAGCCCGAAAGAATCCCTGTAGGCTCTTTTGTCTGCATGGCCTTGTCGGTCTCTTTTTTAGCCAGGGCAAAAAGTTCCTTGATGTCAGCTATTTTCGTGGTCTCCGCAATCTCCGTGAGCTGCGAGAAATCGGCGATTATTTTCGTGACGTCTTCTGATGTCACCTTGTCATTTTTTTCCACTGATTCTATGGCGGCCCGTAATTTTTTTACGGTTTCCCGCTTCAGGCAGATTTCCGTCAGCTGCCCGATGTAGAAATCAATGTTAGTGGGGAATCCGTCACCCTCAATCTCCGCTATGTATCCGGCTCCGCCGCATGGCTCAAGCTGATTGCTTGTGGCAAGATACTGAATGAGAGAGACAGTGTTTATCTGCATTCCCGCTATGTAGTGCATGTTCACAAGGTTTGCGTAGAGAAGCTGGTTCCTTGTGTCCGTGAACATCTCCGCTATGATGTGCTTTTCCAAAAAGTGGGAATCGAGCAAAGATTCTTTTTGGATGATAGAGCCGATTATGACTTTCTCAAGTTCCGTGATTTCGCTAGTTGTCATGGCTTACCTCAGTCCTGCGTAAGGGTCAGAAGAATCTTGAATTTTGCCTTTATTGTAAGTCTCGATTTGTCTTTTATTCCAGGCAACAACGAGCGACTGCCAGTTATAGACATTTTCCCAATTCGTTTTTTCGTAATAGTCAAAGAACTCTACAGGGTCTAATCCTAAGTTCTGTTTTTCACAAAATGCCTGCACCTGCTCAAGAGTAGGTTTTGAAAAACGGGTATTCTTTTTATTGATATTAGAATATCCATTGTTATTTAAATTCTTAGTTACATTTACAGTGTCATTGTCAGTGTCATTTACAGTGTCATTTACATTTAAATTCTTAGTTACATTTACAGTGTCATTTACATTTACATTATCATTGGTTAAAAGGGGGGTTTTAAGGGGGGTTTTCTTTGGTCTGCCACCTTTTAAACCGTTCTCGTAATTGCGCTTGCTGGCCTCGATTGTCGGTCTGGCCATTGAAAAAATAATAGTTTCGATTTTATTTAGTGAGCCTTCTTCCGGCTCTTCTTCCCTGAAAGCGTAAGCCCATATAGCTTTCAGCACATTCATCTGTGAAGCCGGGTCGTCAATCATTGTTATTGCGTCAGCGTATGAGCTGTAAAAAACAAAAGAATCTCTCATTTTGAATTCTTTCCCCTCGATTTAGAAATAAGTGCCGTTGTTTGCGCGGGTGTGGTACTATCCCTTTTTCCTATCGCAGAAGATTTATCCTACTTGCATTCTGCAAAGTCGCCCCGGAACGGCCACGGCTAAACACGATAATTTTTTTTTGAGCCTTATTTAGTGGTCTGCTCATACCGCCCTTGTTAAAACTGCTGTTTATCGCACAGCTGCGTTTTTGTTTCGTATGCTCAACGAGCACAAAGGCCAACGGCCTATATGGATAGGCAGGAATCGAACCTGCGACCTTGAAGATTTAACTTCCGCTCTAACCTCTGAGCTACTATCCATATTGTTATTCGCCATTTCTCAGCGAATAACATAAGGCGTGCCACTGAATCGAACAGTGGAGGGGGTCGGGTGGGAGGATGACCCCCAAGCAACCAGCCACGCCCTCCAGGATTATCCGCCTAGAACAGAATATCTTCGGGGAAGCCGCCGTCAGAAGTCGGGGAGGCTGTCGCCGGTGTCGGGGCAGGTGGTGGCGGAAGCGGTTTCTCCGCTGCCTTTTTCTCTTCCTTCGGTTTCTGCGGGTAGATTGACTTATAGACCTTTGATTTCTTGTCCGGCTCGTTTTTGTCATAAGAAGGGGCAATCTTTACCGTGCCCGTGTGTCCCTTCCAGCGGTCAAAGTCAAAGTCACCTTCTTTGATTCCGAAACACAGGAAGAAAGTCGTTATTTGCCTGTTACCTCTGTCTACATCATCCTGTGTCACCGGCTGGCCGTTCGCCTTGATTTCCCCAAGTCGCGGGGCTTCATTGATGTAGAAGATTGACGGGTTACAGCCCGGATGGTCTTTGATGTCTACATGAATTTCTACATACTCGTTTCCGCTCTGCTCGTAGCAGTTGAGTTTTGCGCTTTTAATTCTCGCGAGATACTCGCCGTCTGCGAGCATCGGTGCCTCATACACTGGCTTGTAGTTGTCGCCGAATGCCATATTTAACTCCTTTTCTGTTGTATTCCAGGAAGCCAGAAAGGCTTCCCAGTTTTTATTTTTTGTTTTCATTTTTTGCGTTTAATCCGTAGTAGTTGCGGATCGCAACGTCCACCGCTTTAAGGTCGTTTGGGATTTCTTTCTCGAACATTCCTTCCGGGCTTTTTGCGGTCATGAATCCATCTGACTGCGTGACGAAAGTATGATTTCCGAGCTCGTTCTTTGTGTAAAGGACGATGTCGAAACAGCCCTCAACAGTCAGCTTCTCGTCAAGCATCTTGCCGATTGTCTTTGCCTTCATCGTTCCGTCATTGTTCTTCTCCAGGTGGTGAAGGAAGTAAACGACCACATCGTCAGGAAGGTTGAAGTTGATGTCGTGAATAAGGTTCCGGAAGTTGTAGGCGATCTTCTTGTACAGGTCGAACTGATTCGACTCATACAAGCCGTCAAAAAGCTGGTTGACGAGCAGGTACTGGCTGTCGTCAATCGCATAGCTTTTCTTTGTCAGCTCACCGCTTAAAGTCTTATTGATTGCCTCATAGGTCGCATGTGGCATGAGCGGAAGTTTCTTCTGGAACGGAAGCCGAGATTTCTCGACGCTGAAAATTGAAATTTCGTTCGGCTCAAAGTTCTTGAGCGAGTAAGTTTTTCCGCTGCCTGATTCGCCAAGAATTAAAACTGGAAGTCCCATTTTCTTTTTCTCCTATCTGATTTGAAGTGATTTTGTTTTTGTTGCCCGGATTCCTCCGAGAATCTCGCCGTCTTTAAGTACAAGGCCGGAGTCCGAAACCTGTAGCTTCCCGCTCTTGATGTCAGCGGAAATTGCCGACTTGCTGACCTCTTTCTTGAGGTAGCATTCCGGGACTTCATCAAGTTTCACATCGTCACAGTTGACGGAAAGCGGATTCTCGCGGATTGAGGCCGAGAAGAGAGCCGTCTTTACCTTGTCAATGTGCATTGTGTTCATCGCCCAAAGAAGGATTGACTTCATGCTCTCCATTCGGTTTGTGGCGGTCTTTGCCCTGGCTGCGAGGCGGTCAAGCTCAGCCTTGTAGGTTTTGCGGGTGGCCTCAGCAAGCTCTGCGTTGATTTTCAAGTTCTGGATGAACTTTCCGTAAGCGTCGAACTTCTCTTTGAAAGTCTCCTCGTTTGCAAGTATCCACTTTTTCAAGGTCTCTTTTTCTTCTTCGGTGAGCTCCCGAGGCTCGCCGTTCTCGTCCACTGCTGAATCATAGAGGTCTTCGATTTCTGTGACCTCATGGGCAATCTCATACATTGTCATGCGGCTTCCTCCTTGTTAAGAATCATTCCCAGTTCATCAAGCTTTTTCCGGAGACATTTCAGGACCGTTACGGCTTCCATTCCTCCCGAAGAGTTCTCTTTCTCCAGGGCCTTGATGACTGTCTCATTGATATTTGAGCAGTCCAAAACGATGTCATACGCTTTCTTCATTTTCTTCGTTTTCTCCTTTATCCACTGATTCAAGATTGTCTTTCTTGACAACGAATGAGAAGTTGTCTCCGTTGTCAGAAATCTCAAGCAGTTCATAGTCCGGCTCGTCACCCCAGCCGCTAAGCCGCTGAACGATGTCAGCGATTCCTTTTTTCATTTTTTTTTCCTCCTCTTAGAAAAAAATGTCCGTTATGAATACGAATGAGAACCAGCCGAAAAAGACTCCGAGACAGAAAACGGCAAGAAGCCATTCTTTGAAGTTTCCGTCGTCTTTTCTGAATCCGTTCTTTGATTTCTTCAAGTTCATCATTCCCCCCTACTGTGACAAGACCCAGGCTCTGAGCTCGTCACGATTAAAAACCAGCTTTTCATCAATTTTGTGGTAAGGAAAATCTTTCCGGGTGGCCTTCAAGTCATAGACTTTTTTTGTGCTCACCCTCAGATATTCCGCCGCTTCCTTGATGTTCAAGAAGTCTCTGTCATTCATGATTACCTCATTTTGAAGTGGTGTTTATCGTGATTTCTCACGATTTCAAGAATAGGGTATCGTGAAAAATAATGATTGTCAATAGATTTTTGTATATTTTTCGTGATTTTTAACGATTTTTTTAGATTTTTATACAGAAATAACCGAAAATGAAATAATGAATGGATTCTTGCAAAGGGTGTTAGAAGAAATGGATTTTCTCCAAGTCTCGAAAGCCGAGCTTTCCAGGGCGATAGAGGTTCCTGACCCTACCGTCCGCTCGTGGTTTAAGAAAGATTCCATTCCCGCAGCAGACACTGCCCTTAAAATTGCGGACTTCCTCAATGTGTCGCTGGAGTATCTTGTCACCGGAAAAAAAGATGAATCCAAAAAATCCAAAACTGAATTGTCAGACTTTGAGAAGAATCTTTTGAAAGAATCCGCCGGCCTTCTCCCGGAGGACAAAGTCGAGCTCATGTCATACATCGAGATGAAAAAAAATCTTTACAGGGCATTAAGGGGAGACAACGGGAAAATAGCAATCGTAAAAGACTGCTGAAAACCCTCGCAGACGCACGAGAAGGGGGCTAGAATCGATTCAAAATAAAAAATCGACAAATTACCCCACCGAGCCGAAAATGACGCTTATACGGCCATTTTTCAGCCTTTTAAAATAAATGCGTAAATACGCAGTTTTTCCCAAAAAGGTTTAGACCATGATAAAAACATGTTTTAAACATGACAAAAAAAATCGGGTGCCCTAGAAAATGAAAAAGAAGAGCACCCGAAAATCAAGAGGATTTTTCTGATAAGAGAATATTACCACAAGAACCTCAAAAATAAAAGTGTATACAGAATTGTATACAGAATTGTGCACAAAACGCAGGGCAAAGGATTCTTTTCTTTTCCCGTAATTAAAATAAAAACCTTTGTAATATAAGGATTTATGAAGATAAATGCTTAGTTATGTTCACGCCTACCATATATTTATAATTCTTAATTCCTTATGTAGCAAAGAGATATTTTTAAACTGTAGACAATAAGGAGACACGAATGGGAAGATACAGGAAGCCTTTCACCCTCTACAAGCGGGGAAATTACTGGTATTACAAGACCTATGATTCCGAAGGATACCGCACGAGCGGGAAGACGACAGGACAGACAAGAAAGAAACTCGCAGAAGAATACTGTATGGAACTTCTTAAAATAAATCAGCTGGGATTTGCCCGCCTTACCCTTGCAGACTATTCGGAGCATTTTTTTGATGACAATGCGCCTTTCGTAAAAGACAGGGTGCACCCGCTCGCACGCTCATCTTTAAGGCAGCACCGGCAATATCTGAGAATCCATATATTGCCAGCATTCGGCTCAAAGAAATTACAGGAAATATCTTTTTCCGACCTGAAAAACTTCCGGCAGAAACTTCTGAAAGACGGGCTCAAGGCGAACACGATTAACGGCATTTTTCAGACATTCAATGCGATTATGAAATTCGCCTTTCTCGACAACAAAATAAACAAGAATCCCTTGCAAGGATTCGGCTCACTTCCCCGCCCAAACAACCGGGATTCTTTCAAAAGAGAAGAAGTCATTTATCTTTGTAATGAAGCCCCGGAAGAATTGCGGCCGTTCCTCATTCTCCTGGCACTCACGGGCATGAGGCTTTCCGAGTGTTACGGAGTCACGAAAGAGGACATCAAGACAGAAAACGGAATCCGTTTCATTGAGCTGACAAGGCAGCTCACCGAGATAGGAACTTATACGCCGCTGAAAACCAAAGGAAAAAGAATCATCCCAATAGCAGAAGAACTGCTCCCCATGATCCAGCAATGGACTTTCAACCATGCGAGAATCAAGCATGTAATGAAGCCGATTATAAGGAGCCTTGATAACTGGGAAGAGAGGGGCTTGTGCCTGCACTCTTTCCGGCATTTTTTCATCACCGACACGAAAGCAAGCGGACTGAATCCTCTTTTCGTTGAGAGTATTGCGGGGCACTCACTGAGGGGAATCGAAGCCACCTACACGAACTTCCACGCAAAAGACTTGCAGTCAATCATCGAATGGCAGAAAGACCTGTTCAAAGAAATAGGAAATTTAATTGACAAATAAGTGATAAGACTCTATTCTGAATGTGTTCTTTAGGTACATTTTTCTATCTCCTCGATGAAAAATGAAAAGACCAGCTTTTTAAGGCTGGCCTTTTTTTTTATCTGTTCAGAATGTAATAGGTGAGTCCCCCGACCAGTGCCCCGGAACATACGCCGATTGTCACGAGCCTATAAGTTCTCACTTTCGCTTGAAGTTCCTCGTTCTCGCGCTTTAACTCGCTCGATAATGTCAAATATTCGTTTCTTTGATTCTCCAGCCTCTCGACTGTCTGTGTCAGCCGGGCTGTCTCTTCCTGAATCTGATTCAGTTCGCTTTCCGTTATTGTGTAAGTGTTTTCCGAGAAGGAAAGAGGCAATGACAAGAGCAGCACAAGAGAAAAACAGACCGATTTTTTCAAAAGCTGATTTAATTTTTTCATTCATTCAGTCCCCCAAAAAGAAGGGGAGTTGTGAAACTCCCCCGAAGCTTTAATCTTTCTTGAAAAGCGTCAGAATCTCGACGACCGCGGTCTCAGCGATTCCGATAGATGCGACGATTGCCGGAGTATAGGCCGGCTCAAAGTAAGCGACCGCAGCAGAAGCGACCGAAGCGACTGCTCCGGATATTGCCACGATGAACTTGTACAACTTCTCACTCATTTTTTTTCTTTCCTCCTTAATGAGTTTTATTTTATTCACGATTTCGTGAACTTTTCCGCCAATAAGTTGAGGTCAACAGTCCCGAAGATTCCCATAATCGTGAACCCGACGACACACAGCTCGTTGATCCCGCAGTTCTGGAAGACTCCCAGCCATTTAAGCACCGCGCCCACAAGCACGACCAGAGCGCCAACGATTTTCGCCACGAGGGACACAGTCTTCGCTTTCAGTTCTTTTTTTTCTGCTGTCTCTGTATCTGCCATTATTTAACCTCCGGTCCTTTGAATCTGAGCACGCCCAGAAGATTGTCGTTTTTCCTGAGCACGATCTCAGCGCCCTTCTGTGAAAATCCGTTCTGCTCGAAACAGACGATGACATTCTCAGCTTTTTCAAAACTGATGCATATGGCGACGTGGCCGTATTTGTTTGTGCTCGTGGCACCGAAAACAACGACATCGCCATACTTCGGTTCTTTCGTCTCAATCTTCTGGAAGTAAGGGGCGTCACGGGAGACCTCATCGAACTTCAGGAAGAAATCTTTCGCGCCCTCAACCGGTTTCAGCTGAGTGCCAGCCCGGAGCACGTCTTTGCAGTACTGACGGAAGAGGTCGACGCACTGAGCCCCGTAAGCTCCGTCAAAGTCTACTTTTTTGCCGTGGTATTTGTTTACGAATTCAATTAAGTCCATGTAGTTAATTAGTCGAAAAGCGTTTCTTTGGGTCTCACCCGCTCCCACAAGTCTCTCTGATGTCCGGGGATGAAGAGTTTTTCAACAGCTTTCTTACCGACGCTCGAACACAAAAGGACTGCTTTTTCAATCTCTGCAATGCAGATAAAGTCTTTCGGCATTGAGTATTCAGAGATAATCACGAGCTCTTTCTGCTTGCGTGCCCATTCGTAGAATTCCGAGTGGTTGAACCCGCCTTCATATCCGCCGGTGCCCTTATAGGGAATATCGCAATAGACAAGCGAATCGGGAAGAATCGGCACTGCCTTATAGTCGCCCCGTAAAACTTCCAGTCTTTCCAGGCTTTGCAGTCTTTGCAGGCTTTGCAGGCTTTGCAGTCTTTCCAGGCTTTGCAGTCTTTCCAGGCTTTGCAGTCTTTGCAGGCTTTGCAGGCTTTGCAGGCTTTGCAGGCTTTGCAGTCTTTGCAGGCTTTGCAGGCTTTGCAGGCTTTGCAGGCTTTGCAGGCTTTGCAGGCTTTGCAGAAGTTCCTGCAAGCCGTAGATTTCCTCATAATTCCGGGGCAGATACAAAAAGCCCTGCAATTTCTCATAAACTTCCTTTGTCGGAAATTCCCACTGAGACCTGCCGAAATAATGACCCGCCATTCCGTGGATGCCTAAAAACCTGTCAACATCGCAAGGGCGTTTGTTTGCTTTTTTCAGCCCTTCGAGAAGATAAGAGCGCAGCTCCTCGCTGTTGTGCTCTATGCGTTCTTGTAGATTCTTCTGAAGTTCAAGGACATCAAGAGAAGAATGAAGGACATTCGAGCAATACCAGATGATATATTTCTTCTTGTATTCGTCCATGTTCCGTTTTATGTCCGCCCCTGTGCAGTCGGTCTTTATTCCGAATTGCTCCATGAGAGATAAGTCGCCGAAAACGCGGGCATAATGCAGGGCTTTCTTCCACGGCTCAACTTCCTTCGAGTAAAGATAATCGTTGCCGTTGTTCCCGAAGCTCCAGCAATAGCGGACATAGGGCTCTGAATCTTTCAGCTTGAAGAAATCCTCTCTGCTTATCCACCGCTTTTCATTCCTGAACTTGCCCGCTATGGCTTCAAGAAAAACAGAGGGATAGTCCGAGATGTCGTTCGCCGTGAATGTCTCAAACTTGCCGGAAAGCATAGCACCGTGAGTGACTGAGCAGCCGCCCGCAAACATGTCATAAAAATGTGTTTTCTTAGGGAATCGGCTCATAAGGAAAGGGATAATTTTATTCTTCGAGCCCTTGTATGGTAAACCGTATCTCATTCTTCTATGTTTAGTTTTGTCTCTATCCGGACGATTGATTTCTGAATTGAAATTAAGGTCTCCGTCACTTTCGCAAGCGCAGATTCGTTCTCTTTGTCGATTGATTCAATTTTCTTTGACATTTCCGAGTGGTCTTTGCAGAATTTCTCCACTTTCTCCTGCACTGTTTTTTCCAGATTAGCAAGCCTTGAGGCAAGCGTGGCTCCCTTCCATACGAGTGTCAGAAGAGGGAGCATATAGATAATAGGCGCGATGAAGTCTTTGATTTCCATAAATTAAATTAGTCGAACAGCTTCACATAGAAAACATTGCGGTCTTTGACCTCATCGTCTTTAAGGATTGAATCATAAGGGAACATCTTCCTGATGAAGTTATAGCGGGTCGTGTCTCCCTCTATCCTGATGTATTTTATTTTCTGCACCTTGCACCAGATTCGGAACGCCCGGAAAACCTCGCCCAATGTGTAAGCCGATTTCCGCCACTTCTTCATTATTACATTGCCCGATTTTTGAACGGCGAAAAGATACCCGCTTATCTGCACGAACTTGTCTGAGTCCGAGGGCTTATAGTCCTTTGTCTCATCGTCTTCCGGGAGATTTTCCCATATCCGCATGAATTCTTTTTTTGTCATACTGTAATTAGGCTAAAGTTGCACTTTATTTGAATCCAAAAAATCCAAAATTGGAAAAATCACAACTAATTCTCGAAAAAAAATTAATTTATTTTGTTTTACTATTGACAAAACAAAATAAAAGGTATATATTATAACCATAAGGCGAGAGCCGAGGAGGAAATTATGAAGAAAATGGAAATGTGCAAGGCTATAGCTCAAGCAATGGAAAACAGAAAACATTCAGAAGCTGTTTCTGTAAATCAAATGGCTGAGTTTATAAACAGAAATTATTCATTAAATGATGTAAAAAAAATGTATGAGGAAATAGCTTAAATCCAAAAGGTCACCCGCCTACCTCAAAGGCGGGAAGCGAGGAGGAAATTATGACAAGAGCAGAAGAATTAAAGGCAATTATGGAATTCGTTATTGAAGGCGGATATTCACAGGAGGATTTCAATATTTTTAAAGCTGAATATGGCTGGGCAGACTGGATGAATGACTACACAGAGGCAGAAGAATGTGAAGAACTTTCTGAAGCAGAAATAAGAGAAATAGACGCTGTTCTTGAAGAAGGTTTCAAAATGGCATTTGATTCTGTCGATCGTCAGGTTTACGGTGTGTAAAGATTATGCGGGGAACCTCCCCGCAAGGAGCAAAATAAGGATATTCTGAATGGCAGAAGAAAAAAAATACTCTGGTTACGGATACCACGGCGGAGGGCGTAAGAGACAAGGGGAAGAGGCAAAGAGGACGACAGTTTCTTTCGTCTGCACTCCCTCAGAAAAAATAAAATTAAAAGAGCTTGCAAGCGCTGCCGGGCTTTCTCAATCCCAATTTATATGCAGAAAGATTTTTTCATAAAAATACCCCGGATTCTTCCGGGGTTTTTCGTTTTAACTCGTATTTTAATTCGTTTAACTCAGTTTTTCGAGTTAGAAATAAATCTAACTCGATATAACCTAGTTAAGGATTGCGACACCGTTGACCGACGGATTTGTTACGACAAATGAACCGTAGAAGTTGAGCGCAACAAGAGCGGCGGCGCCGTCTGCTGTGTCTGTTCCCGGTGTGATTGTGAACATGTCGTCAACAAGAAGCTGATAAGGCTTGTTCTGGACTTCGCTTTCTCCGTTTACTTCCGGCTTGCCCGCTTCGTTTCCGACGATTCCGTCAGCGATTTTGTCTGCGTTTGTGTAGGTCCACAATTCGACAGTGTCGCTTG
>Ga0326512_10000863_pt1 | contig 25382 bp, 17 predicted proteins | sample 1_2617_0518_D_FD_203652 | JGI IMG/M metagenome (GOLD analysis project Ga0326512, IMG submission 203652) | Bovine rumen microbial communities from UC Davis, California, United States - 1_2617_0518 | ecosystem: Host-associated > Mammals > Digestive system > Stomach > Rumen | place: USA...
TGAATCATTTGAACATCTAAAAGACTGGCCTATATTTTTAAGTAAGGCAACGTTAGTTATAGATAAGTATCTTGTAAATGATGAAGATTACATAAATAACGGGAAATAGTTTCTCGTTATTTTTTTTGCCCATAAACCAACTTTCATCAGCCTACACCTACCTACACCTAAATTATTAAGGCATGTTAAATGTTTGCCGTTGCCTACACCTGCCTACACCTGGGTCCATCGAAAAGTAAGAAGATAAAACTTTTATGCCATATTTCCTCCGTACCTTTGCACTTGGAAAACCTCCTCTCCAAGTGCATCTCGTATTTGTGCCGGGAGCTGGAGTAAAATTTTAAAGTTAGAAAATAATGATGAATATAAATAATACACAGTTCTCGTTATTCGGATACGGATACAGGAACAATCGGGGTGAGGCTGTACTTCAGACACGGCCTAAAAACGTAACTTACATTTTGTCGGTTTACAAGTACATAACATCGGGTGCTGCAAAGAGTGCACAAGATACATTAAGAGGTATGCGCACGACGGCATCAAAAGAGGAATGTAGCGACTACAAAAAACTAAACTTCCAGTTCGTTACTTTTCGCGGCATATTCTCTTCGCGTAAGGCCAGTGCATTAACAATGTTGTCACTTTATATAGTTATAGACATTGATGGCCTTCCTTCTAATGAAGCGGCACAAAGCCTGGTGGAACAGCTTTCTGGTGATGTGTATGTAGAGACGGCTCTTGCTTTTGTCTCACCGAGCGGATTAGGCGTTAAATGGGTGGTAGAGATACCTGAGTGGCTACAGGGTGAGAGTTACAAGGAACAATACCTTGGACTTTGCCGACATGTTGTGTTGCAATATGGTTATGAGCCTGATTGGGGATGCAGCGATGTTTGCAGGGCTTGCTTCCTTGGATATGATGATAAATGTTTTATTAATAATAAATTTTTAGGTAATGAACAGAAAAACTAATTCTATGACAGACCAGCAGTATTTTGAACTGTTGTGTCAACGCATCTATGATGCTTCTTGTAACATTGCTCATACTTATGATGAGTATCTTAGGTTTGCCTTCGTATGTTCTGTTTTTGGAGAAATAGGAAGGGAGTGGTTTCACAAAATCTGTGCTTTGGACGAAAAGTACGATGTAAGGAATTGTGACACACAGTTTGACAATTGTCAGAAGACTACGCGTCATGAAATTACGTTGGGTACGCTTGTCCACATGGCACAGGAACATGGGATAGATGTTTCCATACCAGAGGAAGCAAAGCCACACCGAGGACGGCCCCGTAAAACAGATGGGGAACGGGAAGAAGAACGAAGAAACCAGTTTGAACTGGTCAGTCAGTTTCTTAATAACGAATATTCGTTTCGTTATAATATCCTCAGTGAACGTATAGAGTTGAAGCAGGGTGAGGAGGAATGGAGGGAGTTTAACGAACGGGAACTCAACAGTATTCTCACCAATATGCACAGCAATAATGTCAGAGTGTCGAAAGATAACCTCAGTACTTATATCAACTCAGGAGTATTCTCTTCTCCTTACAATCCTGTTGAGGAATTTGTGAAGACAATGAAACCATGGAATGGGCGTACTGACTATATACGTCAGGTGTTTGACCATCTGCACTTGGAAGATGGGTGCGATAAGGACTTTCTTTTTGAATGTTTCAAGTTCTATTATGTTTGTCTTGTAGGTCGCGGTGCTGACCTTGATATTGTCAATCAGTTGATACTTGTGCTTGCTGGTGAGAAAGAGGGAACGGGAAAAACGGAGTTCGTTTTACGTATGCTTCCGTCTGTTTTACATAAGTACATTCATAACCCGGTACAGCTCACGTCATTTAAGGATAAGGATGAGACACTTGCAACAGCTCATAACCTTCTGTTCTTTTTGGATGAGGTGTCGCTGAACAGGCAGACCTTCAACAAACTGAAGAATATGGTGGGTGGTGCTGGCGCTAATAAGGTAACTGATAGAGCACCATACGCTCATACATCGGAGGTGCGTAATGTTCATGCCTCTTTCGCTGCTACTACCAATCACATAGATTTCCTGCCGGAAGACTTGGGTGACCGCAGGTTTCTGGTACTCCCTGTAGTAGGCAGTGATGACTATGCTAAGATGCCCATTGACAAGGCTTTTGTTCAAGCATACTACTTAGCTACACATCCGAAACGTTTTTCTACACGAATATCGCGTGAAATGATGGCCCGACTGAAGGAAATCAACTGGAAATATGTCGCTGAAGACATCTGTACAGCAGTATTACCTACGGTATTAAGGGAACCTAATCCGGGAGAGCAGGCACAAGCTGTCCTTGTAGGCGAAATCATTGGCTGGTTATCAAGCAGAACGGGACAAAATAAAGACTATACTCCACAAAAAGTCAATGCTGCAATGAAAAAAATGGGTTTCTTGCCTAAAAGAACCAATAAAGGTAACGTGTATTTGGTAAAAAGACTTTCTGCTGATGACCTGAAACATCAGGGGGAAATGCTTGCAAATCAAGAAGTTGAGCGGCAAGAAGAAAAGAGTATAGAACAAGAACTTCCGTTCTGAAAGTGACGAGTGATGATTGATGTTATAACTTTCCCAAAAATAAATAGAAAATATAGTGTAGCGTTTATTATTTTTAATAGGAAAGTATAATATTTCTCCGTCACTCGTCACCTCCTTCACACACCTCTTTTTCCTCCACTGCACTTTGGGATTTTTTCCTGTGCAGTGGAGATTTTTTTACTCCGCAGTCGAGAAAAATAGGGGTTATCTGATTATCTTTGCTTCGCCGTTGAAGGTGCTTATCTCTGCTGCGAGGGTGTTGAGGTTGTGAAAGCGGCTGTAGTCGCTGTCTGACGGTACATTGCCGACATCACCCATGGTGTCGAGGTCCCAAGGGGCAAGGATAAGTAATGAACCTTTTTCACAAGCTTCAAAGCGTTTTTTCTCGGGTTTCCAATACTGACCGATGGGTTCCTTCTGCAGATGTATCAGCGGATAGCCCTGTTCTATGCACTCGTTCTTCATCAGCAGTTCCCCGCGTGATATGCCTGGCGTGACGATAGCTGTGCCGCCTTCCATGATTTCTGCTACCCATTGGTCGTGTTCACGGGCATAGTCGTCAGTCTCTTCATATGGACGACGGCTCACGGGGTGGAGACGATGGCACATCACCTGCACCTTACGAGGCCATCTGAGCAGGAAGAGATTACCGAATGCACCATAGCTGCGGTTGCCTATCTGCACGTGCAGACATCTGCGCATATAGTCGGGCAGGAGGCGTCGCAACATGGCTCGTCTCGGGTTGTCATGCACATAGGCTATCATTGCTTGCCGGTGGCGTTCGTTGAGGCATACGGTATCGTCGTAGTTGTCATCGAAGAGGGGCCTTTGGCTACGTCCCACGAAGGTGTAGTATTCTTGGCGCTGTTTCTTTGACATGGCGCGTATCAAAGCGCCCTCATTATAATGCTGGGTGGCTTTCTCGCGCAGCCAGGCTGGGGCGCGGTCGGTGAAGCAATCAACCGATATCGGCCGATTGGTGGAAGAGGGGAGGCCCTGCCCTTGCTGCCAGCGGCTGGTACAGACGGCCTTGAAGGCCTGAATGATATCGCCAAGGCTCCATTGCATGGGCTCAAGCACCTCTATGACACCATGGAAATGGTCAGGCATACATACGCACGCATGCACTGCTACGTTATTGCCATGAGCCGACTGATGGGCGGGAATGTTTAGCCATGTCTCTTGTACTGCTTCGCCAAGAGGGGTGAGAGTGAGGGTGGGTTGTTTGCGACCGGAGGTGGGGTGTTCGCGACCGAAATCGGTCACAAAATGGGAGAGCAGCTGCTCCCTGCCACTCACCACAATGGTGATGAGATAGGTGCCACGACCGTAGTAGTCGTGACCAGCATTACGTGGACGATAGGATAGTGCTTCCATACTGGTGAGCAAAGGTACAAATTTTCTTTGAAACAGCAAAATTTATTACAAAAACATCTCCGTATTTTACTTGATAAAAATAAATACAATTTATTGAAAAATAATTGCTTAAATATTTGCATATGTCATTTATTTTTTGTAACTTTGCAGATAGAAAAAGAGAATAAAATGCAAGCATTTTTTCTCATAGCATTCGAAGTAAATTCGTCTGCTAAATCTCCAAAAGAGATTTGACCATCAGCGATGTTGCTTTCGCTCGATAATCTGAAAGTGAACTTTCATTATCCTCGCTTACTCGCAACATTGTCAATAGAAAATAAGGATAACAAAATAGCGGGATGTGACCACCCGATGTAGTTGGTTGCTAATGCCTTTTAAAGTAAAAAGATTGTATTAGAGTTATGGCATTAAAAGTTAAAGCAAAAGAACGTTTGTTCAAGGTCGGCAAATTTGCCGGCGAGTATCGTTACGTGATGGCGCCTGAGTTGTACTCAGCACTTTCACAAGACAAGGTTATCAGGGAAGCTGCTCTGCGCAGTGGGGTCTCTGAAGGAGTTATGAAGGCTTGCTGGGATGCAGCCGGAGAAGTTATCAAGGCGTGGCTTCCTGAGGGCCACAGTATTCCTATCCCTGGTCTTGGCAGTGCCCGTTTTGGTTTGAGTGCCAAGAGTGTTGCTGACGTCAATGACGTCAAGGCAGGCTTAATCCGCACACGTCGCATCGTCTTCACACCAGCTGTTGAGTTGAAGCAGGAACTGAAGGAGACTTCTGTTGTCATTACCTGCTACGACCGCACTGGCAAAGAGGTGAAGCGCGTCACCAGTGACGACGAAGGCACTGTAGAGGAGCCAGACAACACCACCGAAACTGGTGAGAACGATGGTACCACTAATGGTGGTAACGAAAACCCTTCGACAGGCTCAGGGCAGAACGAAAACGAAAACCCTGACCCAAGCACGGGTGGTGGTGATGAAGGTTAAACGTTTTCCCTAACTCTTTCCCCCTTTGGGGGGATTGAGTGGGAAAAGGTTTGACTTCGTCGATAATCCCAAGAACTCCCAGTTCTGACTATGCATTCCCACAGGGGTTACTCTTGCATGTCATCACTGGTCGCTTTGGGCTCATTCAGGTTTCAGGTTTCAAGTTTGAATTAAGACAAAAGCTTGTTTATTGGCCTTTCAATTGAAAGGTCATTTTTTATTAAGGATGCGATTGACGATATACATGGCGTCTGACATGTTTATCTCACCGTCGTCGTTGGCATCGGCTGCTACGGCATCACAGGATGGGGCAGGGCTGCCGAGGGTGTAATTGACAATAAACATAACGTCTGACATGTTTATTTCGCCGTCGCCATTGGCATCGCCACGACGATACCTGAAAGTGAAGTTAACACTATAGTCAGCATTCTGCACGATGTCGTATATAGGCTTGTCTATAGTGCCGTCCTTTACCCAATAGTCTGTCAGCTGTGTTACGCCCTGTGTGCCTGGGAACGGGTCACCGAGAAGGGATTTGTCGTAAGCGTCTTTTGTTTCTGCATAATCGAAGAAACCTATCAGTCTCCCGTCGGCTGGGAGTATGGTTATACCAGGTTTTCCTGCTGTACTGTTGGGAAGACCGTTTTTGATGCTGAATTTCTCGAGTGAGGCATTAATATGTGTTACCACCATTCCGGTGCCGGTATAGCTCTTAAATTGCATATACCACTCTTTATCGTGAGGGATGGCTTCAAGAATCCAGTATTCATTGTCGTTATTTCCTGATATCTTGTATGCCTGTCCTCCGTCTTTGAGTGGCGTGAGGGTTACGGTCTGAGAATCAGTTAGTTCCTGTATGTCGTCAATCCATCCGAAGAGATAGCGCTCGAAGGCATTCAGAGGGGTGGGCAGACAGCCGTTAAGACGGTTCTCGCCGCCATCCATCAGCGACCATTCCTCCATGCTCTGGTTGTCGTATTTAGAATCAGTCCATGATTTTTTGCTGGTTGCATACAGGTCTGTAATACCCATTGTGTGGCAGAATTCGTGAACCATGACGCCAATGCCTGCCAGTTGTGGGTCGATGTTAAGTTGTGAGTATATATCAGGACTGAAATTTATCTCGTTACTCATAGCGGCACGATGAATATTCATACCGTCAACGGTGCAGATGTAACTGCTGGTGTTATCTTGTATTTGAGGCCATATAACATTTTGTACCCCCCAGCTCCCTCCATATCCGGCATAGAGGAGATATACGAGGTCAACATATCCGTCACCATCAGAATCGTACTGTGTGAAGTCAACGTCATCAGCGGCTGCTACACAGGCATCCTTGACGAAGGTGTATGGACGGGTAGAATAGTAGGCGGCAGTATTATTGACCTTGATAGGACCACAGACATCAAACCTCGGGTGGAACTGGTCACCGCTGCAGGACTTGAAATAATTGGCTACGGAGCCTTGACTTTTGGCAACAATGTGATGGACTATGCCTTCTTTGTCTGTGTATGGTACCCTTACATTGGTTGTCATTTCGTCGCTATTGAAGAGTCTATCAATGTCTTCCTTTTGGTAGGTGAATGAAACGTCGGAGAACTCTACCATCAGTACCAACACCTTCTTTTCGCCCTTGCTGGGGAAGAGACGATATCCCGAAAGCTGTCCGTTGGTGGTAGTGCCGGAATCTGCACCCGTCAGAGATGGTGTGCCCTTTTTCTTTAACGTGTTTTCGATTACCTGCTGCTGTTGTTGGTCTGCGATAGCATTGAGGCTGTCTATCTGTTCCTTTGAGGCAGCATAGTAGTAGTCGCCCTCGGAGTTGTAGAGAATTATCTCCCCGCTTTGGCTTCTGTAGAAATGCAGGTTCTCGTCACCCACTAACGTAGCAGAGACAATGCGTCCGTCATTCAGGGTGATGTCTCTGAAAAAACGTACAGCCTTAGAAGCGTTGACACTAACGGATGCCAAGGTGACAAGAAGAAGGAGTATTATGAAGCGCATTTTGCGAGTTTCAAGTTTCAAGTTTCTGGTTTCAATTTTCAATTTTCAATTATCAATTATCAATTATCAATGTTCTCCATTTCCAACGCTGCCCAGATGAAAGGTCCTATGCCTTTTGCATCGTTATCGCGAATGGGTTCTGACATATAGTATTCGAAGGAGCCGTCGCGTTTAGGGTTGCTCTCAGGCCCCAAGCCGCTGACAGAGCAGCATTTCGTAAGGCTGATGGTCGGAATGCCGGAAGATGGTGTAGGAGTATCGATTCTGATGAAGTTTTTCAGCAGCGCTTCGTAAGCCTTCTTACCTTTTTCCTTATATGACTCATCAAGGTATCCCAGACGGGCACCCTTCAGCATGACGTATGTGAACATCGCCGATGCTGTTGATTCAAGATAGTTGCGTGGGTCTTTCACGTCGAGGACATCATACCAAGCACCACTTTCCTTGTCCTGATACTTATATACGGCATCCATAGCCTGCTGCAGCATCGTCTTTACTTCGTCACGACGTTTGTAGTTCTCTGGCATTCCGTCGAGTATCTCTGTCATCGCCATTACGAACCATCCCATTGCTCTTGCCCATGAATGCTGGCTGAGACCAGTCTCCTTATTTGCCCAGAACATGCTGTGCTTCTCGTCCCAGGCATGTTTCCATAAGCCGGTTGCTGCGTCATAGGTGCGTGCAAAAGTGCTGCTAACCTGCTTTACGGCATCATCGTAATACTTTGGAGCCTTCTTACCCTTCAGGTCTTCGGCAGCCAGAACATAGAACGGTAGTCCCATAAAGATGCCGTCGAGCCATACCTGGTCGTGGTATATCTTCTTGTGCCACCACACACCTTCCTTCGTGCGTGGCTGATTCTCCAGCTGTTTGTAGTAAGTCTGCAGGGCTTTGTCAAGACCTGGTTGTGGGAAAAGCTTGTTGAGGCGGTATATGAAGTGGGATGTGCGGATGTTGTCGAGATTGAAGTCTTCGTACTTATATCCTACTGTATTTCCATCTTCATCAATCATCTGCTTTGCATAGCTGCAGACATATTCCTTCACAGCATCGTTACGATATGCCAGCCAAGTGTCGAGCATACTCTCCAGCTCTATTCCCATTACATACGACCACTTGCCCTTTGGGCGTTTCGCAGGGTCTGTGAAGTCGAGATATATAGGGTTGGGGTTACGCTGCATCTCGCTATAGGTCATCCATTCGGAATAATGCCCGTTGAAAGGCAGTTCGGCAAGAACCTGTTCGCCGTTGATGACAAGATTCTCAAAGAAAATGTCGTGCGACTTTCCTGTCCTGCGAACCTTCTCACCAGTTACGCCATTGAAGGTGCAGTTCTTCACATTTATATTGTATATCTGGTCAGCATCCTCAAGACCGTTGAGTAGTATGCCATATTTTGACTTCTGACATGTTACGTTCTCCATATACACATTCCTCATTGTCGGGATGTGTCCGCGTTCAGAGATTTCCTTCGGCTCATATACAAGGTTTATGCGTAGGACAGCCTCGCGGCATTGTCCCACTTCCACGTTCCTCATGTATATGCCTTCAGTGACGCCACCTCTGCATGTGTTTGTCTTTATGCGAAGCACGCGATCGAGATTGGGGGAGTCCATTTTACAATCTTCTGCAAAGACATTCTTCACTCCTGCAGAAATCTCAGAGCCCACCACAACACCTCCGTGTCCGTCTTCCATAGTACATCCGCGGATGATGATATTCTGCGAAGGTGTTCCGTTGCGTCTGCCGTCAGCATTACGTCCAGACTTGATGGCAATGCAGTCGTCACCGGTATGGAAGATAGTGTTTTCTATCAGTACGTTCTCGCACGACTCCGGGTCGCAGCCGTCGCCATTAGGGCCATTGTTGATAATCTTACAGTTGCGGACGGTGATGTTCTTTGAGAGAACAGGATGAATAACCCAGAATGGTGAGCGCAGCATTGTGACGCCCTCGATGAGGATATTCTGACATTCATAGAAACACACTAACTGCGGACGCATTCCATGTCCCATACCAAAGACGCGCTGTTCTGTTGGCACACCGTTGTCAGACATCTTCAGAAGGGTGTTCCTGTTGGTGTCGCCACCTGGCTTGAAAGGCATCTTCTGACTTTCTGTTGTCTGACCTTCCACATATCCGAATTTTGTTGCTCCGCACCAAGGCCACCATGTCTCTTTGCTGCCATTGCCGTCGATGGTTCCTGTGCCGGAGATTGCTATATTCTCAGCCTGATAGGCATAGATACAGGGAGAATAGTTCATGATGTCGAGCCCTTCCCAACGAGTCTTCACGAGGGGATAGAGAGCCGGCTCATAGGCAAAGAGTAGGGTAGCACCTTGCTCTATTACCAGGTTTACGTTCGACTGCATGCGGATGGCACCAGTGAGGTATGTGCCCTCTGGAATAATAACCTTTCCGCCTCCTGCCTTCGAACACGCAGCAATAGCTTTGTTGATAGCCTGCTGATTGGTTTTTGCTGATGCCTTGGGTGAGGCACCGTATTTCGTAACTCTATAACTCTTGTCTGCAAATGTGGGGGCAACAATGCTGCTCTCTATCTGCTTATAAAGTACATTATCCCACCCCTTAGCATTGCTGCTAAGAAATGGGATAATGCTAAGTAGTATTATGCTTAAAGTTTTCACTCTGGCTTCATGTTAGTATATACTGTCTGTACGTCGTCAAATTCCTCGAGTTTCTCTACCATCTTGTCAATGGTTGCGCGCTGTTCATCATTAACGTCCTTCAGGTCATTTGGGATGTAGGTGAATTCACCACCGATATCCTCAAAACCTTTCTCCTCAAGGAACTTCTGAATCTGTGCATATGACTTTGGGTCACCATAGACTGAGATTGTTGTCTCGTCCTTCTCCTCATCATAGTTTTCGTCGTACTCGTCATCAACGTTGTAGTCGATAAGTTCCAGAATGAGGTCGTCCATATCAACGTCATCCTTCTTCTTGAAGGTGAAGACACACTTATGGTCGAAGAGGAAGCTCAGCGAACCGGTTGTTCCGAGGTTGCCGGAGAATTTGTTGAATACTGAACGCACATCAGCAACGGTACGTGTGGTGTTGTCAGTCAGAGTATCCACGAATACAGCGATGCCATGAGGGCCATATCCTTCGTATGTCACCTCCTTGTATTCTGACTGGTCCTTACCCATAGCGTTCTTGATAGCACGCTCGATGTTGTCCTTCGGCATGTTCTCACGCTTACAGGTAGCGATAATAGAACGCAGTGTAGGATTAGTGTCTGGCTCAGGACCACCGGCCTTTACTGCTATGGCAATCTGTTTTCCCAAGCGTGTGAAGGTCTTTGCCATGTGACCCCAACGCTTCATCTTCGTAGCTTTACGATATTCAAATGCTCTTCCCATGTTGTTGTATTATTTTTAGTTGTTGTTATTATCTCAGTTCACAATTTAGTTCCTTCTTCAGATTCAGAATGAGTTTTGTCATAATGGCTTCTATCTGTCTGTCGTTCATAGTCTTCTCAGGGTCGGTGAAGACGAAGTTAACAGCATACGACTTCTTACCCTCAGGCAGGTTCTTGCCTTCATAAACGTCAAACAGCTCTACCTTTGTAAGCAGTTTCTTCTCTGTCTGGCGTGCAATCTTCTCTACCTGTGCAAATTCTATCTTGGAATCAAGCAGCAGAGCGAGGTCGCGTGAAACAGATGGGAACTTTGGTATCTCTGAAAAATGTACCTCTGCTTTCTTTACGGCATTTGTTACCTGTGTCCAATAGATGTCTGCAAAATATACAGGAGCATCGATAAGTACATTCAGAGCCTTGTTCATTGACTGCTTCTTGTTTACGATACCCATCTCTACGAATACCTTGCCGCTACGGTTCTTCAGGGTGAGGCCTGTAGAGAAGATGTCGTTGCTGCTCTTCTCGCATACCAGCATACCTTCTGGCATACCGATGCGCTTGAGGATATTCTCAACATGAGCCTTCAGTTCATAGAATGAAGAGTCCTCATTAGGATGTGCCCAAGAGCCTTCTACCTTCTTACCTGTTATCCAGAGTCCAAGATGTGTCTCCTCAGAATAAGCCTTCATAGGATTCTCGTCATCCCTCTTGTCTTCGAAGTGCTGGTAGCAGTTACCGAATTCAAAGAAGCGGAGGTTTGGCATTTTTCTGTTGGCATTTCTCATGATGCTCTCAAGACCTCCGAAGAGAAGTGTCTGACGCATCACGTTGAGGTCGCTGGAGAGTGGGTTAACAATAGTAACGAGGTTCTCCTTCGGATAAGCCTTCAGTTCGTTATAGTATGCACCCTTTGTGAGGGAGTTGTTAAGAATCTCGTTGAAACCGCTACCTACGAGTTGCTCTGCCACCAGATTCTGCATCTTGTGTCTCTGGTCCTCGAAAGCCTTTGTGGTGAGGCTTGACTTCAGCTGGGTAGGAATCTCAACGTTGTTATATCCGTAAATGCGGAGGATGTCTTCTACAACGTCACAAGGTCTCTGTACGTCAACCCTGTATGCTGGAACAGTAATCTGCAAGCCCTCAGCATCCTCGCTGTTTATCTCTATTTCAAGAGATTTCAGTATGTTCTTGATAACATCGTGACCTATCTTCTTGCCGATGAGGTTATCAACGTAAGAGAAGTCCAGTCGCATGGTAGGATTCTCAATCTTGTTAGGATATTCATCCACGATGTCGCTTGAAATCTTTGCACCAGCCAATTCCTTACAGAGCAATGCTGCCTGCTTCAGGGCATAGAGTGTGCCATTTGGGTCTATACCTCTCTCGAAGCGGAAAGAAGCATCTGTGCTAAGGCCGTGTCTGCGAGCAGATTTTCTTATCCATGTAGGATGGAAGTATGCTGCCTCCAAAACTACATTCTTTGTCGTCTCGTATGTGCCGGAGCCTTTACCACCGAAGACACCAGCGATACACATTGGCTCTTCAGCGTTACAGATAGCAAGGTCGTGTTCGCCAAGTATGTGTTCCTCACCATCAAGGGTGATGAATTTCTTTCCTGCATTCTGGTCCTTTACTATAATCTTATGACCTGTCACCATATCAGCATCAAAGCAGTGCAGAGGCTGTCCGTATGCCATCATGACGTAGTTGGTGATGTCAACGATGTTGTTGATAGGACGAAGGCCGATGATGTTCAACTTGTTCTTCAGCCATTCTGGTGATTCCTTTACCTCGCAGTTGGTAAGACTGACGCATGCATATCTGCGGCAAGCCTCAGTATTCTGTATCTCAACATCTATGGTGAGGTCGTGATTATCTACCTTGAAATCTGCATCAGATGGCTTATGGATAGATGTCTTGTAACCATTAGAGCAAAGCCAAGCATACAAATCGCGGGCTACTCCGTAATGGCTCAAACCATCAGCTCTGTTAGCAGTAATGTCAACCTCTATCAGCCAGTCGCTATCAAGGTTGTAATATTCTGCTGCTGGTGTGCCTACCTTAGCATCTTCAGGCAATACTATGATGCCATCGTGGCTGGTGCCGATGCCTATCTCGTCTTCAGCACATATCATGCCGTTAGACTCTACACCGCGCAGTTTTGATTTCTTAATCTTAAACTCCTTGTCACCATCATACAGTACGCAACTCAGGTCGGCAACAATCACCTTCTGTCCTGCTGCCACATTGGGAGCACCACATACTATCTGTGATGGTTCTTCTCTACCTAAATCAACGCTGCAAACATGCATGTGGTCACTGTCAGGATGAGGCTCACAAGTGAGAACCTGTCCGATATACAATCCTTTAAGGCCGCCTTTGATGGTTTGTACTTCTTCCAATGCGTCTACCTCAAGACCTGTGCTGGTAAGTGCAGCACACACCTCTTCGGGTGTAAGGTCGAAGTCAACATACTCTTTCAGCCATTTGTATGAAATGTTCATGTCTCTATATTTGTTGTGTTTATTATTTTTTCAAATCTACTGTTCTTCCCCCTTGCGCGTGAGCGCGTTAGAGAAAAAGCGGTGCAAATTTACGAAAAAAATTCTTTATATACAAATTTTTTTGTACCTTTGCCCAAGAATTCATAACTCTTAACTTTTAACTCTTAACTCTTAACTATAATAAATTGCGTTATTTCATACATCTATCCTATGACGGAACGCGCTATCACGGATGGCAGATACAGCCTAATGGCATTAGTGTAGAAGGTGAGTTGGAACGTTGCCTCTCTACTCTGTTGTCAGCACCTATTGATGTAGTGGGTGCAGGCCGCACTGATGCTGGGGTTCATGCCAGTCATATGGTGGCTCATTTTGATACTCCGGATGGGATGGGGGCAGTATCCGATGCCTCGCAGTTAGCATATAAACTGAATAGGATGCTTCCGCCTGATATCAGGGTAAGCAATATTGAGGAGGTGGCTGATGATATGCATGCACGTTTTTCTGCTAAATGGCGTACATATCATTATTATCTCTCCCTAAAGCCAACTCCATTCAACCGTCATTATACCTGGCTTTGCCATTATAATCTCGATTTTCCCCTTATGAACGAGGCAGCACGTATGTTGCTGGAATATAAGGATTTTGCGTGTTTCTGCAAGAGCCATACTGATGTCAAGACAACCCTCTGCGATGTTGTTCAGGCAGAATGGATAAATATACCATCTCAATCCCAAATTGTCAATTGTCAATTGTCAATTGTCAATTGTGCTGATTGGGTATTTGTCATCAAGGCCAATCGTTTTCTGCGAAACATGGTGCGTGCTGTTGTCGGAACCCTCGTTGAGGTGGGACGTCACAGAATGTCCCTTGAGCAGTTCCGCTCTGTCATAGAGGGAAAGAGTCGTTGTCAGGCTGGTGAGTCGATGCCTGGAAATGCGTTGTTTCTCGAAAAGATAGAATATTAGGTCTAAGGTCAAAGGTCTAAGGTCACTTACCTCTTACCTCTTACCTCCAGCCTCCTATGTTTATACAACTGGTAGGTGTTTACCAGATTGTGCCAGATAGAATAAAAACCACCTGCTGTGGCGCTGATGGGTGATAGGAAGGTATATCCTAACCAGATTGCAAAGATAGTGTTTTTCTGTCCCAAAGCCTGTCCGCCTTCCAGTCGGCATCCGTAATGCTCTCCGATAGCCTTTCCCAATCCAAATTGTAACAGACATCCTGCCAACGATACTGCGGCAATTCCCAACATTTCTATAATGCTGATACTGCTGTTGTAAAGGGCCCTTACGGTTACTGCTATCGCTAATGATAATGCTACTGTCCACATGTGGAATCCTAAGTCTTTCTGACTTAGTATCATGTTGAGCAGTTTCGGGAAGAAATATCTCACTCCCCATGCAGCAAACAATGGTGCCAGCAATAGAGGGAAAACGTGTTTCAAGATCAATAGTAGGGTAGGCAGGAAAGCCATTCCGTGACGGGCAGAAGCAAGGGGTAGGAAGATGGGTATTATGATTGCTGTCACGATGCAGATAAGTATGGTGTATGATGTAGTCAGTCCTGCATCACCTCCTAACTTTGATGTTATTACTGCACAGGCTGTTGCTGTCGGGCATATCATAATCAGCAGAAATGTCTCTGCCAACAGGCGGTATTCTGTCTGCGGAAAGAAGTATAACACTATGCATGTAACGATAAAGAAAACACACTGTATCATTATCAGCCACAGGTGTAACATCTTGGGTTTTAGTGCCGATGGTGGCACCTTGCAGAATGTTACGAAAAGCATGCAGAAGAGAAGTGCTGGCTGTAGCATTTCTACTCCCTTTACTATACCGCCCTTTATATCTGCCGACAAGGGTAGTTCCCTGCCTATGATATATCCTAATGCCCCTATCGTCATCGATATGGGTAAGGCCCAATTTTTTATAAAGCGGAGAAGCATTTCTTTATGCCCTGTTCTCTGTGTTCTACATGCACCTCAATGCCGTATTTCTCGTGTATGTGTTCTGCCAGATGCTGTGCAGAATAGACGCTCCTGTGTTGTCCGCCAGTACATCCGAAGGAGAACATCAGGCTCGTAAAACCTCTCTTTATATATCTCTCCACATGGGCATCAGCCAGTTTATACACACTCTCGAGGAATGTCAGTATCTCTCCATCGTCTTCCAGGAAACGTATCACCGGCTCGTCGAGTCCTGTCAGTTTCTTGTATGGCTCATAACGTCCCGGGTTGTGAGTAGAGCGGCAGTCAAAGACATATCCGCCGCCGTTGCCTGAAGGGTCTTCAGGAATGCCCTTGTGGAAAGAGAAGGAATATACCCTTACCACCAGCGGACCCTTGCCGTCATATTTCGATACTGTTGCCTTGCCGTCCTTCTGCACCTTTGGCTTTGGTGCAAACTGTGGCAGTTCTGTCAACTCTTTCAGAATGGTGACGAGATAAGGGTAGGGGAAGTCATTCTTTGCCAGCAGGTCCCTCAGGTTCTGTATGGCAAACGGTATGCTTTCTATGAAGTGTGCCTTGCGTTCAAAATACCCTCTGAATCCGTATGCTCCCAATACCTGCATGGTGCGGAAAAGAACAAACAGTTGCAACCTCTCGTTAAAGGCCCTGAATGATGGAACCTCGGTATATTGTTTCAGAGAATCGTAATATTCCTTTATGAGTTCCTTTCTCAGACTGTCAGAATAACGTGCAGCAGCCTGCCACAGGAATGATGCCACATCATAGTAATATGGTCCCCGTCTGCCACCTTGGAAGTCTATGAAGTAAGGTTTTCCCTTTGCATCAAGCATTACGTTGCGAGCTTGGAAGTCCCTGTATAGGAATGACTCCACAGGTGTCGAAGTGCTTGCTTCAAGGTCTTTTGCCAGGAGGCGGAAGTTTGCCTCCAGCTTCAGTTCGTGAAAGTCTGGCAGAGTCTCTTTCAGGAAGCAGTACTTAAAATAGTTCAAGTCAAAGAGTATTCCCTCCTGATCGAAAGCCGGCTGTGGATAGCATACCGAGAAGTCCAATCCTCGCGCACCTCTTATCTGTACATTAGGCAGCTCCCTGATGGTGCGCCTGAGTAGCTCCTTTTCCTTGACATTATAGCGTCCCCCAGCATCGCGTCCACCCTTGATGGCATCATAGAGTGACAGAGAGCCGAGGTCATTCTGTATGTATCTCAATTCGTCGTCACTCTCTGCCAACACCTTTGGCACAGGGAGCTTTCGCTTTGTGAAATGTTTTGCCAGCGATAGGAAGGCATGGTTTTCATCCTTCGATGTTCCCACACAACCGATGTATGTCTTGCCATTTTCGTCGGTCATCCTGTAATACTCCCTGTTGCTGCCAGCACCTGGCAGTTTCTCCATCTTTACCGGCTCTGTTCCGTGCCATGTGGTATATAGCTCTTTTAGTTTTTGCATAGTGCTCGCATTAAAATGTCTGTGTCTCCTAACTTTCCGTTTATCAGGCATACCGCCTCCACCTTTGCTTTCATGCATAGAGTGTTGTCGGGCAGACGGTAGATATCTTGCAGGAAGATATATCTCAACCCTTCCTTCACCATGTTTACGCGAACTGCATATTCGTTGCGAGAGCGGAGAGGCACCTTAAAGCGCATCTCTATCTTTGCTACTACGCAGTCGATGCCCTGCTCATGCAACTCAGCAAAACTGATGCCGTTGGCAAGCAGGAATTCATGTCGTGCATGTTCTGTATAATGTTGGTAGTTGGCATTATTTACAATGCCTTGCAGGTCGCATTCGTAATCGCGAACCTTATCCTTATGTTCAAATAAATATTCCATTTTGTATGAGACTATTTCTGAATAATCTTCCTCTCTCCATTTATGCATACCACATAGATGCCACGAGGCAATTGTCTCAAAGCATTTGCAGAAGCAGTGCTGAGAATACGTCGGCCTGTCAGGTCATAGACGCCATCGGCACATGCAGCTTTTCGTACCTCATACGATTTGTCAGCAAGTTGGTTGATACCTGTATCATCAATACTACGCACAGGGCAGAGCATCCATTGACGATGGGTTGGGGTATCGGTGTCGGCTGTGTATTGCCATGTACAAACATTTGTACCTGCACTGCTATTGGCATTGCTGAGGTCAAAGGCGTAGCTGCTATAGCTGGCTGGTGATATCTTATAGTAAGGTAAATCAATGGCGTTCATATAGAACTTCTGTTCGGAAGATGTCGAAGTCTGTGCAGTCAGTTTTGACGAGCCAGAGGCTCTAAAAGAAGTTAATAGCTCGCCTCGCGCATTTTCAAGAATGAAAGGTCCGGAGTAATTGACAGAAGCCCCGTTCTTTCTGAGTCTCCAGCGTTGGTTTTCGCCATAAGTGGTGTTCTCTATCGTTATTGCTCCGTTTGCTGCGGCAGTCAGGGCTGTGGTAAGGTTGTGACGTGGCACGATGATATATTCTGTATCTTCCTCCAGTTTCTGTCTTTCAGTGATTCCGTCCACTGGTATCACGAGTGTGGTGATGCTCTGGGTGGGGAGCTTTACCATTAGCGATGATTCATCGAGTGTAAAGTCCTGCACACTCTTCAAACTTTCTGTTGAAGATGTGCGATAGGCTTTTATGTCGCTGATATTGGGTAAACCGATAAACTGCGTCAGATCTATATGGTGGTAAGCCAGGCTACCCTCGTTCAGCAGCACAAGTACGAGAGAGTCCCGCGCCTCGTTCATAGCAGCTAATGATTGGTCGTTGAGCGATGCTATAATGCTGTAGCCGCTCTTTATAAAGCGTGAGCATTGCTGGCGTACATAGAAGTTCTTCACCTTTGAGTATGTCTGCTGGCTGAAGTTGCCTCGGATGGTGCACCACTGGTCGTTTGCTTCTTCCATATACTGCCAGTCAATCCACGTCTCAGGTTGCAGGTAGCGCATATCGTCGAACAACTTCTGTGTCAGGCTCAGATTGCCACCAATACCGTTGCCGCCAGCGCCTACTTCACTCATCCATAGTGGTATGTTGTCCTGATGAGCCAGAAAAGCCATGTGTACGCGGTCGGCATTACTTCCCGAATATGTGTGTGTATTCCACTGCCCTATCTTTGAGAGCACATTGCCCTGCTTGTAAGCCTTGTAACCATTGACGGCCAATCCCACGTTCGTCTCGTCGGATGCTGAGATTACGGTGGTTAGTCCTGATGCGTCGAGGATGGGTTTGAGTACTTTGATAAAGTTTACCTGCGAAGCATAGTCGAAGTGACATCCCTCCTGCGGGCCGTTGGCGTACCAGAAATTAGTCACAGATTCGTTGAACGGCTCCAACGTCTTGAACTCTATGCCGTATTCATCCTTATAATGCTTGCATACATCTACCAGATAGTGGGCAAACTCCTCGTAATATTCCGGCTTTAGGTTGTCTTTTCCACCATCTGTGTTTCCGCTCACGCACCCGCTGTATGTCATATAATAAGGACATGAATTGCTGAATGCCTCAAATACGGCATCTGGTCTCTTCTCACGTATCTTTAGCATAATCTTACGTTGTGCCTCGTCGCGGTCCCAATGATATACATCACCAGAGAAATCTTTGAAGCCCTCCATTTCTGCTCTCAGACCCTTGCCGTTACCCATGTGGTGGGGCGTGCAATGTTTGTTCTCGGGGTCATCGCCACCACCGATGTTATAGCGGAAATGGCTGTAGTTCAACCCTGTAGGACTGGTCAGCCACGTTACTATCTCGTCAATTTTCGCATCGCTCCACTTGCCGCACATACCAGCCCACCAGCATAGTGAGACACCCCATCCGTCAAACTTCTGACGTACTATTGATGGAAAAATCATGTAGGAGAGAGTATCAATAGGTATCGTGCCGTTTGGTTTGTCGCTGAAGAACCAGAAATGCTTCATGTCAGAGCCGTTCTTGTCGGAATATACTTTGGTACCAGCATCGTTGCTGTCAGTACCTATGCAGAGGCCATTGCCTTTGCAGCGGATGCGGATATATGCACCCTGAGCCTGCTCAAACGAGAACAGAGCATTGTCAGTGGAGAAATCGGTGACAAACGATGTGTTCCATGTGTTCACCTTAGACAGATAGCGATTGCCCGCAGTCTTGATATAATAATAGCCATTGCCGTCAGGCACAATGGTCATCTTCTGGGGACTAGCAACATTGGCGGCCTCTAACATTCCACCATAGTCGCTCGCCATCTTCAGGTGATTGCCGCTACTGTGCATCACATACAACGTCGTGGGTGATGTAAAACTTAACTGACACTGAGCGGTAATGGTCATTACCATACCCAGAAGTGTAAAAAATAGACGTTTTAGTTCAAAGCATTTCATGTTTATATCGATGTAAAACAGTGAGTCGGGAACCATCTGAAACTTTATTTTTTTTAATATTCGCTGCGAAAGTACAAAAAAAATCTCAAAGCAACAAAAAAAAGAAAATATATTTGTTTTTTTTATTTCATAACACCCCATCATATATCAACGATGAAAAATAATAAATAATTTTGTACACGAAAACCTATAACGGTTAAAGGTTAAAGTTTAACGGTTAAAGAACTTTCAATGTTCAATGTTCAATTCTCAATCCTCTATAATATGAAATCATTTTTACTCTCTGCCTCTTTTCTGATGGCATCCCTTGCTCTTAATGCACAGGTTTATCTTAATCCTCAGGCACCTATTGAGGAACGTATAAAAGATGCCCTTGGTCGCATGACCCTTCATGAGAAGGTTAAGATTCTCCATGCGCAGAGTAAGTTTACATCTGCTGGTGTTCCGCGTCTTGGCATCCGCCAACTCAATATGGATGATGGTCCTCATGGTGTTCGTGAAGAACTGGTGTGGGATGAGTGGCGACCAGCAGGACAGACAAACGACTTCTGCGTTGCCTTCCCCTCGCTGACGTGTCTTGCTGCTACATGGAACCGTAACCTCTCACGCCTATATGGTACCAGCATCAGCGAGGAGTTTGCCTATCGTGGAAAAGATGTCATGCTGGGTCCCGGTGTCAATATCGCCCGCACACCTCTCAACGGTCGTGCATTCGAATATATGGGAGAAGACCCCCTGTTGGCTGGTGAGATGGTGGTGCCATATATCCAGGCGGTGCAGGAGAATGGTGTGGCATGTTGCCTGAAGCATTTCGTCCTCAACGACCAGGAGACAGACCGCTTTTCTGTTAATGTAAACATCTCCGAACGTGCTATGCGTGAGATATACCTTGCCCCTTTTCAGCGTGCTGTCGAGAAGGCGCATGTCTATTCTATCATGGGTAGCTATAACCTGTGGAAAAACATCCATTGCAGCCAGAATGACGAACTGCTCAATGGCATCCTGAAGAAAGAGTGGGGATGGGATGGCTGTCTTGTCAGTGATTGGGATGCTGTGACCGACTCTTGGCAGGCTGCTACGGGAGGTCTTGATATCGAGATGGGAACAACCCGCAACGATAGTATTCATGGAGAAATGTTCACTTTCGATGACTATCATCTCGGCAACGATTTCGAGAAATTTGTGCAGGAAGGCAAAGTGCCAATGTCCGTCGTTGACGAGAAGGTCAGCCGCGTTCTGCGACTCATCTTCCGCACAGCGATGAATCCCAATAAGATTATCGGCAACCAATGCTCTGAAGCCCATTATGACGCCTGCCGTCAAATAGGAGAGGAGGGCATCGTGCTGCTTCAGAACAACAAGCGTGGCAAAGCCCCTCTGCTGCCAATAGATTTCTCAAAGTATAAGAACATCCTCGTCGTAGGTGAGAATGCCACACGTTCCCTTACCCTCGGTGGCGGTTCGTCAGAACTGAAAACCCTCCGCGACATATCACCGTTGGAAGCGCTGCGCAGCCAATGTTCAATGGACTACGCTCAGGGCTACGCTTCCGGCAGGGCTCTTTATGACAAGAAGGATGCTGTTGATGCTGCCAAGAGTAAGCGCTTGAAAGACGAGGCCCTTTCCAAAGCTGCCGATGCTGACCTTATAATATATATAGGTGGCATGAACAAGAACCATAAGCAGGATTGTGAGAATGGCGACCGTGAAGGCTATGACCTGTCATTCGGGCAGAACGAACTCATCAGCGAGCTGGCCGACATCAATCCCAATATCGTCGTTGTTACCTTTGGCGGCAATCCTTATGCAACCCCTTGGCTCTCCAAGGTGCCTGCCCTCGTACACTGTTGGTATCTCGGCAGCGAAGCAGGCACAGCCATCGTCAATGTCCTCAACGGAAAGGTATGTCCCAGCGGAAAACTTCCTGTCACCTTCGCAAGGCAGTATGAGGACTATCCTTACGTGAAATACGGCAAGGAGGCCTATCCGGGTGTTGACAGGCAGGTATATTATAAGGAGGATGTCTTTGTGGGCTATCGTGGTTTCGAGAAAGACAAGAAGAAGCCCCTCTTCCCATTCGGCTTCGGACTCAGCTATACCACATTCTCCTATGATGATGTGAAGGCTGTCAAGGATGCCAACGGCAATATCTCTGTCTCTGTTACTGTCACCAATACCGGCAGCTGTGCTGGTAAGGAGGTAGTGCAGGTATATGTCTCCGCTCCGAGCAACAAGGAGATACAAAAACCTCTCAAGGAGCTCAAGGCCTTTGCCAAGACCAATCTCCTGCAGCCCCGTCAGCAGCAGACGCTCCAGATGACCATCACTCCGCAGGACCTTGCCTCATGGAACGAAGCCGCCCACCAGTGGCAAACCGACAACGGGGAATACATTATCCACGTCGGCAACAATAGCGCGAATATCCTGAAGAAATTAAGAATGTAGGTCATAGAAAAGAATATTAATATATGTTGGCACAATTATTGCTCATACATTATTGTATATGACGATAAAAAACTATTCACAAAATGTATCTAGGGTGCTGATGCTTGCAGCGCTGGAGGCCCGTATGGCCCGTCAGGACATAATAGATACAGATCACTTACTCCTTGCAATTCTTCATGATGAAGGGGATAATCTTGCAAGGAAAATACTTGAACAACATAATATGAACTATGACAATGTGGCAGAGGTTTTGAATAATATGAACCTCTCAGAAGATGAAGACGAGTATAATGACACCCTCGACCCTATGGATGGTAAGGGGGGCAAACAGCAGTCGAAAGGGGCTGACACCATTACGGAGGCTGAGAAACCAACGGCTCACAATGGGAATACTCCTCCAAAGACTCCTGTTATAGATGCTTTCTCTACAGATCTCACAAAACTTGCCAAAGAGGGTAAGATGGACCCTGTAGTGGGACGTGAGAAGGAGATACAGCGTCTGCAGGAGATACTGCTTCGTCGAAAGAAGAATAATCCTATTCTCATTGGAGAACCAGGTGTGGGAAAGAGTTCCATCGTGGAGGGTTTGGCACAGTTGATTGCAGACAATAAGGTGTCACCAATTCTCTTTAACAAGCGTCTGGTGTCTCTCGATATGGCATCGTTGGTGGCAGGAACAAAATATCGTGGACAGTTTGAGGAACGCCTGAAGAACCTCATCAAGGAACTGGAGACAAATCCTGACATCATCTGTTTCATTGACGAGATACATACCATCATTGGAGCTGGTAATGTGTCAGGCAGTATGGATGCTGCGAATATGCTGAAACCAGCCTTGGCTCGTGGTACTATACAATGCATTGGCGCTACTACTCTTGACGAATATCGCAAGACAATAGAGAAGGATGGTGCCTTGGAGCGCAGATTCCAGAAAATCATTGTAGAACAGACAACTCCAGAGGAGACTATCCAGATACTCTTTAACATAAAGGACCGTTACGAAGACCACCATAAGGTGACATATTCTGACGATGCCTTGACAGCATGTGTCAAGTTGACACAACGCTATGTAACGGACCGTGCCTTCCCTGATAAAGCTATCGACGCAATGGATGAGGTGGGTGCAAAGATGCATCTGGCTTCTGCTGATAGCAATCCTCAGTCGGATGTGGCAAAACTTGAGGAGCAGATTCGTGATATCAGGGAGAAGAAGTTGCAGGCTGTTCAAGATCAGAATTTTGAACTGGCAGCAAACTATCGTGACCAGAACAACCGTCTGGAGGCAGAGTTGGCAGCAAAACTGAAGGAAGAGAGTGGTGCCTTGAAGGGTAGCAACCAAGTATCACAAGAGGCTGTGGCTGATGTGGTGTCAATGATGACAGGAGTTCCAGTACAACGTGTCGCAGAGAGTGAGGGCGCTCGCCTTCGTAGTATGGCAGACAGGCTGAAAGGCTCTATCGTGGCACAAGATAAAGCCATAGAGAAGATGGTGAAAGCCATACAACGCAACAGGGTAGGGCTGCATGATCCTAATCATCCAATCGGTGTGTTTATGTTCCTCGGTCCAACAGGTGTCGGAAAGACGTATCTGGCAAAGAAACTGGCAGAGGAGATGTTTGGCAGTCAGGATGCTCTGATACGTATTGATATGTCAGAATATTCTGAGTCATTCAACACTTCACGTCTTGTCGGAGCACCTCCAGGATATGTGGGATATGAGGAAGGTGGACAACTGACAGAACGTGTGCGCAGAAAGCCATACAGCATAGTATTGCTCGACGAGATAGAGAAGGCAAATTCTAATGTCTTCAATATGCTGTTGCAGGTAATGGACGAAGGAAGACTGACAGATGGAAATGGTCGTTTGGTAGATTTCAGAAATACCATTATTATCATGACATCGAATGCTGGTACAAAGCAGTTGAAGGACTTTGGTAATGGAGTAGGATTCGCTCCTATAACAGACACAAGGGCCTTTGCTAATGGTATCATCGAAAAGGCATTGAAGAAACAGTTCGCACCAGAATTCCTCAACCGACTGGATGAGATTATCATGTTTGACCAGCTGGATATGGATGCTGTAAGACAGATTCTTGACATAGAGCTGAAGAGTGTATATAAGAGAATAGAAAATCTTGGCTATACGCTGACGATTTCTGATGACTATAAGTCTAAGATTGTCAAGAAGGGTTACGACATACAATATGGTGCAAGACCTCTGCGTCGTGCTATACAGACACAGGTGGAGGATGTGGTATGTCAGAAGATTCTCAACGAGAGCGAACAGCATGAGATTCATTTGGAATAGCAATACAAGAGATGAAATCAGTACGTCCAAAGAAGAATCTTGGTCAGCACTTCCTTACTGACCTCAGTATAGCTCGCAGAATCGCTGATACTGTTGATGCGTGCCCAGACATTCCTGTGCTGGAGATAGGTCCGGGAATGGGTGTGATGACGCAGTATCTCTATCCCAAGAATCGCGATTACAAATGCGTGGAGATAGATAGGGAGTCTGTTGAATATCTGGAAGAACATTTTCCGAAGTTGCATGGGAATATCATTGGAGGTGACTTCCTCACAATGGACTTGAAAGAAGTGTTTGAAGGACGGCAGTTCGTACTGACTGGAAACTATCCATACGATATCTCGTCGCAGATATTCTTCAAGATGCTCGATAACAAAGAGCTTGTCCCATGCTGCACAGGAATGATACAGAGAGAGGTGGCATTGCGTATCGCAGCAGAACCAGGTAGCAAGACATACGGCATATTATCTGTCTTGATACAGGCGTGGTATGATACGGAATATCTCTTTACTGTTGACGAGAATGTATTCAATCCGCCTCCAAAGGTGAAATCGGCTGTCATTCGCATGACCCGAAACAGCAGGACAGATATCGGATGTGACTGGGAATTGTTCAAGCAAATAGTGAAGGCGACATTTAATCAGCGACGCAAGATGCTGAGGGTGAGTCTGAAGCAGTTGATACCAAATTTTAATGAGGAGATGATTTCAGATTTTGACTTGACAAAACGTCCGGAACAACTGACACATGAGGAGTTCGTGAGGTTAACGAACTGTGTCAGTAAATTGAAAATATAGAATTGAAAAATGAAATAAAAAAAAAGATTATGAAAAAGTTATTTGTTATTCTTGCTGCGGCTGCTTTGAATTGTGGTGTGGCAAATGCACAACTTGATGGTTTATTGAATAAGGCAAAGAGTGCTGCCTCAAATAATTCTACTCTCAGTTCTGCTATTGCTACCATATCTTCAAAACTCGTTCCTAACGAGAAGCAGATTGTTGGAACATGGGTGTATCAGGAGCCTGCCATAATGTTGACAAGCAACAGCAGTCTGAAGCAACTTGCCAGCTCTGCCGCTACAAAGAGTCTGGAGCAGAAACTGCAGTCATACCTCTCACAGGTTGGTTTGAAGAAAGGCAAGGGAAACATTACCTTTAACGAGGATAAAAGCTTTTCTGTAAAATATGGTACAAAGCCAGTAAAGAAAGGTACCTATGCACTGAAAAACCAAGAGGTAGTCCTCACATTCACAGGCAAGACAAAGCCTTGCAATGTAACACCACAGTTGGATAATGGCTCTCTCGTCATTGTGATGGATGCTACAAAGTTTAAGGAGTTTATGCAGAATATTGGTGCTCAGGTGTCACAGCTCTCTACTGTAGTAGCTGCCATGAAGCAAATGGACGGAATGAAGATTGGTGTGAGACTTACTAAACAGTAATCTCAGCCGAACCATAACAACGATGATGGTTGGTGTCGTAGATGACGCAGAACTGTCCTGG
>Ga0326512_10000864_pt1 | contig 25375 bp, 41 predicted proteins | sample 1_2617_0518_D_FD_203652 | JGI IMG/M metagenome (GOLD analysis project Ga0326512, IMG submission 203652) | Bovine rumen microbial communities from UC Davis, California, United States - 1_2617_0518 | ecosystem: Host-associated > Mammals > Digestive system > Stomach > Rumen | place: USA...
CTGATATGCGCCTGACGCAGGCTTTCCTGACGGCACTTATCGCAGTATTGCTTTCTGTCGTATAGAACAGTGCCGCATCCGCGGCAGCTATGTCCGTCTTCTTTTTTTACTTTCTGCCACTCTGAATATTTTTTCTTCTGTCCTGCTTTCGCGCATTCTTCACAGCAGTAGCTCCTTCTACCGTAGACGACCGGCTTTCCGCAGATGACGCATTTTTTCCGCTCTCCTGCGCTTTGGATCTCTCCTTTTGCCGCGCAGCTGTCCGAGCAGTATCTTCTCCTGCGGTGGCCGACCGGCTTTCCGCAGATGACACATTTTTTCCGCTCTCCTGTGCTTTGTATCTCTCCTTTTTCTTCGCAGACGAACGAGCAGTATTTCTTTCTGCGATATCCCACCGGCTCACCGCAAATGACGCATTTTTTCCGCTCTCCACTGCTTTGGATCTTTCCTTTTTTTTTGCAGACGACCGAACAGTATTTCTTTCTGCGATCCCCCAACGGCTCACCGCATACAGCGCAGCGCTTTTTTTCTTTTTTCTCTGCGCCGCTCAGTATTTCCTCCATTTCCGTCCCTCCTCCTCGTGTATCATCCGGCTGTGCAGCTCCCGCTCCTCGAGATCCTCCGCATCATAAACGACGCCGAGCTTCTCCCGCAGATACTCGTCAACGTAATACCACTGCTCCGGCCGCTCCGCCATTTCCCGGCTTTGCTTTTCCATTTCGCAAATAAATTTCCCGATCCGATCCGCTCCGAAACCGAACAAAGTGTTCAGCACTATGCACGAAATCTTCATTTCTCTGACTATCGCCAGCCTCTGCTGCTGCGCTATCTGCGCCTCCGCTTCTTTTATCACTTTTTCCGCAGCCGCCCTCATTTCCTTTGTCGGTGGCAAATCAAACCTTGCCTTCACTCTGATCTCCTCCCCTTTCTCTTTTCTTTCTGAGAAATTCGTCAAACTCGTCCTTCACTTCGTCCGGCGGCAGCAGATCACTGATCTTCTGCAGACAGATCGAGTAATTCTTAAAAAGCTGGTTGTATGTGTCCCCGGCAACGCTTTTTTTAATGCCTTTCTGATTTGCGCCGTTCTGGTACTCCTCTTCCCAACCGTCTTTTTTTATTTTTTTTCGCAGCGCTGCAAGCTGTATTTTCATGAACGCCGCCTCGGCAGCAAGATTTTCGAGCACGTCTTTTTTTGCCCCGGGCGGCATCGCCGCGATGCGTTCCTTCAATTTTTTAAAACTCGCCACTTTCACCCCTCCGTGTTTTCAGACTTTTCAATTAATTTTTATAGCGGAGTGCCTCCCTGCCTGCCCTGTCCGACCGGCAGGCGCCCCACATTCATTATGCATTATGCATTATGCATTATGCATTATTGAAGTTTTCCAGCCAGTCAATAAATTTTGCGATCTCCGCGGCCGCCGCTCCGATCATATCATCGTATGCGTCGCTCTCCGTTTTCAGACTGATAAGGTAATTTGCAAAGTCCATTTTCAGCTGCGCGATATCCGTATGCCTTTTGCACGAAATAACTTCCGCCCTCAATTCTCTTTCAAATTCTCTTTCACTTTCCGGCTCCATACTGCCGCACCTCCTCTCTTATTTTTGCATCTGTCCAACGCCCGCACCACGGGCATTTCATTGACACATAGGTCTCAGAAGTTGATCCCCTCACGAAAAATACTTACTTCCCATCATCTTCCGCCTCCGCTTTCATTAAATTCTTTCAGCAGCTTCCCGTCGTCATAGATATTCCCGACGACCTCTATCCTCTCGCTGCCGATCTCGCCGAGTACTGTAAACTCCGCGGTCTTGTCCATCGCTACGAACAGTCCGCCGCTTTCAAATACCGCCATCAGCTCTTTCCGCTCACTTCCGGGCTTTTCTGCCTCGATGAAATCTCCGCCGAAGATCCTGCGCCCCTCTCGGTCGAATATCCCCGAAAAGCGCCCGACTGTCTCGGGCTCCACCTCCTCGACTGCCGCGTCCACTTTCCGGAACCTTTTATCCGCGCCGCAGCTATCAATGCGGCAGCCCTGCGTGAAGATGACGTGCACGAAATTTTCCTCACCGTCCCGAAATGCGGCGTAATACCCTACGACCCACTTTCCGCCGCTTTTGCCTCTTGTTAAAAATTTTTCCCTGTCCACGTTCCTCTCTCCTTTTCCTTTTCACATAAAAACGCGATATTACACGCTAAATGCCACAAATGCGGCAGGCCGCTTCCTTCGTCTGCACCCTCCGGCTCATCGAGAAAGGCTAAAAAATGCCTGAACGCCGCATTCCTGAAACGCTCCTCCTCGACTCTGCGCCAGTTTTCCGGATCCTTGTATTTGCGCGTTCCGTACTCCCTGACCGCCGCGATATTCCTGATGATCTCCCGCGGTACCAGCTCCAATCTCAATTTTCCGCTGTCCTCTTTCGCCCGCTGATCCCCGCCGGCTTCACAGCTCCCGCTGTCCTCACCGTTCCGGTTTTTATACGTCTTCCCGTCTTCGGACCTAAAATACTTACTTCCCATCATCTCCCGCCTCCGCTTTCATGTATGCTCCACATTCAGGACAATAATTTGTCATTTTCCCATTTTTCGGCTCATTATGACATATCGAACAATACGGATAATAGCCATCTGAATTAATAATCCATTGTCCTATTCTCTTAGCAGCTAATTTACCGTCTTGATAACCTTTATCATACTGATCACGATCATAATTTAACGCTTTTATCAACTCAGCCTTATCAATTTGATATCCGATCGTTTGCCTGACTTCGCACATCATTTGATCTTCTTCTTTTTTTACCACTTCTGCAAAAAGTTCATTCTGTATGCGAATAATCGGGCTTTCATAGTTGTAATTGTCATTGCTCATTGCCTTCACCTCTGTTTCTGTATTTCTCAACCGCATTTTTAATGCGGTCTTCTCCCCAGTCTCCGCTTGCACACCATTCAATAGCGTGCATAACATCCGATAACTCCTCACTTAAAACACTTATTCTCAGATTCGCCGACTTGCAATATTCAGCGAGTCTCTGCATATCTTTTGCAACGTCTTTATATCCGCTCTTTATCAGCCTGTCTGCCATCTCTTCTATATGCTCGATATTGTAATCCTCTAATAGTTCGGCAGGCTCTTTTGTGAAAAGATAATTATAACTTCCTCCGCTCATTTTCTTCCTCCTCTTTTACTTTCCGCCCCGAACCCTGCGCACTCTATCTCAATGATCATCGTCTTCTTCCTCTCTGAGTACCGGCATTCTTCCTGCAAATATCCTCTGCGCCTGTTCGTGGACGTCCGCGCTTTCGAGCTCAAACAGTCCTACCGGGATCATTCCCTCCATTGCCTTTATATGACACAGCCCCGCCGCATCGCGTATCAGATACAGCTCCGGCGCGTCAAGTCCGTTCCACGGCGCGAGTGCGTCCGCGTCCAGAAGAAGATACTGACCTCCGTCCGTATACAGCACTACTATTTCTCTCCCCCCAAAAACTATCTCATACCCCGCCAGTCTGACCTCCTCTGCCTCTGCCGTTTCAGCGTCTTTCCATTCCGGCAGCTCTGCCTTGTCATACAGCAGCATATTGTCTATCTGTTTCTGGCTAATGTCATTCATCCGGCATATATTTTCCGCGCTCATCCCGCTGTATAGTTCGCCGCTCCACCAGAAACGGACGTTTCCTATCCATCTTCCGCTGCTGTCGTCATCCGCCACAGCGAGAACGCCATCCTTCCTGCACACTGTTATCATTTTTTTCAGTTTCATTTTATTGTTCTCCTCCTATTCTTCGACTCTCGCAAACTCCACCATGTTTCGGCATCGCGGACAAACCGCCCTGAACCTTACCCGCGGTATTTCCTTGTCCCATATGTCCATTGTCCGCTCCCGCAGAACGCTGTAGTTTTCCGTCACTCACATCTCCCGGCATCTTTTTCACCGGAGCTTCTTTGCCTTGTCCGTCATCTCCGTTTCCTCCTTTCTGGTTTTTCTTATCGGCACCCGTCCGTCCTTGTCCGTCCTTGTCCGTCCTTGTCCGTCCTTGTCCGTCCTTGTCCGTCCTTGTCCGTCCTTGTCCGTCCTTGTCCGTCCTTGTCCGTTTTCATTGGTCATCTCCTCCTACACCCCCTTACTTCCTCCATGTAGATTAATTTCTTTGCCAAACATACGGTAGATCCGGCACGGTATTTACTCGTCAGTAGGGGGGGATGGGTCGCCGCTTTCGTCAAAAAACAATACTCTTTTTGACATATTAACTTTATTTTTTTTGTTATTATTAAAAAAATGTCCATCAAATTTATCATGACAAATTTTGCAGACGTATTTGAGATTTTTAAAGTTGAGTGCAATGTCCGGATCGTTAATATTGACCTCGTTAAGTGAAAGAATATGATGCACAATATATCCAGGGAGTTCCCCGCACTCTTCGCAAAGCCCGCCGTCTATTGCGTTTCTCTCGGCTATGTATGCCTCTCGACATTTTTTCCATTTTGATCCAGTGTAAAAATTTTGCGCCCATTTCTTCACAGCTTCGTCCTCATTGATTTGATGATCCTTTTTCTCGGTGCGACATCAATCCGAGTTTCAAAAAAATTCCACGCATCAATCGCGTGCTCGGTGCGTAATATCTCTTTGCCGTTTTTCTGAATAACGAATATGCCGCTGTCGAAGAAGAAAGAATAGTTGACCCCTACGGAATAATCTATAAAATCAAACATCTTTTTCATTTGTTTCCTCCGAGATATTCCAGAATAACCTCTCTTGCTTCTTCCCATCCATAGCATACCGCCACATGATAGTGCTGTTCTTTCAGAAATTCCAGATACGCATCCTGTCTCTCTGTGGTCTTGTTCTTCCCGGCTTTCAGTTCGATCCACAGCCCATGCTTTCCCGCTCTCGGCACCGGAAGACATATGTCCGGCACTCCTGATTTTACGCCCTGGGCTTTCAGGTGTGCCGCCTCCGCTTTATTCCTGCTGCCGCCGTTCGGGACGTGGAACATAAAATTCAGTTCCGGATATCTCCCGGCAGCAAATGCCGCCCACTGAAACAAATGCTGCTGTTCAATTGCTTCACTCGTTTTCATTTCTCAGCTCTCCAATTACCTTTTTAATTTCTTTCAGCGCATGGGACGCGGTGTTCGTCTTTACGTTTACAGTCAGCATTACCACGTCGTTCCATATCCGTTCGGCTGTCTCAACTGCGCTTTGTCGCTGTATATCGTTTAGAAACTCGCAGAGCTGTTCGTCCGTCATCTTCCTGACCTTGACCGCTGTGTTATGCTGTTCTCTTTCTGCCTTCGTCTTCTGATAGTTTTTCTTTGCCACTACTCCTTTACCTCCTGCTTTTTCTCCCGGACGTACAGTTCGCTTTCCCCGTTTATCACGGACTCAAACTCTTCCTCATTTTCTGCGCTGAATCTGAATCCCCAAACGCACAGCAGATCATACAGCCGCCCGTATCTTTTACCAACAATCTCGTAGTATTCCCCGTTGTGATCCACTATCGTATCAGTCAGACCGTCCACCGTGACCCATGCCATCTGTATCTCGATAGGCACGTGCCGGAGCTGGCTGTTAGCTTTTATCCTCTCTTCTTCTTTCAGGCTGTGCCATCCGGACGGGCATAACGGCTCAATCAGTCGACTTTTATATATTGACGCGTAACTGCCGCCACACATGATCTCCCATGCCGTCCTTGTTTCCAACGGTTCAAATCTCATTTTGTACTTCAAAATCCCCGTCTCTCGAAATTTCTCCGTCAAGAATTCCTTGAATTCTTTTTTTATTGCGCCTTTTATCGCTTCGATCTGTTTTTTTCTTTTTTCTGTCTCTTTTCGCGCTCGATCCTCGGGCGTTTCGACTTTCTTTTCTTTCTTTGCTTTTTTCAGAATAAAAAACTCATCGTATCTGATGCAGTAGCAGACGTCCGGCTGCGATTCTATATCTATTTCACATTTATCTGTATCTCTGTATCTTTTCACAATTTCCCATTTTGAGCTATTCCATATGTCGTTGTGAGCTTCTTTGTTTTCCGGGATCCCGTTTTTTTCAAGTTTTTTCCTCACCTCGGATATCCACTCGTCCGTCTTTTGCTGGCGCACCGCTGACTTTATCCTGAATTGCAGATCGCTCTGAGACGACGCGACTTTCAGCAGCCTGTTCCGCTCCTCGACGTCTTTGACCTTTTCGAGCTCCGTTATATCCGAGATCGTCAGCTGAAACGCTTCCGCTTTTTCGCTCAGCGTTTTCTTGTCCAGTTCGTTGATTTTCAAGCGGCGGCGTACCGTTGTCTCACTGAATCCCGTCCGCTCTGCGATACTTTCAACACTTTCACCGAAATCCAACATCAGCTGAAACCCTTCCGCCTGCTCGACGATCGTCAGGTCATTTCTCTGCATATTCTCTTCGAGCATTATCCCAACCTGCTCCGCCGGGCTCAGATCGTCGACCACCTTGCACGGTAGCTCCCTGAGCCCCGCCGCCTTTGCCGCCTCGAACCGCCTGTTTCCAATCAGCACCCAGTACTGATCCCCGAACTGGTCTTTCTTCGGGATGACGGTCAAATTCTGCATGATACCGTTCTTCCTTATGCTCTCCGTCAGCTCTGTGATGTCCCCGACGTCTTTCCGCGGGTTATCCGGGTGATGTATCAGCCTTTCAATGCTAATCATTTTCAGTTCTTCCATGGTTGTCCTCCTATTCTTCGTCTATCCAGATTTTTTCGTCCCACGGCGGCGGGTCATCGTCGCCGCGATACATGACCACCGAAATGTACCAATGACAATTAAATTCATTCCATCGGGTATATATTTTTAATGTTTTATACCCTTTGTATAATCTCTCCCAGTAGCCGCTGTCTGAACTGTGCCGTTCCGCCATTATCCGCGCTCGGTTTGGCGTGATCTTTCCGTCCCGGATCTTCTCTTTCGGTTTGCTCAGATTCCGCGAGCCTACAAACGTCTTTTTTCGGTGTTTTTTCGGTGCGTCCGGCTCTTCGTCCGGCTTTTCCTCCTTGCATATGTAACGCGCCGCCGCTTCGGGTCCGAATTTCTCCGGTCGGAAGCGGTCAGCGTTCGTCCTGCCGTCCCATAGTTTTTCATATGCGTCACGGTCACCGCTCCCGCATCCGGTCACGAAGAGATGAAAGTGGCAACTCCGTTCTCCCTTCCGTTCCCCTCTGCGGTAGGTCTTTGTCTCGAGGGTGTAAATATACTTCATCGGCGCTTCGGCCTTCTTCAGCTCGTCTTTCAGCTTCCGGCTTTTCGGGTGCGCTTTGATCTCTGCTTTCAGCTCTTTCGCTCTCCGTTCCCGGTATCGCCTGACCCTCGCAAGGTAGTTTGTTATGTCTTTTTTTGCCCTCGCTTCATCTTCCGGAGATCGTCCCGGCGAATATGTCAAGGTCATAAGGACATCGCTTCCGTCAAAATTCGCATTTACAAGCCTGACCGCCCGCTTTTTCGCTTTCAGCCGGTTATACTTTTCCTGTTCCCGGCTCGACCGTCGGCTCGGGGATCCTCGCGGCAGCTGTCGGCCGTCCCTTGCCACCGGATATATATCGACCTCTAACAGCTTCCCTGACTTGATTTTTCTTTCTCTTATCATTTCCCTGTCGCTCCGTGTCCGAATTGTTACTATACAAGTACAAGGACGAAAGCGGCTCCTAACCGCATTTTTTGCTATTAAGTTTTCGCCGCTGTCGGGCAGTTAAAAATGACATTGTTGACAGTTTTTGTATCCTGTGCTATAATAAAAACAAGGATAGTTACTACATAACATCTTGCCATTTTCGGGAGCCGGTTGCCGCCGGCTTCTATTTTTTTGTGCCCTCGTCCTGTATATAATCCTTTATCCGCGCGTAATGTTCCGGATATTTCTCAAAAAATTCCTCTTTTATTTCCCGCTCGAAGTCCAGCCGCTGTTGGTCTGAGCAAGGAAAATGAAGAGGAATATTATTTTTTGTCTTGTACTCCTCATATCGTGTCCTGATTCGCGGATCGTGAATGTTCACGCAGAACCCATACTCATTGACCGGCATGAATATCATTATCTCACCGCCGCATACTTTCCCTTTCGGGCAGTTTCAAAGCATTTTTTCTCCGCGTATGCTTTGCCGGTTTTTTTGTAATACTCGGCGCATTTGAACTGCCCACCCAGGGCTTCTATTGTCTCCCTGTCTGCCGCCATCGCGATCTCCATTGCCACCTGGTCGGCTCTTGTTGCCTTTTCCATCGCGCCGGCGAGCAGCCACAGCGCAAATTTAACGGTCTTCGGTGTTTTTACTTTCTTTTTCATTTCGATTTCCTCCAATGGTTATTTGAATATTTTCTCCGGGAACGCTCCCGGGTTCTGACTGTACAGTTCGCTTGCCGTCCGGCTCAGCTTCTCTGTTACTCTTCTGCTCAGCTCCGCGCAGGCAGTCCTGTCGATATATGGATCGTCTATCGTTCCGCTGCCATTGCTCCGATCGACAACGCAAAAGTAGCTACCGCTGCCGTCACGCATCATAATTCTTATTCCTATCGTCTGGTTCTTCCTGCCTGCCATAGTACCGCCCCCTTTCACTATTTTTATGCGCGTTTTTTCTTTTTTCGCACTGCGGGCATATGTATTTTTTCCCCGCGTCGTTTTTTACGCTGACATTCCACTTCCGCCCACAGCTCCGGCAGAGCCGGTATCTTGCTTCTCTTTCCATTTTTCCTCGTTTTTTCAGATGGAGTTTTTTTGCTGCCTGTTTTTTTCAGATGGAGTTTTTTTCAAGTTGCGTTTTGCAACTTAACCGGCAAAAAAATATAGCCCGAACTCGTTCGCCTCAATACCGAGGATCTTCGACAGCTTTCCCGCTTCGTCCAGATCAAAAGGACGGACGTTGTTAATTTTCTGATTAACAGTGGGCGCTGCAAGATCCATCTGCTTCGCTACGTCTGCCTGTGTCAGATCCAGTTCTTTCATTCGCGCTTTAATCTTGTTCGTGTTGACCATGTTTTTACCTCCTGTTTCTGTTGCGTGTTGCAACTTCTTGATTTTTATATTACATCATTTTTTTGCATTTGTCAATAGCATTTTGCAACTTTTTTTAAAATTTCAAAAATTTTGTATTGCACTATGCAATTTTTTATTGTATAATAAACATGGGAGGTGATAATATGAAAATTGACACTATAGAAATCGGCAAAAGAATTAAAGAATGCCGCCTGCTTCGCGATATGACTCAGGACGACCTCGGGAAAAGATTGAATTTTAACAAATCCACGATCCAGCGCTATGAGTCGGGCTCAATTAAAAAAATCAAGCTGCCCGTTTTGCAGGCAATTGCCGAAGCTCTGAACGTTTCGCCGGACTATCTTGCATTAACATCGGACGAGCCGGGCAGATATATGTATAATTCTAATTTTTTAAAATTTGAACCTACACCCGTTTCGTCCCCGAATTTCAATTATGTTGATTTCCACCCCACGCACCGCATCCCCGTTCTCGGACGCATTTCGGCAGGCTTGCCGCTGTATGCGGACGAACATATTGAAAAATATATCTACACCGAATTGAACGGCGGCTCTGAGTATTTCGGCCTGCGCGTCGTAGGCGACAGCATGACGGCAGCGCGGATCTGTGACGGCGATATCATTATTGTCCGTCAGCAGGCGACCGTCGAGGACGGAGAGATCGCCGTTGTTATGGTCAATTCCGAGGACGCGACCGTCAAGCGCTTCCACCGTTCCGGGCGGACAGTCACACTGTCCCCACAGTCGTACAATCCGGCACACCAACCGCAGATCTATGATCTGAAAGAAACGTCAATCCGCGTGATTGGCAAGGTAGTCCAGGTCATCTATCAGCTTGAAAATTAAGGAGGTCGTACTATGGATCTGTTTTTTTGGTTTATGATAATACTGGTCGTCGTTGTGATCGTTCTCGCGATCCGCGCAAGCATTTCGATTTTGAAGATTAACCCACAAAGCAAAGAGGACCAGAAGCGCATTGAGCGCGAGGCCGAAGCCGAGGAAGAAGAACGGCGCAAAAAGTCAAAACATCAAACTTACACATATTTCGAGCCGTTCTACAGCAAGGTCGTCGGCACGTCCCAACTGAACGAGAACGGCGTCCCGATTCAGCAGATTCTCCCCGGCATACAGCCCGGAGCCGTCGCATATCTTCAACGTGAACGTCATAACCCGTATGACATTAACGCCGTTAAAGTCTACGCTAATAACACGCATATCGGCTATCTGAAACGCACCGCCGCCGCAACAGTCGCGCCCTACCTCGATCAGGGACGCACCGTCCGCGTTAATATCGAAGAGATCACCGGCGGCGACAACGGCAGGAGCTACGGAGTAAATATCAAATTATTTATGTAATCAGCAGTATAAACAATAAAAATTCCCCGTCGGTACTGGTAATACCGGCGGGGACGGAGCTGTGCAACTCCAAATATGTTTTGAAAAAATCCATGTATATATTATAGCACGGCTCCCTCAATTTTTCAAGGAGGGATTTTTTATGAAAACAGCAGCGGCATACATCAGAGTTTCCACCGACGACCAGATTGAATACTCTCCCGCCTCTCAGCTCGAAAAGATCCGCGAATACGCCAAACGTAACGACTATATCCTGCCTGACGAGTATATTTTTGTTGACGAAGGCATCTCCGGCAGAAATACAGCTAAACGCGCCGCATTTAATCGCATGATCGGCACGGCGAAGCAGAAACCGAAACCCTTTGACGCGATCCTGCTATGGAAATTTTCCCGCTTTGCCCGGAACCGTGAGGACAGTATCGTTTATAAATCCATGCTGCGTAAACAGTGTAAAATCGACGTTATTTCTATCAGCGAGAACACCGGCGACGATAAAATGAGCGTCCTGATCGAAGCAATGATCGAAGCTATGGACGAATATTACAGCATTAATCTGTCCGAGGAAGTCAAGCGCGGCATGAACGAAAAAGCGAGCCGCGGCGAAGCTCTGACGATCCCCTCTTTCGGCTACACGATAAGAAAAGGAGTATATATCCCTGATCCTGACACAGCCCCGCTTGTCCGTCAGATTTTTTCGGATTTCCTTTCGGGCGTCCCCGTCCGCACGATCGCCACAAAATTAAATGATAGCGGTTTTCGCACTCGACGCGGAAACCCGTTTGAGAACCGCACCGTAAAATATATCCTGCAAAATCCTGTATACATCGGTAAAATGCGCTGGAATCCTGACGGCAAGACCGACTACACCGGTGCCGCCGCCGATACAAACGTAATCCCCGCCCACCACGCGCCGATCATTGACATGAAAACATGGGACGAAACGCAGAAAAAAATAAAAGGATCGCCGCGCACAAAATATATGCGCTCCGGCGACCCGAAAGAACCTTTTATGCTGCAAGGCTTATGCCGCTGCAGTGCCTGCGGCGCCACGCTGACCCGCGCAACATCGTCGGGCGTCCAATGCTACGCCTACGCGCATGGAAAATGTAGACACTCTCACAGCATATCAATTAAAAAACTGAATGCCGCTGTCATTGACGCTCTGCGCATCTCCGGCGTAGATGGCGATCTGAAAATCAATCCTATATCCCAGCAAAAAAAGCCCGAAACCGAAAACTACGACGCCCAGATCGCCAAAGAGAAAAAGAAGCTTGATCGCATCCGCGACGCCTACGAATCGGAAGCTTATACCCTGTCCGAATTTAAGACCGCCCGACAGAAGATCCTCGACCGCATCGCCCATCTGGAACAGCAGCAGGCCACGACGCCCGAAGCTGTTCCCGATGTGCATAAACTCCGATCCCGGATCATGTCGATACTGCCGTCCCTGACCTCTCCCGCCGTTCCCGAAAGCACAAAAAACCAGTTGTTAAAATCCATTATAGAAAGAATCGTTTTCTATCGTTCCACTTGCGACATAGAAATATATTTTTATACTTAAATTCATATCTTTTTACAATTAGCACCTCCCTACCCCAAAAAGATATAATATCCGCTGCCGTCGCACACGGAGCGGATATTTTTATCTCACATTTTCGATTTTTCTATCATTTTGTCGATGTACTCCTCCAACTCGGCTCCGTCGTCAATGTCTTCGGTTTTATACACTTCCGCGTCCGACATCTGCGCGATAAACGACGGCGCATATCCCAGTCGTTCCAGCTCCGCCCTCAGCTCTGTGGCAGATCTCCCGGCGATCGTCTCGACGGGGACGCCAAGGGCGTGCGCCAGCTCCCGAACGGTCAGATACCCGGCTTTCTTGATTTCTTTCAGCCCTTGCTCATATGCTTCCAGTGTGCGCGCGGGGATGCCGGCGCGCCGGGCGAGCTGTGAGCGGGAGAGACCGAGCTCCCGCCGAAGCTCCGCTATTTTTCTCATATCGTCACCCCTGTTTTCATCTGAAGCCTTCCGGCTCCCGCATTACCCGGGCTTGTGCCCGGTCACTCTGCGAGTTTTGCCGCCGCATCGAGAGGCTCCTCGTCTATAACATACCCCTCGTATTCGTCAGCTTCGGATTCGTACAGTGAATCGATCTTCTTGCACTCGACCGTGATCCGGTTCAAGAATATCGCCTTGCCGTTGAGCTTTTCAGTTCCCTTTTTGAACTCTTTCTCTGCCCTTTCCTGGCTGAGGAAGTAGTCAAAGTCGTAGTATTTAAGTGGGGCTGAATCCGTGACAAGATCAGCTATGATATCATCTTCCGTGATATCTTCGCTGGGCTCTGCATAGTAATCGTCAAGATATCGGCTCTGTATCTCGTATACCTCGACCGTGCCGCTGGTTTTCGCCGCCTCCATGATCTCGTTATAATCGTTGATTCTGCGCCTCTCCTGTAAATAATCGCTTAGCTTTTTCATAGTGATCGCTCCTTTTTTTATTCTCGCGGGGTTGTGACCGCAGCCGTTTCCGGCTCCCGCATTACCCGGGCTTGCGCCCGGTCACTCTGCGCTTTCTTCGTTTTCAAGCTCTTCGAGGTATTCTAAAGTTTTTGCTGCGAACTCCGCCGGTGTAAAGGCGCTTGACAGCTCGTCGTACTCGTCCGCTGTGTCATCCTCGAAGTAGTCTTCCGGGTACTCGTTGAGAATATCCTCTGCCGTGATTTTATCAGCCGTCCATCCGCTGTGATACCAGTTATACGCGTCTTCACTGCATATATCCCTGAATTCGTCCCATGTCATTATTTTTGCTTTCATAGTGATCGCTCCTTTTTTTATTCCGCCGTTTCCGGTCGGTTTTTATTTGTTCTTTATCTTGATTTAATTATACTACTTTAATAGTACTTTGTCAATACTTTTTTTCAAATTTTTTTAATTTTTTTCAAAAAAATTTGCCGCCCCCGAAGGGACGGCACAGCGTTATTTTTTAACGATCCTCATTTGCAGTTTGTCGATAGCTTTGCCGTAGATACCTGCATAGCCGTCGTCGTTTTTGTCATTCCATCCTCTTACCCAAGGCAGATAATTCTTACTGCCTGTGGTACTGACACGATACTCGACAGTATACCCCGGCAAGCCTATAACCTCAGCCTGCACGCAGTCGATTGATTTGTTCAGACTTTCCCATCCGGCGAAATCCTCCCTGTCCGTGACCCATGGCAGCCATACGCCGCCAATAGTATGTACACGATATCTGATATGTGCCCCCGGCACACGCGCGTAAATGCCCATTGTCGGAGCTTTCTCAACACCGGCATAATCGGTTGTGTTTTTGACTTCCGGCTGCCAGCGTCCGCAGCAGAAAACCTGATAGAATATATTCGCCTGCTGCGATTTTGCAGCGTTTATATTCGCCTGCTGCGATTTTGCAGCGTTTATATTCGCCTGCTGCGATTTTGCAGCGTTTATATTCGCCTGCTGCGATTTTGCAGCGTTTATATTCGCCTGCTGCGATTTTGCAGCGGCAGAGCTTCCGGTTGTCTTGCTCTCCCCCTGCCATTTCGGACGATAAAAAGCATAAACGTCCGGGTTGCTGAGATAACGTGTCTTGCGCTTGTAGACGGACGTCCCCGCCCAGTCGCTGCCTTTGCCGTCAACATTGCCCTCAAGGGTTGTCAGTGTGTTCCCGTTTACCGCTTCGACGATGCCGACATGGGACGCGCTGAACTTGTCGATCGGATTTGTGAACGAAGCATATCGGAACATGATGTAGTCCCCCGGCTGAGGTGTTTTTTCGCCTTTGCGGAACCATGTCCCGAGCTTTCCGCTGTCCTCTCTTGCCGCGTCGGACGCATAGCCGTAGATGCCGCCCTGATATTTGCCGATAAATCCGCATCTTTTCATTATCGCGCTGACGCTGTAGGCGCACCAGTCGCAGATCAGACCTAAATGCAGCTCATCAAGGCAGATATCTTTACCTGTCTTACCAATAAACGATCTTGCTGTGGATAATACTTTTTCTCTGTCTGTCATTTTACATCTTCCTTTCCTGTTTCCGTCTTTTCAACCGAATTTTTCAGCCTGCCGATGATTTTCTTCAAAAATTCCGGTATCGGGACGCCGATCTTGCCGAGATTTTCTAAAATGGATATCATCTCGTTGATTATCAGCCATATCGAAACCAACATTCCGAACCATAGTTGACACGGGATCGGAACATTGACCGCTGTAAGTCCTGACCATATCAGATAATCAACGCCCATAGCTACAACGACAAGCACCATATACCCGACTTTCTTTATTATGCCGTCCACTCCGACCTTGCTTGACAGCTCTCTTGCTCGCCAAGCTCCGACCATGCCCGTAGCATAATCCAGTATCATAAATACAAGCAGTACCAGCACCGGCACGATCAGCGCATTAAGATATACTGTCAGCGCCGCAAACGCCGCCGAAAGCACCGCCTGCAATCCTCTGTTGCCCATTGTGACCACCCCCCTTAAATTACCATTACCGTATGTTCATCAACCGCGTAATAATTCACCCCGTCAACAGGATATGTCCCGTCAACTGTGACAGTGCTGCTGTCATACATACTTGTCACTTCCTCGGATTTCATTCCCGAAGAGGTGAATACCTTGCTTTCGATAAGCTCTATCTTTCCCGGCTCTGTCAGAGCATATCCGAGCCTGTCATATATGAGCGTTGTATTGCCTGTTTCGGCAAATATGACGGTTCCATCTGTCGAAAGATAGTTTTTGGTTGCCGCCTGCGATCCGGTATATGAATTTATAGCAAATATCTTTTTACTCTTCTCAAAAAGAAGATCCTGATTGATATAGCTTGTATTGAAGTTTGGCAGATCGGTAAATCTCAGCACCAGAGCATTACTGTTGTCCGCAACGATAAATCTTAATCTTTGCGCTCCGGTCTGACCTGCCGCACCTGCGCTTCTTGTCATAAGAGTTACAGTTCCGAGCTGGTTGTTCCCGTAGCTTACGACAAGATCAATATATGATTTCATCGAGGTTCCCGATCCTGTTGTGCGGCAGCTTGCCGCAATACTGTACATCCCGAATACAGTAAGAGTTGTTTCTGCCTGCACTCCGGTCTCGACTTCATGTTTTGTTATTTCTCCGGCAGTGATATTATCTGTCGCTTCTGTCAGCTTTTCTATCAGCAATTCAAATATATCAGTCGCCGTTCCGGAAAACATCAAGCTTTCTTTTGTATATCCCATTATGTTTGAGCCTCCTTTGTTTCGACCTGCGTCATGACCGCAGTATAGTTCAACTGATCTGTGTAGTGATCGCCCCTTGAGGGAACGGGAGGAGAGGGAGCAGCGCCCCGTCCGTCAAGCACGATCCCGACAATTCTCTCGTCCTCGCTGATCACAGCGATGATCTCGTCATTTGTCATTGCAAAAGCACCCCCGCACTGTTACATGGCTCGACGATTATCTCCCGGATCGGCACAGCAATATACTTATCTCCGCCGAAATTCCTGACAATAACGTCTATCCAGTATCTTTCATCCTCGCTGAGCGTGTCTGTCTGCTCCGGTGTCAGCTCCAGCCCATAGGTTCCGCTTTCGCTGTCATATTCCATCTGACCGCTCAGAACGACGCCGCTTCTTTGCCTGCTGTCCGAAATCGCATACAGGACAAATTCATTTGAGTCATATTCCCTGTCGCTGCCGTCGCTGTTTTTCAGTTTGACGAAAAGCTTTTTTGTAGTTCCTTTGTAAATTCTGATCTTTTCCATTCCTACCGCCTCCCCTGCGTTCCGTCTATCAGCCCGTTAACGATCCTCGCAAGCAGTTTCTTTTTTCTGCTGCCGATCGCGATCTCAACGGTCTTTTTCCCGGCGCTGTATGTTTTTTTTACGCTTTCGATCCTGCCGGTGAAGGTGTTTCCGAGGTACGGATCCCGGACAGATACTATGTCCCCGAGGAAATAATCGACCCCAAGCCCCTGACCGGTCGGCACGATGCTGAAATTATGATAAACAATGTTTTCTTTCACCGCGTTCTGCGCATAGAATACAATGTCCGCCTGGCTTTCCGCGCCTACCTCTACGGCGCACTCCCGGCGGCTCAGTCCTTCCGGCGTCTGCGCTTCCGGAGTGTAGAACGCGTTCCCGGCACTGCAGTGAGCGTATACGGCATTGTAATAGTTTGAAATGTCGTGCGAAAAAGTCTCGCTCTGCACGTTTCCCCATTTCGGCGAAAATATAACTCTCTTCCGGTCGCTCTGCTCTGTACTGCGATCCGTCCCCTGCCGGAGCGTCATTTTCAGCTTTTTCTCCGAGACGCCGCTGAAATCCGGCTCGATGTCATATCCTATCCCGGCATTTTCGCAGAAGATCCTGACAATGTCGTGCAGATTGTCATATTTTGCGATATAGCTGTCCCTTGTCAGCCCCGTAACGCCTCCGGCTGAGAACGTCATCGGGATATTCCTTGCCGCTGTATCGGAATCAATGCAGTTGCTATTGACGTAATGCTCTATACACTCGGCAGTCGTTCCGGCGAATGCGTCATAATCGCCGCTGTCCCACAGCGCGACCCTCTGTTTCAGGATCGCCTTCGTGTCGCTTCCCGAGATCGTCAGAATGTCATTTTCATATGCGATATTTTCAGCTATGAGCCAGTCGCCGTCAATGCAGATCAGCCCTCCGAGAGAGGCCAGTTCAAAAATATCGCCGCCGCACGGGAAGACGAGAGTATAGCTTCCGGCTTCATACCAGTTTTTTTCATATTGATATTCGCAGGCTTTCTTTGTTGCTCCACGGAAAAGATATGACCACGTCTGAGCGCCGTCCGGCGCGTCATAGAATTTTACAAATTCGCTCATGACATCACCCCGCTTCTCAGTTCATACCACTGCACCGTTACGCCGTACCCGAGAGCTTGTTCGCCGCTCGTCAGTGCCAGAGTGTTTACCCCCGGCACAAGATAAATGTCCCCGATGTCGCTTGCCGGATCAAGATACTTGCTGTAGTCGCTCCCGTTATCATTCCGGACGGTGAAATCCCCGGTGTTGATCGTGACCCAGTCGCCTACTGTCGTCATCATTCTCAAACTGTTTCCCGTCGCCGTGTTCGTTACTGTCAGCGCGCCGTTGAATCTCAGCACAACCGGCACCCTGACCGGGCTGTTATTTCTGAGAGTTACGGTCTGCGTTGTCACAGTGACCGAATTTGGCCGCCGTCCCACCCGGAAGAAAGGATAATCCGCAACAAAATCCGCTGTCCACGCTATCTTTCTCCGGCTGACCTTCCGGAACTCCGGCACAGCCGTCAGATGCGCGTCAATGCTCAGCTCTTCGCCGTCCGGCGTATAAATGACGATCTTTCCCACCTCGGTCGGTGTGAATACGTTCCCGATGTATTTCTTCATGACCGGATCGCCGTCACGGTCATAATATGCGAAATCGAATTTCAGCGGCTTCGGTTCAAATCCGTACCCGTAACTGATCGCGCCGTCCCCCATTGCCCGGTTCTGACTGCCGAACCTTGCAGGAGTTGAGAATATCTCCATTTTTTCAACAAACAGTTTTGCTCTGTTGCCAAAAAATATTTCCTGCCCGAGGGCGTTTATGTATTTCATTTTTCTCAAATCTGCCGCCCCCTTTATATCAGCGCAGTGATCAGCGACATATAATCCGTCAGGCTCAGCCCCTGCCGCAGATAGTTGTTGTTCGTGACGGCGGTACTGTGATTGACGACCTGCGCCGCGCTGAGCGTGCCGCCGGCCCTTGCAAAGGTATAAGCCGCGTTTTCCATTGCCTTTTCAAGCTTTTCGAGCGCGAGCGTGTTCTTCTGCACCGCTTCTTCCGCTTTCTGCTGAATACTGATCTTTTGTTTTTCAAGATTTCTGTCAAATTCAATGTCCGATCTCTCGTCCAGTATGTCCTGCCTTTGCCGCCTTAGCCGTTTTAATGTAAATTCGTCATTCTGCCCGAACTCGATCTGGTCCTCAACTTCCCTGAGCTTTTTCCTGATATCGTCGTCCTCTTTCTGCTCTTTCCTCTTTTTTGCCGCTTCGTCAAGCTTTGCGATCTCAGCCGCCGCATTTTCGCCGATCCTTTTGTTTTCTTCTTCCAGGCTTTTTTTCCTGCCGCTGTAAAATCTTTCATATGCTGCTTTGGCATACTCGAGCCGCGTCATCTGCGCGTCATGCGCCTCTTTTTCGGCTTCCTCCTGTTTTTTTCTCGCTTCGGCTTCTCTCTGCTCTTTACTTTTCAGCCGGTCTTCCTCATCCTTTGCCTTCTGATCGGCGATCTTTTTCTGAATGTCATATATCCGTTTTTCGATCGTTTCGATCTCCGCAGGCGTCCAGCCGCCTTCTTTTTTTATTTTCTGCAGCACGTTCAGGATATTGCTGTCGCTGTTTTTCCCTCTTGCAGTGCCGTTGTCGAGCCAGTTGAGCCACGCGCCGAGCTTTGTCGAGCCTTCGCCGTAGACGCCGCCGCTTTTCATCGTCCACAGCGTGTTTTTACTTCCGCCGCTTCCGCCGCTGCTGCCGCTGCTGCCGCTGCCGCCTCCTGAGCTTTTCCCGGCGGTGCTTTCCGGGCTTTTCCCGAGCGAGCGGAGCTTTTGCGCGTCAATGCTGCTGCCGCCGTAAGCTTTCAGCAGGTCGGCTGTAAGAGTTTTCGCAAATTCGTCGCCGTCAAAGTCTTTCAGTTCCTTCACCGCGGAAACAATGCCGCTGTTTGCCTTGTCCATTTCTTTTCTTGCCGCGGTGTACTGCGCTGTCCCTTCGTAGTAGGGTTCACCGCCGGAGATGATGTAGTTTCTTCCCTGATAACTTCCGAAAGTATACTTTCCCCGTACAGCCTCCTGCTTTTCCCGCGCCGCTTCAAGCGCCTTGTCAAGCCTGTCCTGTACTGCCGCCTTTGCAGCCGCCGCTGTCGTGAAATTCTGCAAATCGATCCCGTAATGCTCTTTATACTTGTTCACAAGCTCCGCGCTTGCTTTGCTCATGTCCTCGGTGAATTCTCCGCTTGCGAGCTTTTTGAGGCTTATCGCCGCCTGGTATGCGTCAATGTCGCTGTCATACGCTTTTTTCAGCCCGCTGATGATCTCTTTTTCGTCCGTCAGACCGTTTATATAGTCGTCAACAGCACCCGTCAGCTCCGGATATTTCCTTATGATACTGTTCAGCGTCCCGAGGCTCAGACTGCCGCTGTCCGTGATCTCCTTTTCGACCTTGCCGAGCAGACTGCCGAGGCTTTCCAGCTCTCCGAGCGCTCCGCTGATCGCGTCCTCTGCCGTTTCTCCTGCGGCTTTGACTTCTTCTTTTATGTCCGCGACGTTTTTCCGGAGTTTGACCTGCTCAGTCAGCAGCTGCGCGATCCTGTCCTTTGCGCCCTCGTACTGTGTGCGATATGTGTCATAAAGGTCTCTGAGGTCGGTTTCTTCGTCAAAGTCGCGCAGCTTCTTTTCCGCTTCTTTCAGCTCCTGCCGCGCCGCCGTGATGGCTTGCTGATTGTCAAGCAATTCCTTGTTTGCCGCCGTGAGTTTGTCATCGGCGCTGCTTATGCTGTCCGCAAGCTCTCCATAGTCGTCGGCAAGTCCGGCAACCATGCTGCCGTATGCGTTGATGTCCGCCGCCGCTCCGGAGGAAGTGCTCGCCTGCTTTTCGGCCTGCTCAGACGCTTCGCTGATGGATCGTGCATATTCGCTTTCACTTTCTTTTGCGCCGTCAATTCTTTTCTGCAGCTCTTTCAGCCCGTCTGTCAGTTTATTATATGCCTTGTATTCCTCGGTCAGCTCGCTCATATATCCGATCTCGTTCATTTGCCGGATAGCCTCGGCGTTTTCTTCGTAATACTTGCGCGCCTCTTTTTCTTTTTCGGCATATTCCATTTCCAGACGGATCCGCTCTTTTATTGTTTCTTTGTACAATTCTTCCCGGGCTTCGATCTCCGCGCGGTCTTTGAGCGCTGTGTTGTATTCTTCGATCTTCGCCGTCACGTCCTGCCACTGTCCGCTCTGGCTCTGCAGCTCGGTCGTTTCAACCCCGAGCGCCTGCGCAAGGCGCTGCGCAGTGTATTCGAGCTCCGTCTTTTCCGCTGCCGTCAGTGCCGCCTGCGCGCGCAGTTCGTTGTAGCGTTCGTTGAGCTTTTCGAGTGTTGCCGCCTCGGCCGCCGCGTCCGCAACGGTTTTTTTGTAAGTGTCGGCTGCGTTTTTCTGCGCCGCGTCAAATTCCTCGCAGGCCTGTTTCGCCGTTTTTACGTTCTGTGCAAATTCCCCGGTGTCCTGCGCCGCGGCATTTGCCGCAAAGCTGTACGCCGTGATCCCTGCCGCGAGCGCTGCGACCAGACCGACAACGATCCCGATCGGGTTTGCATTCATCGCCGTATTCAGCGCGATCTGCGACGCCGCCGCGCTGTCCTGCGCGCCTTTCAGCGCTTTCAGCCCGATCACCAGATTATTGACTACCGTCCCGATCGACATCGCCGCCTTGAACGCCACAAGCGCAGCTGTAAACCCGACTATCATCTCCTTGCTGTCTGCGATCCATTTCAGCAGATCTTTCAGCGCCCGCGCCCCGCCTTCGATCATCGCCCCGACTTCTTTTGCGTATTTTTCGAGCTCTCCGCTGTCCGCAAGTTCCTTGATCTCCGCTAAAAGCTCGTCCCCGACCTTCACGAGTCCCTCGACCGCCGGCTGTGCCTGCGATGCAAGGATCTTTGTGATCTGGTTTCCTTTCGCGCCGAGAGTGTCAACGCTGTCGTTGAATTCATTCAGATTGTCAAGCGTTTTCTGGTCGAGGATCAGCCCCATTTTTTCCGCTTCATCGCCAAGCTCGCGCAGTCTTTCAGCCCCGCCTTTGATAAGAGGGTTGAGCTGCTGCGCGCTCTTGCCGAAAATGTTCATAGCGAGCGCGTCCATTTCGGTCTCGCTTTCTATCTCTCCGAGTGCGTCAATCACTTCGTAAAAAACATCCTGACGGTCTCTGAGGTTTCCGCTCGCATCCGTCACGCTGACGCCGAGGTTTTCAAACGCCTGCGCCGCCGCGCCGCTGCCGTCTTTGGCGGTCTGCATATTCCTCGTAAGCTTTGTCAGACTGCCTGTAATGGTTTCCGAGCTTACGTCGATAAGCTTTGACGCATATTCAAATTTCTGCAGCTCGTTCGTTGTGATCCCCGAATATTTCGAGAGCGTATTCAGGTCGTCCGCCCACTGCGCGCCCGCCTTGACAAATTCGTAAATACCTGCTGTCGCCCCGATCGCCGCCGCGCCGACAGCCGCGGCTTCCGTGGCAAGCTCCTTTCCGGCCTGTCCTGCGTTTTTCATCGAATCCTTATATTTGTCCATCGCGTCGACGTTCTTTTTCGCCGCACCGTCCTGCTCGGAAAGCTGTTTTGTCGTGTCGCTTATCGCACTTTTTAAGCCGATCTGCTCTGTTTTCAGCTCGCCGAGCAGCTTTGTTTCCGCTTCGATCTTCGCGTTCAGCTCTTCAATTTTCTTTTTCTGCTCCTCGGTCGCGCCGCCGCCGGCTTTCGCTTCTTTTTCAAGCTTGTCAAGCTCTTTCTGCGCTTCGCTTATGATCTTATTTGACGCGCGCTGCTGCTGCTGATTTTTGACGAGAGCATTATTGTATTTGTCAAGCTCCGCGACCATCTGTTCCATTCCGGACTTGAAGCCCGTCACACTCGCCCCATATTTCGCCGTGAACTCTCTTCCGCTTCCCACTTTCTCACCTTCTTCTTTATTCTGACCTTAATTTTTCATTCATTATGCATTATGCATTATGCATTATGCATTATTGACGTTATGCATTATGCATTGTAAATTGTTTCAGTCTTCCTTGTCCATGTACTGTATCTGCACAGCTTCTTCCTTCATGCCCTTAGCCTCGAGATAGCTGTCAATCCTCCCGAATATTTCGCGGTATGTTCCGCCCCAGAATTCCGCGTCCGGTCGTCCCATGATGTCGCAGAATACAGCGCGCAGCGCACCTGCGTCACTGCTGCCGCCGCCCTTGCTCTCGTCAATGCTGTCCGGGTCCGGCATTGCCTGCGCGATCAGGGCTGTGATCTCCGAGCGCAGCCCCGGCAGGTCTTTCGGGTAGATCATCTCCCCGAGCTGTGCGAGTGTCGGGCGCACCGCGTCCCACCTGCGCGCAGATACGGCTTTCCGGTTCCACGGCAGGCTGCACATTGCCGCATGGACGATCCTCAGCACAGTTTCAGCTTTCAGCTCTCCTGCGGCCAATTCGTCGCATATATGATCGTAGGGCAGACCACAACTTTCGAGGTAAAGCATCGAATTCAGGTTTATAACTACCCTGTACTCCCTGCCCCCTACATTGAGTCTGCCCCAGTGTCTTTCTATTTCTTTTAACATTTCTATTCCCCGCGATCATCAAAACTTTCCCCCCTCACAAGCCTCCCCTTATAGGGGAGGTGTCAGCCGCAGGCTGACGGAGGGGTTGCCTCCCCTTATAGGGGAGGTGTCAGCCGCAGGCTGACGGAGGGGTTTCCCATCAGGTTCCGCCGCCTGTTTCGCCACCCGTCTGGCCGTTTGTTCCGCCCTGTACGGTCTGACCCTGATAGTAGAAATCCGCGTTGCTGTACCATGAGGTCTTGAAAGCCGCGCCGTCCTCGGTGCTGAGATCGACTTCCGCGCGCGCTCTCTTATATCCCAGACGCTCGCATTTAATGAATTCGCCCGTCAGTGTCGGTGTGCTGTACGTTCTCTGCTGCGTCTTCTGCTGAACAGATTCCTGCATCTTCTGAAATCTGACCTTCGGCCATTTTCGCAGGTTGACTACTGTCTTCCCTCTCTGCGCCATAAGCGCCACACAGCAGTACGGCGGCACTTCTTCACCCGTTTCGCTGTATGTCTTGATCGTCGTGCCCGATTCGATCATCGAGAAGATCTTCTTCATTTCCTCGTTTTTCAGACCGTGCAGACCGATCGCAAGCGTTCCCTTGCCCTCGTCCACGTCAACGAGTACGACCTCGCCGTCCCCGTAAAATTCGGTACTGGTCGGGCTCACGCTGTCGTCATAGGTCATAAGCCTTGTTTTGAGGATAACCGGGTCGCCGTAGGTCTCGGTGTCCTCGTCCGTCATCGGCCAGATATAAAGTTCTTTGCAGTTATATATCGGCTTGATCTTATATGAATCGCTCATAGTGTTTTCCTCCTGTTTTTTTAATTTTCAATGTCGCTGTAAAAGTCCGCTGTTTTCCGGATATATCCCGGAAATTCCGCGTCCCCGTCCCAGCTTGCGCCGCCGGGCGTGAATTCGTTTTCCTCCATCAGCGCCCTCAGCTCTTCCATTGCTTCCTCCGCTTCGTTTTCGCCGCGGCTGTAAATGTTCACTGTCACGGTCACGCGCCGCCGCGCCTCCCGGCCGTCGCCGCTGAGCCCATTATATTCATAGAAGTCATAGCATATATATGTTCCGTCCTCCTCTTCCGGCTCTTCGGCCTGCAAGAAATAATACGGATATCCCAGACTTGATAAAATCGCCGCCATCAGCGCCCTCATATATATGTCACTCCTTTGATATTTTGATATTACCTGAAAACGTCCGCCGCGCGGTCAAGCTCGCTCAGCGCGTCCTGCACTGCCGCTTCGATCTGCTCGTCATATCCGCGCCTGATATGCGGCTGCGCGGTTCTGCTGCGTTTTTTCTTTTTTTTGAGCTTGCCGTTTATGTAAACTTCGTAGTACTGGCTCGCTCTTCTCGCTGTGCTGTGTCCCGGACTGCCGAATTCCGCGACCGCTCCCTGCAAACCGAACGACCAGCCTTTCGGACCCGCGCTGAACTGCTCTTTCTGATATCCGCACCTTGCGCGCACCGTCCCGTCTTTGAGCGTTTCGGTCTCCATCGTGATATGACTTTTGAGTTCTTCCGGAGCATACGCTTTCTGCGCCGCGAGGATCCTCCGGCCGCCTTTTTCTACTCCGCGGATCGCCGCCGCGCGGACGTTTTCGTCAGCGCTGAGCAGCGCTTCACGCAGACGGCTCAGATCCGGCATCTCCACCGTGAAAAATTCATTCATCTGCCGCACCTTCCTTTACGCTTCGCCATCAGTCAGCCGGCGGCTCTGCCGTCGGCACTGATAACTGCCTTGATCCTGAGCGGACTTTCAGCTGCCGCGGTGGATTCGATCCGGTAGGCTTTATCGTCGATGACGACATGGGTGTACGGCTTTTTTTCAAATTCCGAGCGCCAGAAATACACAACTCTCGACCCCTTCAGCCCCATCTCCTGGAGCTTCGCGCGAAATGAGAGAGAGCATTCGTCCACCTGCGCCCAGATGATATCATCTGTTATAACGCTCTGAGCCTTTGCCGATCCCTGCGCCTGCTTTCGCACTTGCGCGTGCACCATTTTATTAAATTCCATCGCTGTGCACCTCCGGCGCGGGCTGATAGTCCGCACAAAGACTCATGCTGTCGCGCAGCGCTTTGTAGCAACTCAGAAACTGCGCCCCGCGCGCCAGATAGTCAATGCTTGCCTTGCAGAACAGCTCCACGCATTTAATGACGAGCGGCGCTGTGCTGCTTTCACTTGCGTCAACGCCCACTCTCTGCATATCCATGACTGCGGCGGCGATGTCAGCCGCCAAAGCGCCGTCCATGTCGTCCCCGGAAATATGCATCGCGGTCTTTACCGCCGCGAGCATCGCGCTTTCTTCCGTCTCCGCTTCCGTTTCCGTTCCTGTTTCTGTTCCTGTTCCTGTTCCTGTTTCTGTTTCATTATTCAGAATCTCATCCGGCATCACTTTCGCCGCCCTTCGATAGATTTTCTTCCCCCGCAAGCCTCCCCTTCAGGGGAGGTGTCAGCCGTCAGGCTGACGGAAGGGTTATACTTCGCTTTGGCAGAGGCGGAGTGCCTCCGCGGTCAATTCACGTAATCGCTCGCTCCGCTCGCTCTGAACTCGTATTCCTGCTTCGTACCCCGCGCTCCACATTCATTATGCATTATGCATTATGAATTATGCATTGTTGAAGTTATGCATTATGAATTATGCATTGTTGAAGTTATGCATTATGAATTATGCATT
>Ga0326512_10000865_pt1 | contig 25304 bp, 44 predicted proteins | sample 1_2617_0518_D_FD_203652 | JGI IMG/M metagenome (GOLD analysis project Ga0326512, IMG submission 203652) | Bovine rumen microbial communities from UC Davis, California, United States - 1_2617_0518 | ecosystem: Host-associated > Mammals > Digestive system > Stomach > Rumen | place: USA...
GTCCCACGGCCTCCCGCCAAAAATGAGACCCAGGGGGGCTCATCGTTTGATGATCACGCGACCGAATTCATCCACGGCGTATCTTATGGCTCGTGATGAGTGACGTTGCTGGTGGCACCCCCTGCATAAGCTGACCAAGTTGTCAGGGTTCAGGGTAATGGCTTCGTCTGTGATGTTGTCGGGTGTGATCGGAATGATGTGGTGCACTTCCTCAGCTGGTGTGAGCATACCCCTGTCCCAGCAATCCCGGCACAGACCGCCGTCCCTGCGATAGACATAGTCCCTCATTTGTTTCCATGCCTGTGACTTGTAGAAGGCCCGCGCAAAGTCTCTCATACCGTTCCTTAAAAACTAATACCCGCAGTTTTCTTACCGGATGATCAGCGGCGGCGGGCCTGCGGGTATAGCAGTGTACGGTTACAAAAGGAGGCGCCCGCCAACAAAAGCAAAAAGCCGTCCCATCTTTGGAACGACTTCTTGTTCTAACACATTAGCACCTCTACCCCGGACAGACTGGACTTATTGTTCTTCCATCTGCTTCAGCACCATCCGGCAGATCTCTTCCAGATCCTCGTACCGCACCATGGCATTGTAGTTCCGCTTCTCCTTGGTGACGCGGTATCTGTTCCTGGCATCTTCGGCTTTGTGCTTGAAGTCCAGCATGTAGTGTCCGACCTTATCTCGCGTAATCATTGTCTCGCCTCTCTTCTTTCCTCCGTTGTCCGTAGCTGCAGAAACTGTTCGGGTCTGTTCCGAAGATTCCAAGTTCTGAGCAGAACGTCTCGTAATCATCTCCATCCCAGTGCTTGCAGTCTTTGCACCGGATTAACTCACCTGTCACTATTCCGTTCATCGTGTCTTGAAGTCCCTCACTGTTCGTGCCGACTATGAAATATTTTTTGAAGTCTATCATTTCTCATCCATCCTCGCCCCACAGTTCGGGCAGTAGTTTGTGTTAGTGATGTATGCCATGTCACATTCAGAACATTTGTATTGCTGATAAGAATGTAATGAATCAATCGTGTATCTCACCTCATGAATCCACTTGCCGTGTCTGACAGGCACTGCATCCAAATGTTCCAACCACTGTTCAACCCTGAACGATTGAATCAGTCTCGATCCGTTGGTGTAGATTTCATCCGTATCGGTGAAACCATATTCTTTTTCAAACTCTTCCCATGTATTCGGGAATGCCATTCTGTCCTCACTCATTCTTCTCTCCTCTCTGCTCTTGAACAGAAGTCATCACCAAACATAGCGTTAGCACCATACCAATACATACACGTTGCGCCACCTCTGTAGTACCACTTGCAGTCCTTGCACCTGATGACAGGTACGGCATCCACTGTCGGTGCGTGTTCAAGCATATACTCCAGAGTTTCTGCTGTTATGTACTTATCGTGGTCAAGCACTGATAACCGCTTCAATTCATCTCGGAACGGTATAGCATCCGCATCAATCAGTCTCATCATCCCTACCTCCGAGCCAATTCACTACTGCTGTGACCGTGTCACGAATCAATCGGTACATCATCATGCCCCACATCACGCCTACTGCTATGTCAATCCGTGTCATTTCCGTTCTTCTCCCTGTTGATGTGGTTGTAGATCGTTGCCTCGCTCAGGTACATCTCTCCGGCGATCTTCTTCACCGGCCAGCCTGCCTTCCACAACGCTATGATCTTGCCGTGGTCTGCTTCCGGCTTCGTCTGTTTCGGCACACCGGCTTTTCTGCCCGGTTTCTTCAGTGGAACCTTCTGCATGTCCGGATCTGCCTCCTCTTCCTTCTCGTCGCTCTGTGGCTCTAATTTGGGCTCCTGCGGTGTATCTTCGAACATCACCAGATCGTCACGCTGGATCAGCTCCATGACAGTGATGCTTGAATCCACCTGCTGCAGAGTGTAGATCTCTCTGTTCTCCTTGAACGCCAGGAATGCCTGCTCAGGCGTCAGTCTTTTCATGATCATCTTTTGTTTGCCTCTCTCTTTTTGAAATATCTGATGACAGCCTTCCGGCACACATCGCCGTCCGGATAGCCGTAGACCTTCATGCATGTCTGTGCCCAGCTGAGGCCCCGGATGTAGTGCCAGCGGATGATCGGGCCTATGATCTGGTCATCGATCTCCGCCGTGAACCGTTCGATGCGTCTGGTCATCTCCTCAAGCTCTGCCTTCTTCTGCAGCAGCTTCTCTTCCATCTCTCCGTGGATGCGTGCCTTCATGGCTGTCGGGTCGGAAGGGTTGCGGACGGACGACTTACCGCCCTGGACTTCCTTCGGTGCCGGAGACGATTCGTATACAGTCTCCAGCTCCTGTTCCAGAATTTTGATCATCTGTTTCCGGTATAGATACAACCGCAGATCCTCCTTAGTGATGTCGTCCATCCGGCTCCTCCTATTCTGTCAGTAGTTCCTTGTTCGGATGCAGCATGGTGTTCAGCTTGTTCCATGCATCCAGTGCTGTAGCGAGATCATCGTAGCGCTTACCCTGCGCTGCCGAAGTGATCTCTTTCTCGAGTTTTTCCATCAACACTTCAATTGCAGTGCGGTCGAGATCGACGGAGTAGAACTCGTCTGTCGTTTGATATGTAAATCCGATCTTCATAAATCCTCCTTAGTAAGTCCGGCATCCCGGAGCAGCTGTGGTCTGTAGTCATCAATCTGCTTCTGGTTGATCGCCTGTAATCGTTTGATGTCAGCGATCAGTGCAGCGATGTCTTCTTCATCAGCATCCGGTTCCGTAACAGGTTGCCTGTTCTTTTTCGCATTCCGTTCGTAAGCATTGAACAGAGCCTTCCAGTTATAGACCGGCTGTCCGTTGACGTGCCAGTTTGATCGCTGGCACTTTTCATAAAATGCCTTAGGATTAGAAATAAATTCCCTTTTCTGCGCGTAGTCGGCGACTTCCTCGTAGGTGGGTATCTGTTCCATGGTTCTCCTCTCTCTGGACTCTCTTCTTTCTTCCTTCTTCTTTCTTATGCTTATTCTTCTTTATTATTCTTATATTGTGTGCACTCTGCTGTGCACTGACCTGTGCAGTCTGTTGTGCACTCTGCTGTGCACTGTCCACCATGGTCACCCTTGATAAGTGTCGTATTTAAGCACTTTTATGAGGGTTAGTTTGCTGTGCACTGTCATAGTAATTTGACCCGCTTTTTCGAACTCAACAAGGTACCTATGCACAGTACGCCTGTTTAGTTTCAGTTCCTTGGCCATGGTGGCCTGAGATGTGGCTAATTCGCCGCGATGTACTACGATGTCTCCCTGGTGCCAGTATCCGTCGGCCCAGTTCGCATTTACTAAAATGTAGAGCCAGATGGCCATCGCATTAGGATTACCCCACCAGCGCCAATCTGTAATCTGGCGATTGATCTTGATGAACCCTCCGCTCATGGTTCACCTCAGAACGGAAGGTCATCTGCACCGAGATCGATCTTCACGTCTCCGGTGTCGAAGTCTTCCAGATGTACGCTGTTGCCGTACCTTGGACCGCCGTCATACTTGGGCTTCTCGTTCTGATCTGCAGCGCCTTTTGCCTTCAGCATGGTCACCTCATTGGCAATCACCTCTGTTACATAGACCGTCTTGCCGTCGGTGTCCTCATACTTACGGGTCTGCAGCCTTCCGATCAGACCGATGCTGTCACCCTGATGCAGGTACCTCGCCATATAGTCCGCCGTGGATCCAAACGCGATACACCTCGGAAAGTCGGCTTCTGCTTCTTCCTGGTCTCTTTTCTTGCGCCGGTTGACTGCGATCGAGAATGACACCATCGTCATCCCGGAAGTAGTCATCCTGCTCTCAGGATCTCTGGTCAGTCTTCCTGACAGTGTCACTGTATTAAGATCAGCCATTTGCTTCTTCCTCCTCCTGTTCCTTCAGCATCTGTTTCAGTTCCTTAGTAGACAGCACCGTCAGCTTCTCGTCCGGCTTGCACTCCTCAATGTGGATCAGGAGCCGGTTCCTGGCTTCGTACGCCTTCGAGATCCCGATCTGCACCACCTGTGCATCATCCAGCCAGACCACCTTGTTCAGGGCATCCAGTGCTGCTTTCAGGATGTTGTCCAGATCCGGCTTGGATGTCTTGTGTGGTGTGATGCTCAGCCAGGTGAGGAGCTTCTTCCGCATCGGCCAGCTCTCCGGTACTGTGTACTCCGCCCGGATGTAGATCTTCACCGGGTACGGTGTCGCCGCCCATTCCGGGTACTTCTCATGGAACGCCATCCGGATCAGGGCTTCATACTTGGCTGTCTTGCCGGGCGTGTATGCTCTGTGCGTCTGGCTGTTGAACCGGGGCCGGCCTTTGCCGACCGGCTCTCCCGGTATCTCAAGATACAGTTCTGTCACTCGACCACCTCGCCTGTCTTGGCGCGGATCATATCTGCAGCCTGTTTCTTCGTCAGATCAGAGAGGTCCCCGATCTTGTAGTAGCGGAACAGACCGCTCATGTTGATCTGGCCGTCTTCAGCCAGTTCGTGGATGCGCCTGATCTGGGCCTCTGTAGCGGGTTCGGATGCGGCAGCGGTGATCTTCTCATCCCGGACTCTTACCGCGTCCCAGACATCGCCGAATGCCCTGACCTTGGATGTGCCGACCTTGACCTTCTTCCCGATCCAAGCGCCGGTGAACGATGTGCCGGTGACCTTGGCGATCATGTCGGCGTTCGTCCGGTTCAGTACCAGCGGAAGATCTGTCTCCTCGAACTGCACTGTGAGTTTAGGCTCTGAACTGTTGTCCTTGTTGCGGACTTCCTGTTCCAGCACATCCTTGATTGTCAGGATCTGATCGCCGTCCGCGAAGCTCCAACCTCCAAGGTAGTTGCTGTAGTATTCCTGATAGTTACGATACTTTCCTGTCGTCATTTTCTTCCACCTCTCTTGCATGATGCCCTGCCTTGACCAGAAGCTCTGCAGCCTGAGCGAACAGCTGCCATGCTGTATCGATCAGTGCAGCACTCACCGGATCCACGTCATGAAACTCCAGTTCCGGGATCTCAACGTTTGGCGGGTCCTGTTTCGGTTCCTCCTCGATGACCGGTTCCGGAAGTTCCAGCCCGCCGATCAGCTCGGTCAGTTTCTGATGCCGGTTCCGGGTGTGCTCTGCGTGCGGTACGTGAAGCCCGCCCTGCTGGGTGTACTCCATCATGCTCTGTCTGCTGATCAGGAGCTGTTTGCCCTGCAGCACTCCGTCTATGCGCCCCTCTCTCCATCTGCGCCGGATAGTATTTTCCTTAAAACCTGACCATTCGGCTGCTTCTGCGAGGGTCATGTATTTGCTGAACTCTGCCATATCAGTCCTCCGCGTACAGGTCGGTGCTCATGTAGCCCGGCCATACATTGTTTACCTTGCATTCGTGATAGGTTCGCAGCAGATCGTGGAAGATGTGCTTCCCATGCTCCACGAAGCTCGGGTCGCAGTAGTAGACACGGCTTGCGTACGGCGGTGTCTTCTCCTGGGCGATGAACACGAAGTCATGCTCCTCCAGTGTGGCCAGATCGATGCCCTCGGTGTACATTCCCGCCTGGAAGTCATAACCGTATTTCCGGCAGGATCTCTCGAAGGCGAAGTCCTCGCAGCTGCCCGTGGTCTTGTAGTCAACGATCACATGCCGTCCGCAGATCTCGGTGATGATGTCGGCTTTGACCTTGCACGGTACGCCGGTCTCCGGATCTGTCCAGAAGAATGCCGTCTCCGTATGGATGTCGCCGTTCAGGATCTCCTTCGCGTCCGGATTCTGGAGCAGTGCTGCTCTCATGGTCATCAGGATCTGAAGATCTTCTTCCGTGATGACGGTCCTGGATCCGGAAAGTTCTCTGAAATGCTCGTACGAGGCTTTTCCGGCCTTTGTACGGCGATCGATGCCGGGCATGACAGCGAACTCATCGAAGAATGTCTCCGGCTCCAGAATGTACTTGTGTGCTGCCTGACCGAAGATCAGCGCTGGAGTCGGTTCCTCGGGGTTCTCGATCGCGTATCTGAAGTGCAGCGGGCTCTGGTTGATCTTCCACAGATCTGACCGCCGGATGCCTGGCTGGCTGTCATAGTCCCTGTCGTTCATCAGAGTGTCCCTCCGTGCTTGGCACCTGTGACCGGGAACATTGCCAGCATCACTTTCTTCAGGTCTTCTTCCGCAACGTGGATGTTCTCCCCGTTGATCTGGAAGTGGATCTTGCCCGGCACATCCTGCCGGACGAACATTACGGTCGGCTTGCCGTTGGTCTCCCTTCCGGGGATCCAGTACTGCCGCGTGCTCAGCTTCATGCTACCCACCTCCACCAGTACAGAAACAAGGCGATGAACGGTGATGCGAATGCGAATGCGTACTCAATAAAGTACCTGATGTTTTCTTTTTTCATAATGTCCTCCTGTGTTATGATGAGGACGGCTTTTATAAGCCGTTCAGTTGGGATCCAGGTCATTTAGCCGGTGACGGATCCCTTTTGTTTTGCCCAGTGCCGGATCTGATCCACAGTGCCGAGATCTTTACCCTCAGCCCATTCCGCAAACCGTTCCAGCTCCTGGACTCTGTACCCGTAGCCCCTTCCGAGCTTGCAGGCGTAAATTAGACCGTACCGCCGGAGAAGATCCAGCCGTCGTCTGTTGGTGCGCAGCGCTTCAGCCGCTTCTGCTGTTGTCAGAATCATTCTTCAGCGTCCGCCTTTCTGGGTTCCTGTGCTGTAATGACTGCCTTGAACCCTTCGTTGATTGCCCGGCGGATCACCTCGGAATAACTGACGTCGTACATCTTCTGCTTCATAGCCTGGATCTTCGCCCATTCCTCATCGGTGAAGGTCACGACCATCCGCTTCCTCTGTGTCATTGTCTCCTCCTTTCTGCAAGTGTTGCACTTGCTGAGTCTACGATAATACCAAGTGTTGCACTTGTCAATATGAATGTTTTACGCAAGTGGTACACTTGTGCTATATTGTGTGCGAGGGAGGGATCAATATGGCAACAAAAAAACCACGTGTGATGGTCACACTTGACGACGAAACTATGGCAATGGTAATAGAATTTCAAAACGCTAACGGCTATCCGGACAGATCAATGGCGATGCATGAACTAATAATGCTCGGCCTGGCTGCCATGGAGAAGGAAGAAGCTGACCCTACTCCTAAGATTCACAGACGAACAAAGCCAGGAGGTGATCCAGATGAAGCGTGAACCGCATATAACAGAGTTCCAGACGAAGAAGGGATCCGGGCTTCAGGTCCGGGTCTCTACCACCCGCGACGGCCAGAAGATCTCCCGCTCCGGCGGACGGTTCTACTACTTCGACTACAGCTCCAAATCAGCCTGCCTCAGGGCAGCCAGAGCGGAGCGTGACAGAATACTCGCCCAGATTGAGAACACCCCTGATCCGGCCTTAAATGGGCTGACAGTCGGTGACCTGTTCGAGCGCTCATTCAAAGTGCTGCCTGTCGCGTTCTCGACTCAGGGTGTGATCCGGGTGGTGTACGACCATGCGGTCTCGTCTCTGGCCGGCATCCGGATCCAGCAGCTGACTCTGCAGCAGGTGCAGTTGTCGGTCAATGAGTACGCTCTGACCCATACACAGCCACGGACGAAGAAAGTCATCGATGTATGGAAGCGGATCTTCCACACAGCCTTCTATCTTCAGATCCCGGTCGTGGACTATTCCAGGATGATTCACCTTCCGAAATCGCGGGTGCCGGTTGTTCGGAGACCGAGACAGACAGACCTTCCGACATATCAGAAGTTCCTGGCATTCCTCGAGACGCAGGACTCCTACTATGTGCCGATCATCCGGGACGTGTCGCTGGTCATGTACTACACAGGAATGCGCATACAGGAGGCGCTGGCGCTCCAGGTGGAGGACATTGACTTCGAGCAGGCAACAATACGCATACAGCGCTCTGTCGGCTCTACGGCCACAGAAACGGCTCAGATCGTCGCCTTAAAGACTGAGCAGTCTTTCCGGACGCTTCCGATCGTGCCGCAGCTGTTGCCGGTTCTGGATCGCCTGGTAGCGGATGCAGAGCATGACCTTCTGTTCGTTGACGCGAAGGACAAACCGATAAACATCAACTACCTTAGCCGGTCGGTGAACTACTTTGCCAACAAGGCCGGGCTGAAGTTCAACCTGTATTCCCTGCGCCATCTGTTCTCTGCTGATCTGTTCCGGGACAAGGTGAACCCGAAGATCATCCAGTCCCTGATGGGTCATGCATCGGCAGATATGTCAGCTTACTATGCCTTCACTTCCGAGGAAGAACGCAACGAAGCGCTGCTCAACCGGAAGCCCTCATAAAGAAAAAGCCCCGAAAAAATCGGGGTTTTATTGGGGTTTTTAATGCCTGTAAATGCCTGTAAATGCCAGAAAATGGTGCAAAAATGTGCTGAAATGCCTACAAATGCCAGTAAATGCCAGCATTGGAAAACCCGGGATGATTCTTCTGCATCGCATAAAAAGGCCATTTCAGAGCATTATCGGGGTTTTTATCGGGGTTTTTGGAGTACAATGTAGTCAGGTATGTCACGATACCAGCATTCATAAATTCCTTTCTATGGCAGAACCCGCACTGGTCACCACCTCTCACTACGTGCGGGTTTTGTCTTTTCAGGCACAAAAAAAGCCCGGGATCTCTCCCGGGTTATGCTTGATTACGCCGTTCCAGCTCGGTGACCCGTCTGGTGATCTGCTGCATCTGCTCTTCCACGACCGGCATCCGGCGCGCGAAGTTGTTATGCTCCCTGACCTCCCGGGTCAGCTCCGCAATCTGTTCGTTGGTTCGTGCTTCGTACACTGACAGCCTCTTGTCCAGTTCGGACATCAGATGGCTGTAGCTGGCACGGCTGTTGACGATCACTCCGATCAGAGTTGCGGCTGCAGTAATCAACGCAACAATGATCGTATCATCCATTCTTTTGCCGTTCCTCCTGAATGCTGTTGTACTGGACTGTGCTCACACCGAGCAGAGATCCAAGAAGAACCGCGATGCCGTTGATGAATTTGGCGATGACTTCGTAGTTCTCTGTCAGATCCGTGCCCATAGTCAGGACGAATACAGCGAGTGCAGGAAGTGCGATCAGTGCCACCCATTTCAGAATGTCGTAGACCCTGTCCGGCAGTAATGTTTTGGTTACGTTGTTGTTCATGTCTGTGCCCTCATTTCCGCCCGTTTCAGCCGGGTCTTCTACAATGATGGTATCTTCTTCGCCTTCATCCGGATCGCTCTCTATCGGGCTGGAATCGGCTGTTTTAGGTTTGGCAATTACAAGCACATTCGGCAGCGGTCTGCCGGTGTAGATCTCCTCTCTGTAGGAGACACCGGAGAAGGCCATCATCTGCGTGGATCCACCGGAGTCCATCAGGATCGCCTCTGTTGCGCTGATGTGCTGGGCGTACCTGAGCATGGTGTTGGGATAGACCGCAGATCGGCAGCAAATGATGAACCAGTGGTCGTTCACCCTGGCGATCATGGTCTGCTGCGCCTTGGTGCCCTCTTTGCTTCCGAGATCCGTGCTGCGCATGTTGACCACGTTGCCCTTGTGGATCAGTACCGAGTACGGTGTGCAGGCAAAGTTCACCTCGTCAGCCGTGTGCCAGTATGCGCTGGACTTGGTTGCAAAGATCTCGCCGTTCTTGTGCTGATAGTAGGCAAGCAGTCCGTCCTTCTTCGGTGCCAGATCCACGCCGTTGAAGGTCTGCTCCACTCCATAGTGCGTGCCGTATGGATCCGGCTGATCAGTCCGCATCTGGAAGTAGTTCGCGTTGGTGGCTGCAACGATCAGCAGATTCGGATCATCGAAGTCACGGATGTCCTTCAGCTTGCCCTCGCCGGCTGACAGCATATAGAGACCGTAGCCGTCCGGAGCCTTGTAGATCGTCAGTTCTGCGTCCTCAAAGTTTCTGTAGTTGATGCCGTACCTGAACTCGTCCATATCTTGCCATCCCTTCCAGCGCAGTGCGCCGATAATGTCCTTCTGCAGCGTTACCAGGGAGAAGCTCGGATCGCCCGTGATCTGCCTCTCCCCGAAGAACTTGCCGTTGTAGTACATCGATATGTGAGACAGCGGGCAGCTGCTCCCCTTGTCCCAGATGCACCAGTCCCCGCTCCGGATCAATGCCGGATTGGAGATATAGTCGAACCACTGGCTGAAGCCCAGCTCGTCCCGGTAGATCCAGTAGCCGTTCGCCCAGTTGTTCGGTGTTGCTTTGACCGGGATCCCTGCCCACCGGCAGAAGACCTTGAAGCCGTCAACACACTGAACTCCGTAGGCGCTGTCGTAGTCTATGGATTTACCGAGGTGCTGCTCAACAAACTCCTGCGGTGTCATACCTCATCCCACCCAAAGACAGTGGGCATCCAAACATTGTTGTCCACGGTCGAAATCCAATGCCTGTTGTCATAGGTGACCTTGTCTCCCTTTTGGTACGCATCCTGTGCGCCTGTGGGCTGTTTCCAGTCGGTCAGCATACTTTACTCCGTCGGCTGATACAGCGTGTCGAAATGCTCGTTCAGCACGATGTTCCCGTCCTGATCCTGCAACGTAAGTGCCACGCCTGTGAAGTCCGTTGTGGTTACCGCTACACTTGCCCTCTGATAGAACAGTGCAAGTCCCAGAGCCAGACTGCTCCGTGTGGTAATTGTGCTGTTGATGATGCCGTCAGGACGTGCATCAAGTTCTGTTACGAAATAGTACATGTTTTTTCCCCCTTATGGTTATGCGTTCTCATACCAAGTAGGATTCTCATACGGAGATCCTTCAAGTGCTGTGAAAGTTACTCCAGCATTGTAGGCATCCGCCCACAGTGTACCGGACTGGTATGTGCTGACCAGCGATGACGGCACATAGATCGTGGATGCAGTAGGATTGCTGTAAATTCCACCCAAGCACGAAGAACTCCATGAGTTCAATGATGCCATCGTGGATCTGCGGATGATCAGTGTCCGGAGTGCGCCGTCATTGTTGAACAAATTAGCCTGTACAGTGTCTGCACTTCCGATGTCCGCCAGTTCAAGATGTGTAGCACTTTCAAACGCTCTGCCAGTCAATCCTGTCAGGTTCGGGAAGCAGGCTCTGACAATACCGGAGTTCTGGAAGATATAGGTCCCGTTAAGCCGGACAACCGACGTGGATTCAACGTGCGTGAGTGCTGAGCAGTCGCGGAACCACGAACCGCCGATTCTACCAATCTGACCGAAATCGAATGAAGCCAGGGCTGTGCATCCATAGAACACATCGCCAGGTGTATCCCACGCTGTAGGGAACGTGCCGACCGTTACAGATGTCAGTTTGGTGCACCCTCTGAATGCCGCCGTTCGGAAGTTTTTATTGTTGCCGAAGTTCAGCGTGATCGCTCCATCCGGCTCTGTACCGATGGCAACCGCAGACCAGTCTACTCCACCGCCACCATATCCAGCCGCAAGCGTTGCAACCGCTTCGCTCAATGTTGTGTCACTCGCACCTGTCACTGTGTTGGAATAGGTAGTCAGTGCGTTGATTGCATCGGTTAAAGGTGTTCCTGCCATATCAGATCACCCCCAGTGCAGTCAGTGCAGAAGAGTAGTCTGCGTACACATCATCAAGATGCGACTTGTCCGTAGCGGACATCAGTCCTGCGCTCGCTGTTGTAGCGTTGCCGATGATAACCGCTCCGGTCTGCCCGTTCACGCTCTGCACAGGTGCGCCTGCGGATGTGATGTACCCGCTGTCGTTCGTCAGGTCTGATGTCTTGGTCGGGATGGCAGTCGAATCGGGAAGCGCACCAACATCGTCCGCATCCAGAACCACCGTCCCTGTCTGACCGTTGACGGAAGCGACAGGTGCGGAAGTGATGTAGCCGGAATCGTTCTGCAGATCGCTCGTCTTCGTAGGAATCGTAGGCTTCCCTGTCAGGTCTGCATACGCTCCGCTGAAGTCGCTCTTACCGTTCCATTTAGCGATGTCTGCCGATGTGATGCCATGTGCAGGTGATGCAACAAAAACAGGATCGGTCTCGGAAGTAAGCGCGCCCAGGGATGCAGCTGTGATCACCACATCGCCGGTCATGCTGTTCACGCTCTGGACCGGTGCCTGGATCGGATGCGTGTCCAGATAGTCTTCGATGGCCTCGTCCACTTCGTCGATGGTTACCGAGTGCTGGTCGATGTACTCAATCATCGTGTCGTACCAGCTCTGGAGCGGTGCGGGGATGACCGTGTCGGCAGTGATACTCTTGATGGTCATGGTCGTGAAGGCGATGCTCTTCGCCAGTCCGGTATCGAAGCTGATCCGGATCTCGCCTTTGCCATAGCCGTAGTACAGCGTGTCCGTGTCGCTGATCGTCCAGGTGAAGCTGGTGCCGGTCTGCGTGTCGACGATGTACGGTGCAGTGTCCTGACTGCGCTGATGCACCAGTGTGATCCCGGTGATCGTTTCGCTGAAGTCACTGCAATCGAAGATGATCTGGCGGTAGTTGTTTTCCAGCTGCCGCCCCAGAGCGATTACCTGCGACTTGCAGAGACTGCTTGCAGATAGTGTCGTAGTGATCATTGTTTATTCCTCCGTCTCGATCTGGTAGAACTTAACGTTCTGCATCTCGATGAGTCTCTTTACCTGGCCTACTGTAAGCGAAGCCAGTTCCAGGAACTCGTTGGTGTTGAAGTTGACAGCGACGACTCTGAACTTAGCCAGGCGCTGGAATACGTACTCAGGATATACTTCACTGATTTTCATGATGGATCCTCCTTACGAAATTGTGTCCTTGCCTGCGGAAGCGATAAAGCATCGCGCCCCTGCGTAGCCGGATGCAGCATTCACGCTGACAATGACGACATCCCCTGCCGACAGTTTCATGCTTCTCGTGTCTACAGCCATCCTCCCTGTGGATGCGGTGAAGGTCTCGACCGTGGAACCGTTCTTGTTGATCGTCCAGGTGATGTTGTCGCTCGTGTTACGGTTCGACCTGGTGAAGATAATGAGCACATAGCAGTTCTTGCTTGCTGTGAAAGTAACAGAGCCAGTCGCTGCAGCGCTCTGATACTCGACGTTGACTCCGTTCTTGAAGTCAGTCATGGCAATAGAACCGCCGCCTTTTACCATCGTGCTCATGCCTTGCTCACCACCTTGATGATGACCGGCAGGTCGATCGCCGGTACTGTGCCCTTCGCGATCAGACGGTTCGCTGTGTACGATCCGAGAATCTGCGCATCACTCCATGCGTTGATCTCTTCCTCGCCTGCAGCATCACCGTTCAGCTCGATCTCCAGATTGTACAGCGAGGACGGATAGGTGCTTCCGAGTGAATAGACACCGTCAGACCAGTTCCCTGCCTGAAGCGTTCCTGTGACGATCTTCTGGCTGTTGACACCGGCACGGCTGTAGGTCTGCGTGATGGATGTTACCGCCACAGTCGAAGCTGTATAGGTCGCAAGAACCATTTGCGCAACTGTGCCGTTCTCGTTGATGTCCTCATATGTCGGGGTGAACGGTGCCAGTGCACTGCCCAGTGTTCCGATCGGATCTGCAGCCAGATCATACTGCACATAGATGTAGCCGGTGGCTGTGCCGGATGTCGGCAGTGTGACGCTCAGGGTTTCTGCAGCGTTTGTGAACTCGCGCCCCTGGATGATGCCGTACAGTGCCGGGATGCTCACCTGGTTGGAGCCCAGCGAGCTGATCGTCACGTCTTTGAACAGGCCGTCTGTCTTAAACACCTGATTGAAGAGCGAGGCATCATCACTCGGTGAAATGTTCTCCCCGGTTGCTCTCAATACTCTCATTGATTTCTTCTCCTTTCCTGCTGAAGAATCTGTGTAAGTCTCGTCCGGACATAACCGAACGTCATGCGTGTGTATTTGTCATTCAGTCTCTGGTAGCCCGTCAGCACCGTGTTGTAGACCGTGGATCCGTCGATGACGGAATAGCACTGGCCAAGCTGACCGACTTCCACCAGCCTGCTCGAAGTGTTGAAAGTGATCTCTATCTGATCGTCGAACTGACTCTGATACATCTGACTCACCGCTTCGACATAGGAAGCATTCTCAAACGTGTCTTCCTCATCGACACCGATCAGAGCGCACCGGCTGACCACAGGCAGCACTCTGTTCTGCGTTCCGTCTGTGTCCACCGTCCCGGAGAACCCATTCGGATGCCAGTAGTATGTCAGCTCCTCGGTCGGATCTGCTTCGTTCCGGATCACCATCTTGTTCGGGTACTCGTTGACGCTGGAAGCATTGACAGACCAGTCAGCCACATCGGCCAGCTTGGTCTCTATCTTCCATACGTTGATCGTGTCCACCTTTCGGAAGGAGAATGTCACCGTTCTGGCTGAGACGCTGAACGAAATGTCGATGATCACTCCGTACACCTTGAAGAAGTAGACCGCCAGATCGTACAGGTTGTAGATCCCGTCATTTGTTGCGGGGTATGCTCCGGCAGTGCTGTAGATCCCGGAGAAGGTCAGACCGGTCAGAGCCTGGGACGCATCCGTGCCGGCATATACCGACCTCAGTTGCGCCCTCATCCATGACTCGATCCCGTCCGGCAGCGTCGTTACATCCGCGAATACATCGACATCCAGAAGCTTGGACATCTGGGACATCGTGATCGTGGTCGTCTTCCCGTCGTAAGCATAATCTGTGACGATGCCCTGGAACATCTGCCCGGTATCGTCCCGGACCTGAATGTAGTTTCCCTTCGAGGCTGTCAGCTTCTTAGGAACTATGACCGAAGACGCGGACTGAACCAGATAATCGATGATCAGCGTCGGATCAGATGTCTGGCCCATGTCCACGAAGTTGAACGCCCTGTCGAAGATGTCTATCCTATATCGTTTCATGGAGTTCCTCGATCTCGATCGTAGCGTCGATCGTGTCCTGTACGGAACCCGTGACACGCAGCGTAGACTGCCCTACAGGGACGTAGATGAAGTTGTCCAGGGTGAAGTCTGATGCCTGGTACAGATTCCGGACGTACTCATTGTTCAGCGTGTACTCTGCGATCTCCAGCTGATTGTCCTTGGAACAGATGATCAGCTTGTTGCCGGATGCAATCGTTCCCGATACAGCTCCGCTCTGCACCGTCTGGTTGTTGACAATCAGTGACCATGCCGGATCGGTGATCTCGCCCATGATGGAAATGATCGTCGGCGATGCTTCGGAGGAGTTGTTCGTGATGTTGATCAGTCCAGTGATCGCGTCTGCGTAGTTGTAGTTGTACGTGTAGTTGTACTTCTTGGCATCCACCACCGTGACGCTGGATCTCTTTGCAGAGCGTGGGATGTACCACTTGGACAAGCCCTGGAAGTCGATGTTGCACTTCAGCCGGTTGTCCCTGTAGTCGATCTCCGCCTTGCTCAGGCTGGATATGATGCAGTCCAGGTACGCCCATTCGTTGACTGGCTTGTACATCAGCTTCAGCGGTGTCGGCGTAATGAACTGTACGAACTCCTGATACTTGGCATAGGTGGAGAAAACCATGATACCGGCAGGTGTCTTCTGTGCAGATTCCGTGTCGATCAGCTGGTAACTGTTGCCGATCTGCATGTATTCCGTGTTCATCCGGAAGCCAAGGCCGTCCGGCGAATAGAAGAACGCATCCCGCTGCATCAGGTCGAATGTCTGACCGAGTGCGTTCTGCAGCTTAAACTGTCTCACCATCAGATTCTCTCCCCGAGCCATTTATCGATGCTCATTGCCATCATCAGCCCGTCACGCTCATGGTATTCGCCGTGCAGGTTGACGTTATTGGTGAAGTTGTACGTGGATCCGGCTGTTGTTGCTGCGCCGGTTGCCATTGCCATGACATCCATTGCCGGGTTAAGATCCCGGATCGCATCTTCCCATCCAACAGAAAGGCCTTCACCCATCATCTCGCCGATATACGCAAAGACCTTGGAAGGTGAATTGATCTGCAGCGCACCCTTGACGTTGTCGACGATCCCGGTGAAGAAGTTTCTAACATCCTGAGTGAACTTACCTGCTGCATTCTTAATTCCTGTCCATACACCGCCGACAATATCGGAACCGATGCCTTCGATGAAACCCTTAATGCCGTTGAATGCTTCGCCGATACCTTCTTTGACCTTGCCGATCAGATCCGAGCCGACCTTCTTCGCGTTGTCGAAGAACTCCGCGATCTTGTCAATGATGCCCTGTCCGAGCTGTTCGGCCGCACTCTTCGCCAGTCCGATCTGCTCCAGTATTCCGTTTGCGACTTTGGCAGGAAGATCTCTTGCCCATTCGATGATCGTCGTAAACGCTCCGACAACTGCATCCCTGGCAGAGGCGAAGTTATCGGACAGATTCTGCTTCAGCTTCCCGGCATACTCCATCAGCTCGTCCCAGTGACGGTACAGGAGCACACCTGCAGCGATCAGCCCGGTAATGGCCAGGACTGCAATGCCAATCGGTGAAGACAGGAAGGTCATTGCACCGGATAGCTTACCAGCTGCGCCGGTGATCAGACTGATCAGTTTCAGCGTCGGAGACAGTGCTGCCGCCAGTGCGACCATCGTGAGGATGAATGTCTGTGTCTCGCTGTCCATGGATGCGAACCACTGCATCGCCTGCTTCAGCACTTCTGCCAGCTTCTCGAGGTGCGGCAGCAGTGTTGTCGCCAGTGTGGTGCCTGCTTCCAGGAATGCCTGTCCGGCTGTCGATTTAAGTTGATCCAGAGCGTCATTAAACTCGTTTGCAGAGTCAAGAGCATCCTGTCCGAGGATCAGACCGGCTTTCTCGGCTTCCTCGCCATACTGCTTTAAAGCGGCTCCTCCGTCATCGATGATGCCAGCCAGATCTGCTGCGCTTCTTCCGAAGAGCTCCTGTGCGAGGATGTCACGCTCTGTTTCGTTCTCTACTTCGCTCAGTGCCTGGAGCACGTCGTACCAGATGTCTTCCGTTGCACGGTACTCGCCGTTCGCGTCTCTGATCGAAACGCCCAGAGTTTCGAAGGCAGAGTTCCCTGCTCCGATCTGCTTCGTCAGTCTGCTCATCGAGGACAGCATCGTGTCCGTGCTGACATCGACCAGCTCCTGAGCGTAGTTGAACTTCTGGATCGTGTCAGTCGCGACTCCGTACTGCTTAGCCAGTGTGTTGATCTCGTCCGCCGACTGTCCGGCTTTGTATGCCATGCCCAGGGCTCCGGCAAGAACACCCGCTGCAGCCTTACTGACTCCGGCAGTCTTCTCTGCGAGCTGGCCGGTCACCTGCGAGATGGCTTCGGCAGATGCTTTGATCTTGTCCATCGTGCCTGGCACTTTGTCCAGCTGACTGCGCCATCTCTCCTGCTCTCTCGTACAGGCAATGATCTCGCGCTCGATAGCATCCCACTGCGAAGCGTTCTTCTCAGTCCGTTCGCCCAGCTGCTCCTGTGCCTGCTTCAGCGACTCTACCTTCTTCTCGGACTCGCCGATGGCCTTAGTCAGCAGTCTCTGCTTCTGTGCGAGCAGTTCCGTGTTCTTCGGATCCAGTTTAAGCAGCCGCTCAACATCCTTCAGTTCCTTAGAAGTCTTGTTGATCTCACCGTTCAACTGTCCGAGTGCTTTGCTTATTCCGGAAGTATCTGCTCCGAGCTCTATGGTTATGCCCCGTACTTTTGCGTCACTCGCCATTAAACTCTCCTCCCCAGGAAGGCATTGATGTCATCCTGTGTTGCAATAATGTCGTAGTCTTCGTGGTCGTTCGCCTGCTCTACAAGCAGATCGAGCACCATTCCAACCGTATACTCATCAGCGATGCTGGCTATTCCCAACTGCCCCATCCGGAGCTCCAGTACCGCCGTGTTGAACTCTCGTTCAGTCTGTCTTATTTTTTTTTAGCTTGTGACAGCCCTGCCTTGTTCATCTTCCACAGATCCATCAGTTCCGGGAACACCTCGTAGATGTCGAACGTGCTGAACTCGTCCAGCCATTCGTCGATCGTGTTCGGAATGCTGTCGTCTGCCTGCTTTGCCATCACATACGCGAGATTCTCGAATATCGTCAGATCCAGCACGCTCAGCTGGCCGTCTGTCCCTTCGAGATCCTTAAAACGGTCCGAAAGGGACTTCATGTCGACCATGATGTCCCTCCCGAACTTCTGTCTGTAGATCCTCGGCGTTCTGGCCGATGCCATAAACTTCACCGGTCTCCCGTCGATATTTACTTCCTTAATCACCGCCATGATTTGCCTCCTTTGTGTTTTAGCCTGTATAGACTGCGCTGTACCAGCCGGCCACTGTCGCTGTGGCTGTCGTGTCAGTTGTAACAGCCTGAACGATTCCGTCTGTAGCTCTCGGCATTGCTGTCAGGTCGATCGTCTCTGTCTGAGGTTCTGCCTGCTCGCCGATTGTAGCGCCGTTGATGTTCGGACGTCCGGCAGTGCATGCATACAGTACGCAGTGCCGGTTGTACTGGTCGCCGTTGATCTGGAACAGCAGAGCGAATGTAGCGACTGCTGCCTGGTTGTCTTCGACCAGGACACCGTCATTGTTCAGCGTCCAGCCCCAGATGTCCCTGCGCATTGCATCAGGGATGGTTGCAATCTCCAGTTCGCCGGAATAGCCCTGGTCTGCCTGTGTAACGTAGTAAGCTACGTTGTCAGCGTAGAACGTGTTGCTCTCGCCTTCCGGAGACAGGGACAGGTTCACGGCTCCGGGAACAGCGACCGGTGTGCCATAGGTATTGCTGGTGCTGTTGTAGATTGCGTAGTGGACATTTTTCAGACCATACTTAACCTTGTTGTTTGCCATTTTTTCTCCTTACTTCTGAAGAACGAATCTGTACGCGACCATGTACATCTGCTCGTCGTCCAGATACTCTTCTTCCTTTGTGTAAAAAAAGTCGTCGATGATTGTCTCGACGGCTGTTTCTTTTTCCATGTCCTTCTGCTCCGTGTACAGCTCCAGCTGCAGCACCGGTACGGAATGGAAAGTTTTGTTGTCTGCTGCGAACTGGTCATTCGCTGAAACGATGTAGACCAGGTACGGCAGTTTCTGCGCTGTTTTAAAGTGATCGAAGGCGATTGGCATGCCTACGTTCTCAAACATTGCGACAAAGTCTTCCAGTGTCATCCTTTTTCAATCGCCTCCTGCACCGCTTTCAGCAGTTTCTCCTGTGCTTGTTCGTTGATCGGACCGATGTGTTCGAACGCTCTGGTGCGTCCATATGTGCGCCCGGTTCCGTTTTTGATCACATGCCCGTTCTCCAGCAGGTGGGTGAGACGGTAATACCTGGAGTTCCAAACCGTCTCTTCCCGTCTGCCTTTGCGCTTTTTGGACTTGATCGTCCACCCTTTCGGATAGTTGTGCCAGACATTGGAGCCCTGCACGGACTTGATCTCCCGGAGTTTCTTCCGGCTCTCCTTGGCGATCTCTCCGACAGCCTCATCGACTGCTTCCGTCACGCTCTCGGTGTATGTATCAAGTTCCTTCAGGATCTCTTTAGCCAGCTGATTCGGACTGACCTTGATCATGACCGACCATCTCCTCCAGATAGAGTTCGATCTTTCGCCCGGTTTCGTATGTGCGGTATACCTTGTACCGCTTCGTGCCGATCTCCACGATCTCTTCGCCGTGGTACTCCGCCGACCATATCGTCGCCTGATACTGGGCAGACAAACCGAGCTGCCCTGCATCCGTCCACTCCGACAACGACGCGCTGCGTAATGTACAGATCACTTCTGTCCTCGTCTCTACCTGGACGATCTGGCCGATGGAATCTCGATCATGAGTCACGGCGATCAGCGAGATCACTCTCCGCTTATCATCCATTGCACTCTGCACCGGCACCCCAGTCAGTGTATCCGGTGGCCATCTGCAGCTGTGCCTTCTGTTCGTCGTATGACGCTTTCAGGCGCTGATATGTGGTTTCTGCGGGTTCACCGAAGTGAGCCTTCACATACGTAAGTACGGCACGGATGATAAGAGGATCCGTGACGCTGGCATATTCGATGCCGGCAATACCCAGATCACGCATGGCTGCATCGATCAGGTCTTCGATTTCTTCGTCGAACGTGGTGGACGTGACATCCAGCACATCCTTCGCTTTATCGATTAAATCACTCATTCAATCCTCCAAAACTTACGAACTTGTCGTAAAAACTCTTTGTTATGACCTGGTAGCCGACATGCCCGCAACTGATGTTCGGATCCACTACGATCTTGTAGCCCAGCTGACGCGCACGCCAGCAAAAGCTAAGATCTTCGCCGTTCCCCCTGATCGGTGTGAACGGTGCTCCGTATTCATGCGCTACGGCCCGGATGACTTCCACCGGTGTGAGCACGCAGCCGAAGCCGCACGCCTGCACCTCGAAGAATCCGTCCGGGATCTTCGTCTGTATCAGGTAACTTGATTCAGTTTCCCCGGCTTCAAACACCTCATACAGCACAGGAGTGTAGGGCGGCACTCTCTTGAAGTACAACCCGCTGATTATGTCGCCCCTCTTCTCCTCGTGGTCTTTCAACAGCCGTGTGAGCGTGTCCGGCTCGAATGTCATGTCCGAGTCAAGCCACAAAACATAGTCCGCACCCATCTCGATTGCGGCCTTTGCCAGTGTGTTCCGTGCCAGGTAGACCAGTGAACTGATCTGCCAGCCGATGACGGTGTCTTCGTCCTTCTGCAGCACTGCCAGCGATGCTGCGAACTGTGTCGGCACCTGGTTCATTGCCGGAATCGCGATAAGTGTTTTCATTTTGCCTCCGATGCGTTTAACTTAGCACTTTGCCCAGGCGAACGCTTCTTCGTCTGCAACCGCGCCGTCGCACAGTGCCATTGCACGGTAGACTGTGGAGCCGCTGCGGAATGCTACGGACTGGTCAGCTTCGATGCTGATGCCTTCGCCATAGTTCCAGACATAGCCCTTCTTCAGGGAACCGAACAGGATGTGCTCGGACGGTGTTGTGGACTCGCCCTTAGCTACGCAGTTCGCGTTCGCATCCAGAATGACCTTGTGACCCAGCAGTCGGTAGTCGATGCCGTTCATGACCAGCAGGCCGTTGACATCGTTGCCCAGCGGTACGATCTTGCCGAAGAATGTAGCCGGTGTCATGACGAATACTGCGTCATTGTGGTATGCCGGACCGACCTTGCCCATCAGATCAGCAATGGATGCTACAGATACTGTGGCGATAGCCGACTGGCCTGTGACCTTGTGCAGAATGCCTTCCGGTACTATTGTGGAGCCGGCACCGTTCATGACTGCTGCGCAGATAGCAGCTTCCATCTTCTGAGCCAGCTTAGTAACGAGCCAGTCCTGGAATGCAGGGATGGACATAGCCTGGATGTCAGCTGTGATCTCAACTGTCTTGATCAGCTTCTTCGCTGTCAGGGCGATGCTGTCTACAACATCAGCGCTGTCAGTGGAAGCGGAAGCGATTGCCAGCCAGCTTGCATCGTTGACAGTCTTTGCATACGGAACCTGTACATAGCCAGGGATCCGCAGAGCATCCAGCTCACGGATCAGCGGGTTCTCTTCCAGCTTACCGTAGATCTTGTTCAGTGTTTCTGTAGGGATGATGTCAGCTGCGTCTGTCAGTGCAGCACGCTCTTCGACTGTCATTGTCTTGCCCATGAGCTTCTTCATGTAAGCATCACGATATTCGACAGTTTCCGGAGTCAGTTTTCTTTCTTCCATTTCGATCTCCTTTTCTTCGTGGACTTCCACGACGGATCCTTCGTTGCCGGAAGCAATGCGCTGGATCAGGGCGCTCCTCTTCTCTGCCTGTTCCTTGATTTCAGCAGAGCGAGCTTCCAGAGCCTCAAACTCGGCAGTCAGCGCATCGATATCGCACTCTCCTGCGAGCTCTTCGTTGATGGCCTTCATCCGTGCCTGGATGTCGTCCATCGTCATCTCTTTAATTTCCATCGAGATAACCTCCAATCTTGATGCGCAACTGTAGCTTGCGCTTTGCCTGTTCCTGCCGTTCACGCTCCAGTCGCTCCGCTTTCTCTGCTTCGATCACTCCGTCGAAGTAGTCACGTGCTGACAGTTCAGTTCCCGGATTTGCCGGGAAACTTACAGGTGATATATCGAACACCTTTGCGATCCGGTCGATGACCCGCGTATGAGTGGCCCGCTCATAATGGTCAGCCTCAACCGTAAAGGCGAACGACATCTTGGGATAGTTGCCGGCTTTGATCTCTTCGAAGATGTCACGGCTTCTCTGAGTCCTGGACAGATCTGTCACATTACCAAGACCGTGATCGTCTACGAACAGCTGTACTGAACCGGCAGATGTACGTGCAAAGACGGGCCCCTGATGGTCGATCCGGAACACAACGTCCGTCAGATCTGTGTCATCGAAGGCTGTCGGCTCGATGCGTTCGCTGTAGTCGACTCCGTCTTCAGAAAAAAGGACATACGGCTCGAATGTGGCAGCATATCCTTCGACAATGTATTCGTTATCTTCGCTGATCCGGAACTCCATGCTCCGGTATTCTCTATTCTTCATTTCGATCCTCCCCGGCGTTGTAGTATTCGCCTCTGATCGGTGCCATCTGACCCTTACCATCCGGCAGCGGCGCGTAGTTGAACAGGTCACGGATCTCGTCGATCAGGATCATGCCTCTGTCGCCCAGCTGCTGCGCCATTGCGATCTTCTCCGAGACCGTCATGTACTGCAGCCGGTTGGCGTTGGCGATAATGCCCGCACCGTGTGCCCGCTCTGTAGGCGTAAAGATCATTTTGCTCAGAACTTCGCTCAGCTGGATAGCGAACGGTTCAATCGCTCCGTTCCAGAATGCATCCATTGCGTCCCCGACAGCAGAGTTCTGAAGGATGGCCTCGTTCACTCCGAAGTAGTCATAGACATTCTTCTGGATGATCTTCATCTGGTCAGCGTCCACGGTGTAGGCACTGCTCTTGATCTGCTGGATGTCCGTGTATGTATTCGGGAACAGCAGGATCCCGCCTTCGCCTCCGGTCAGATTCTCCGCTGTGAACCGCTTCCGCTCCTTCGCCAGATCGGACGGCTTGGTGAAGTTGTTCACCCTTGCCATGAATCTGTAGGTGCTCGAGTCCTTCACAGCGTTCTCTATGCCCTGATTCTGGATGCTGATCAGCGACATCGTGTCTGTGAGCGCTGTATTATTCTCGCCGAAGTATTCGGACTTGTACTGGAACTTCGTCATGATTCCTACGTTGCTCAGCTCGTCCGCTCCGGTCTCTCCGGTGTCGAAGTGGAACCGGATCCACGGCACGCCGTTGCTCTCCACCAGTTCGTACTGCTTCGGTACGATCGTTGTGATCCCGATCGGCTCCATGTAGTCGTTGTACACGTATACGATGAATGCCGTGTTCCTGACTTCGAGCACCGTGTCCAGACGATACAGGAACTGTGACCAGGTAGCCATGCTGTTCGGTGAATCACTAAGCTTAGTGCAAAGCTTCTTCGTCCGATCGGACGGCTGGATGTTGATCCGCAGCTTGCTGATGTGGCGTGCCTTTGCGTCGATAGCGGAACGTACAAGTTCTGACTCGTACAGCTTCCCGCTCCAGGTGTGGTAGACCGGCGCGTAGGCAGTCAAAGTTTTAAAGTACCCGTCTATGGGTAGGTTTTGCTGTTCTTCCTTGGGAAACAGCCAATCGAAGACTCCCATTCCTTACTCCTCTCCGTTCCGCAACTGTTCGCCGATCTCGCCATACCACTTCTGGCGCACGGTCATTGCATCTATGAGCGCAGCCATTCCGTCAATGTGACTTGTGGCTGATAGTTTAACTAATTTGCCTCTGCCTCTCTCGATGTTCATCTTGATCGCAGAGTCAAGCATATGTATCTTCAGCAGATCGTTGTCACCGATCCGGATCTTGCCGTCCTTAAGCATCCCCTCGAACTCCATCAGCACCGGGTACAGGTTCTCGCCCTGGAACACGTCGTCCATGTGGAACCCGTAGTTCTCCATGTCCTTCACCAGATACTGTGCGCTGTATCGGTCGTAGCCGGTCCACAGCGGGTACAGATCGTATTGCTCCACCAGTGACGTGAACCAGTCATAGCAGTCGTGATAGTCGACGAAGTTGTCGCCGGACGGTGTCAGGAACCCGCGCTGGATGTAGATGTTGTACGGTACCTGATCCCGCGCAATGGCCTCATCGATCCGTTCAGCCGGCATGAAGAAGTGCGCGAATACGTACAGCACGCCTGCCTTCTCGATCACGCAGGTGCATGCTGTCAGGTCTGTCGTCTGGGACAAGTCCAGACCGCAGACACAATAGGATCCCCGGAAGTCATTTAGATCAAGCGGATCTCCGCAGGCCCTCTGCACGTCATGCGCTGCCAGCCATGCCTGCGAGCTGTTCTGCTTCAGGTTGCAGTACTTGGTTATGAACTCTGCCTTCTTCGACAGAGATCCTTCCGCGACTGCGATCTCCTCGATCAGGTAATCGACAGGAACCGATACTCCTAAGTTCGGGTTCGACTTCCTTAGTTCGTTGATGTCGTTCCACTTCTCGATGTCGTCTATCATGTACAGGAACGGCAGCAGCCGCTTCTCCTTGGACTCGCCCAGAAGGAAGCGTGTTGATCTCTTTACCAGTTCGTCATAGATCGAATCGTTGACGTAGCCGGATGTGGTACAGGCCATGATGAATGAATCAGGGCGTGCACCCATGGCTGACCGCATGACCTCATACGCTTTCAGGCCTTTGTCTCCGCTCCAGCTTGCGATCTCGTCGCAGATCGTGACTGAAGGGTTATAGCCGTTCAGGTCACGGCTCATATAGGACACCTTTTTGACTGTGCTGTTAGATCCGGGAATCGCCAGATCTGACTGCCGGTGCCGTGCCAGCATCGAATCGTCGTAGATCTTCCGGTGCTGGGTGTCCTTCTCCTGTGACAGTTTCTTCAGCTCCTGCCATTCCGGATCCAGCTGCACCATGTTCCAGATGCCGTCATAGATGATGCCGGACTGCTCAACCTTAGGAGCGACACAGTACACCCGTGCACCGTAACCGGAGTTCCGCCAGATCTGTGATGCGATGCTTGCAGCCACAACAGACTTTCCGTTCTTCCTGGCAACAACAAGCAGCACTTCACGAAACTGCGGGTAGCCTTGATCGTTGACGATGCCGAAGACCGCCGACAGCATTGCCTTCTGCCAGACTTCCAGCTTCAATGACTGAGGTGCGAGCGGCCCTTCGGTGTGAAAACAGTGATGTTCTATCCAATCGATGACATCATTCGCCTTCTTAACATCGAAATTGAAGTCCTTACGCTGCAGTCCGCCGACCAGATACTCATACAGGAGCCGGATCCACCGGCCGACACAAAAAGTGCCGTTCTTAATGCCCTGGTAGTATGTGTAAATCCAGTTTTCTCCGTTCATTTCTTCGGTTTTTCCCGTCATATCTGATCTACGCGCGCGAATATCTGCCAAGGAAGAC
>Ga0326512_10000867_pt1 | contig 25296 bp, 18 predicted proteins | sample 1_2617_0518_D_FD_203652 | JGI IMG/M metagenome (GOLD analysis project Ga0326512, IMG submission 203652) | Bovine rumen microbial communities from UC Davis, California, United States - 1_2617_0518 | ecosystem: Host-associated > Mammals > Digestive system > Stomach > Rumen | place: USA...
AAGAAGCGCTACAAGTTCTCGCTCTCCCGTCCGTATGTCGGCGTGGGAGCCATCAAGAACGTAGCCATCAAGCGCACACCCCTCGGAGAATACTTCGTGTATCTCTTCATCGAGGCCAAGCCCGAACCTGTCGGAAAGACACATCATGGTGCATCCGTAGGCATCGACTTCGGCCTGAAGACCTACATGACGCTCTCCAACGGTGAGCGCATACAGTCGCCCCGATACCTGAAGCAGGCCCTCGGCGCAAAGCGTACCGCCGACCGCCGGCTGTCTCGCAAGCAGGAGGGCAGCAATCATCGACGCACCGCACGGCTGGCGAAGAACCGCGTGGAGGAGATGATCACCAACCGCCGCGACAACTGGCAGTGGCAGCTGGCGCACGACCTCTGCCGACGCTTCGACACCATCTGCATCGAGGACTTGCAGCTCACGGGCATGACCTCGCTGTGGGGTCGGAAGATGGCCGACCTCGCGCACGGCAAGTTCGTCCGCAAGCTGGAGTATCTTGCAGTGAAGTATGGTGTGAAGGTGCAGAAGGTTGACCGCTTCTTCCCTTCGTCTAAGCTGTGCGACTGTGGTCATATTCATAAAGATTTGTCATTGCATGATAGGGAGTGGACTTGTCCTGTGTGCCATCACCACCACGACCGCGACCTGCATGCTGCTAACAACATTCTGAGGCAGGGCATTGCCTCGTTGGGGAGTCCTGGTAAGACGCGGGAGCCTGGAAAGGTAACCGTGCGGGGGCGTAAGCACCCAAGAATCCCTCGGCTTTAGCCGTGGGAGTATGTCAACAAAGTCCCATTTCTCGTAGCGGCCTGCATTACCTTTGCCATAGAAGATAAAAACACAAACAACTATGGCAAAGAGAAAATACCACCGCCACCAGCCTGCCGTCCCGTCGGCATCAGCCGCCGTGCCAGCATCATCTCCTGCTGCCCACGAGGGCAACATCACCACCGTCACCTCCCTCTCCGAGTTCCGTCAGGAGGCCGAGCGCCTGCGTCAGTCGGGCTACTACGAAGTGCCCGGTGCCCTCGGCGGCGGCACGGGCGGCAGCGGCTTCCATCCCGACTACGCCGCCTATATCTCCGCCAAGCTCGCCTGCGAGGGCGACTGCGGACAGCAGGGCAAGACCGACCTCCCCCTGCTCCACGTCAGCAGCGGCTATGCCCAGCCCGTAAAGACCGCCAACGGCCACGAGGGCAAGTACATCACCTGGGGCGCAGGCAACCGCCTCCCCAACGTCGTCTCGCTGCTCTGTTCCCTCAGCCCCTACACCGCCGCCGCCCTCAAATTCAACATCGACCTCGCCACCGGCATGGGTCCCAAGCCGATGTATAGCTACACCCAGTACGTTGGCGGCAATCTCTCCCACAAGACCATCAGCTACGACTCCGCAGGCACCCTGCTCAAAGGCTGGAAAATCGACATCCTCCGTCAGCTCAACGACCTCGACCGCCAGGAGCGCGAAGCCGGCAACAGCAGTTCCGCCTCTGGTTCCGTAAGCGGCGGTAGCTCCGCCGCCACCCCCGGCACCGTCACCACCAACGACCGTGTGCTCGGCGGCACCGCCTCAGAGCCTGTCAGCGACTACCGCCAAGCCCTCCTCGACCGCCTCGCCGAAATAGAATCCGACCTCGCCACCTGGGAGCGCACCAATGCCGAGCTGAAGACCTTCCTCCAGAACAACAACCTCCTGCAGACCTTCCAGCAGCTCTATGCCGACATGCTGCTCTACAACATCTGCTTCCCCGAAATAGAGCTCCAGCAGACCTACATCGACCCTGACACCGGCCACGAGGTAAAGACCTACAAGTGGAACCCCAAGGCCGTCGCCCTCCGCTGGCGCAATGCCAAGACCGCCCGTCTCGGCCAGATGAACAAGGAGAACAAAATCGACTACACCTACGTCTCAAACATCTGGCTCGACGACCCCGCCGCCGTGCCCGACGCTTCTCCGTCGGGAAAGGTCGATGCCATCCGCGCCCTCTCTTCCCAAAGCGCCGCCGCCGACCTGGAGCGCATCGCCCGCGAAACCCGACTGGCCAACGTCCACCGCAACCGTCGCCCCACTCACTTCTCCTGCCCCGTCGTCTATAACCAGTACGGCCACCCCTACTACCCCGTCCCAGCCTGGTACTCCGTATTCTCAGGCGATGTATATACCTACGCCTCGCTGCTCGTCAGCGACCGCAAGAAGCGCCGCGACAATTCCAACGTCATAGGCCGCATTCTCTACCTGAACGACGAGTATGTGCAGCGCATGTATATGCAGCGCCAAATCACCGACGAGCAGGAGAAGATGAAGTTCTTCAACGAGCAGATTATCGCCCCCATCAACCGCTTCCTGCAGAACCGCGACAACAGCGGCAAGCCCATGCTCGCCTACACCTTCACAGGTGCCGACGGCAAGGAATACAAGTCGTGGGAAATCGTCGAAATACAGGAATCCTCGAAGCAGACCGCCGAAGCCAACCAGAAGGAACTCGCCGAAATCTCCAGCATCATCCTCTTCGCCTGGGGTGCCGACAGCCGCCTTATCGGTAACACCCCCGGCGACGTATCATCCTCCGGCGGCACCGACCTGCGCGAGCGCTACCTCCTGAAGCAAGTGCAGATGGCCACCCTCCAGCGCCTCGTACTCTCTGTCATGGACATCTTCGGCACCCGCAACCAGTGGGACACCCACCTCACTTGGGAAATCCAGCGCGAAGTGCTCACCACCCTCGACAACAGCAAGACCGGCGTCACCACCGCCGAAGACACGTCGAGATAAATGAAGAATGAAGAATGAAGAATGAAGAATTGTCGCTTCGCGATTAAGAATTAAGAATTAAGAGTTAAGATTATGCTGATAACCACCGAAGAAGAGCTCCGTCTCGCCATCCCCAGCCACGCCATCGACCACGTGGAAGCCCTCGCAGGCTTCATCACCAACTCCGAGCACGACTTCCTCCGACAGCCGCTCGGCCAGCCTCTCTACGACAGGCTCTGTGAGCACTACCGCCAAATGATTGACGGCGGCACTGTCATGGACTATGTAGAGTGCATCCGCAGTGGCAACACCGAAGGACAATACTATCTGCAACTGCTGCACCTCGCCCAGCGTTGTGTGGCCTTCGACGCCCTGGCATCGGCCATCGACGTGCAGGCCGTATCGCTCAACAATGCCGGCGTCAACTTTTCAACAGCCGACGACTACCAGCAGGCCAGCGACAAGGCTATTGCCAATGCCAAGACCGCCTATCAGCGCGAAGCCCGCAAGGCACTGAACATTCTGCTGGAGCAGCTGGAGCAATGGACGCAGGACTGCCCTGCCAACGAGGATGCTACTGAGGCCGATGCCGAACTCGTGGAAATCGTGAAGTCGTGGCGGTCGTCGCGCTATTTCTACCTTGTGGCGCAGTTACTCATTCCCTCGGCCCGTGTGCTGCAAGAATACTTGAATATATACGAGAACCGCGAACGCTTCATTCAGATGCTGCCAGACCTGCACTTTATACAGGAAGAACAGGTGGCTCCCGTCATCGGCGAGGACATGACCGAACTACTCGTTTCACTACAGATAGCCTCTGGTACCAAGCGCGACGCCACTGCCGCCACCACCGCCAAGCCAGTGACGCTGGCCGACGATGCCGACATCCCCCCTATGCTGCGCCGCTTGCTCCACAAGCTGCGCAAGGTAGTGGCCACCATGCTCGAAGCCCGCACCGTGGTGATGAAGATAGACAAGGAGCGCCGCATCGCTGCCCGCGACGAAGCCGTGCGCCTGCTATCCTCGTTGCGCGAATACTGTCAGCAGCACCAAGAAGAGGTATTAAAGGCGCTCGACGAGCTTCACGGCCTGCCAGCCACCGCTGCCGCCCTGCTATCGCCCGACGAGCGAGAGCAGATAGAAGAAGACATTCTGCAAGCGTGCCTCGAAGCCGAAGTCCCCTATACCTCCAGTCCCTACTTCGTCGCCCCACCCGCCGTGCCCGCTGTTTCTCCAGCGGGTCATACCCGCCCCTGCTGCTGCCACAACGACGGTCAGGGTATCGGCACATCATCGTCAGCAGCACTCCTCGTCACCCCACCACTGCTCTGACGGCGCAGACCATTTTATCATTTCTCATTTGTCATTTATCATTTAGCGAAGCGCATGAACATAGACCTCACACTGCCCCAGGGCTGGAACCAATGCACCACGCCCCAGCTGGAGATGATAGCCGCTACCATCCTGCGCCACACGCAGCGGCAGGACCGCTACCATCCCTTTGACTGGCTGCAGGTGAAGACCGAACTGTTCTTCCTATTCACCGGCCTGGAGGTGACAGGCGAAGTGTCCGACCCCGTGGACGACGACCCCGAATACCAGCACCGCGCCTTCCTTGTGCGGCGTGCCCGTCAGGGTAGGCATCTTCCCTTTCGTGGGCAGGGTGGGGGAGAGGCTTCTTCTATTCCCATCTACATCTGGCAGGTACTGTCCTTCATCCAGCAGCACCTCGCGTGGATTGACGACGAGAAGGCCGCCCCCCTGCTCCGTTTCCCCTATAAGGAGCGCATCGTCACCCGCGAGTGGCACCTGCACCGCACCCGCTGGAACATCCCCATTCCCTGTCTGCAGCGCGTCACTCACGGTCCCACCGACGGCCTGCTGCAAGACTATCAGTGGCACGAATACTCCCACCTGCAGCAACTGATGGAGCGCTATGTCACCCTCCAGAACCGTTCCGCCACGTCCGCAGGAAAAGCCGCCACGCCCGCCGCGTCAGCGCCGGGAGAAATCCGCGCCGCCCGCAACCGCTTCCTCGCCACCCTCTTCCGTTGCACCGACCACCCGAAGCTCGTCAGTGGCATCACCGACGTAGAGTTCCAGGTCATCCTCTTCTGGTGGAGCGGCTTTATGCACTACCTCATGCAGCACTATCCCCGCTGCTTCAAGCAAGCCGGCGGGAAATCTAAAAATCGAAAATCCGCAAATCGGAAATCTCCAAATCCCCTCGACCTCTACACCAGCGTCATCGCCACCATGCAGACGCAGGCCCACCTCTCCGAAGAGTCCATCAACGGCCAGACCTTCCACATCGTCCTCGAACAGCTGGAGCGCCTGGCCAAGCAGAACGAGGAAATGGAAAAACTGAGCAAGAAACATAGTTAGTCCCGTATGTTGCGATACCATCGCAACCATAAATGAAGAAAGCACCATGCACACCCATTTAGTTATAGAGGTAAATAAATCCGCGATGCGGATTCCCGAAAATCAGTCGCTTGATGTGGCATTCAGTAGTCCGCTGTTTAATGAGACGGAAGCATATACCCATCCGTTTCAGTTGCCTGTTGACGGCAATCGCAACGTGGCTACTATCATTGATGATGTAAATGCCAGCGTGCGTTTAGTGGATTTGGAGAATCTTCCGTCGCGTATCATTGCTGATGGCATCCCAATGTTTTCTGGCAGGGTAGTGACAGAAGACCAGTCGCTTATTGACAGCACTTTCTCGTTCAGCGTTGACTCACGCCGTGGGTCGTTTAAGGATATGATTGCCGACTTGAAGTGTTCTGACATTCCGCTTATTGACGATATTAAGATAGGCGAGATGATTGGCGAAGTGAAGGTGGATGCCAGCATCAAAGTAACCAGGGAAATGCGTTACAGAGATGGCGGGCATGGCAGCAGTGGCGAGTGGCATACTGTAACAGAAGAGAAAACCTATAACCTTTCTGGTGAGTTTACTCCGCAGGCTCTTGGTTTCAGTTATCCGGCTCGTTGTGTAGTGGACTCCAATCAATATGCCATTAAAAAGGAAGAGCGTGATTATGCCAACGGCAAGAAAGTCGTTGTGCCAGAAGTGGCAGAAAACTATATCAATGTTACTGACGCATATCCAGCCAAGAAATATTGCAATGCCCGCGTCTGTTATAAGCACTACGCTAAAGAAGGCGGTGATGCAAACGCAGATGTAGAGGGTGAGACCAGCAGTGAGCTGGTAGACCCCAAGACGTCAAAGGGTATGTATGAGGATATTTGGCCGTATTGGGTGCTTGACGCTAACCGCCCGCAGTCTGGCATCTGTTTCTATGTGCTCTATTTCCTCGACTGTTTGTTTAAGCATCTTGGCATAGCGTGGGACAATAGTGAACTGCTCAAGATAGAAGACCTGAAGCATCTCGCCTTCTTCACGACACAATGTCGCTATCGCACGGAGCGGCTTCATGGCACGGAGAATAACCCTTTCTTCCATGACAGCTATACACCGCCTATACATGAAGGAAGCAAGACAAGTAAGGATGATGACAGTGAAGACAAAGAAGACCATCTGCCTAATATTAACAAGTGGTTGTCTTCTCGTGGCTGCGGGGGGAAATTGAATGTCAACATGGAGTACACGCTTACAAGCGGCTCGTTTGGTGGCAGCGGTAGTGGCGGTTCGTTTGGCGGTAGTGGCAGTAGCGGTACGAATAACATTGAGACCAACACAAAGATGAAGGCACAAGAACACTACGATGTGTCGGCCAACATCCTTGCCATGTATGCCACTAAGGAGAACTTCCCCAAGGAATCGGTCACAACGCTCATCGAGTCGCTGGAGGCAGCTTTTGGTATTCGTTTTATTTACGACCCAGAAACCAACAAGTGTAAGGCGGTATTGCTGCGTGAAATTTTGCGCAACATGGGAACACCAAGGAAGATGCTGGGGCAGATTTTGAGTTGTCATCCAGTGAACGAGAAAGTGAAAGGCGTACACGTCTGTTACAGCGAAGAGAGCGATGCCAGAGAGCAGCAAGAATATCTTTCTGAGAAGAAACGCGACTATGACACCCGCTTTGACTACCGGGACTTTTCCGAGGGACGTGTGCGGTATGGTGACGGCGTTTCATATCGCAACATTTTCAATAATGTCTCTCCCAGCGATGAGTCTTGCTATGTTGACCGCTTGACAGGAAACGCCTATCGCATAAAGGTTGACAAAGACGCTAACACCTTCGGCGAGTTAAAGCCTGTTATCTTCCAAGTGGCGCATCTTCATGGTATTGAGTTGGGCGACTGCTCCGAAGAGAACAAGAAGAACGACATGGTGCATGAAATCAGCATAGGGTTTCAGCCTGTTGATATGACCGACATCAACTACGCGAAGGAGCGGAACACACCGACACCATACGCAATCAATGCTGTGTTCATAGACGAGGATATGGAGCACGAGTTCCTGACCCATAAGATATGCAATACGTTCAGCATCCAGCCGCAGGGATTCGGTTTCGGGCATATCAGTATTGAATGTTCGCTCGTGGAGGTACTGAATACAATCGAGAGCTATGATCCTACGCAGACAGAGGACGGCAACTCTCCGCTTCAGCATATAGACTGGGGGCTGGCCGTGGCCTTGATGCGCGGTGGCGGCTCTGATGCTACCATCCAGAATTACGATGAAGACTATGACGGGTTTGGCAACAGTCGATGGGGTACAGTCAGCGGCACATACCAGATGGACATCGACTCGATGGATATTTTTGGTAACGAGTATGACTATAACGGATCAGATGAAGGGCTTGGCGGTGGCGAGCGCTTCTCGCTGAAGATACGTGCCTATCGTAATTTCCGTTATTACTACGACAGCGGTGGTGAGTTACATATCAGTGAAAATCCCGCAGAATGGTCAGACCCAAAGTGGCTCATCCCTTGCAATGCGGACATATACACTGATAATGTGCTGACGAGGAAGGTGCGCAGCCGTGGGCTGCACGATACGTTTTTGGCAGAATACACCCGCTTCCTGCTCTATCGCCATCGTCTGCGCTACGAGGTACTGATGACCGTTGCCGAGTTGATAGCCGTCAAGAGCAATTTCCTTTCTTGGTGGGATTTCGACGGCAAGCTGGGACTTATTGACAATGCCAAGTGTTCTATTAACGCAGCAACAGGCATGGGTAAAGTAACTGTAGACCTTCTGGTGCCGTAGGCTTACTCTGCACGAGGTACAAAAAATAAATAAATCCACCAAATGTTACGTGTACTGCGATACCATCGCAGCCTTCCCGCCAAAGCATAAAGTCCCATTTTCACATCCGCCTTACTGTAAATTTGCTGAAAAGAAAACACCGAAATGGCAAGTATCAGTAATACAGACTACCGAATATTCTACGACCAGCCTGTGATAGTCACAGCCACAGCGGTCAACTATAGCGGCGCCACGTTTCACCGGCTACGGCTGGAGGTTAAGGTGAACGGCACACCGTTTGAGTTCTCGTCGCCCGTCAGTAGCGACGCGCTTACTGTCAGTTTCGATATATCGTCGGCTTTTCGGGCTTTGGCTGACTCACACCAGTATGCGGCCACGACAATCAACGTCTATCCTGCCCTTACGGCCAAAGTTACAGCTTACAGCGACTACATGATTGACGGTGAGGAGCACCCGGGGGTTGACCCGAGCAGTGAAACCACTATTGGTCCGCTCTACGCCGGACGGTTATCTGACATGGAGCGGTTGGCGGAAACAGTGCCTGCCCGCTATAGCCGCAAACCGACGAGCAGCCCGGAGATATGCTTCACCGGCTGGCGGCACCTCGCGCCAGTAGCCACAGGCGGAAGCCTGGCGCCTGTCGTTCCGTCCGTCATTGAGGTCGCAATGCCCGCCGGTTTTCCGAAGGGAAACACGGGCATCTACGGCATTCCCGCCCCCGCCGACGGCTATGAGCTGCGCTTCATCAACTCGCTCGGTGTGCATGAGAACGTATTCCTTACCGGCCTGCCCATCGAAGAAACCAATATACAGACCGACCAGTATGCCATAGCCCGTCAGGAGACGCTCACGCGGTTCAGCCGACGCATCGCTATCAAGCAAAACAACCATGAAGTGTGGCACATGTCGTCGCCCGTGCTCGACCGTCCGTGGCAGCAGTGGTACATTCACGAGCTACTGCAGGCTCGCTGGGCATGGCTCAATATCTCTCAGCAGCCTGCCTCGCCACGCTACGTGCCGGTCAACATACTGCCTGGCGACAACGTGAACGGACGCGACCGCCAAAAAGCCAGTCCGCTGATTGTGGAGTTCGATCTGGAGTTCGACATCAACGGGTCGCCATTACTGTAGGCGTAAGTCACAATCTCTAACTATTCTATCGCTAACTTAGCGGAAAGAAACGAGACGAAATGGGCTACATCACACAGACCAAAGACTACTGGATAGCGCCAAACGCTGTCACCATCACCTTGAATGCGCTGGGCGAGGCCAACCGCATACAGGGCAGCGTGGCCAGCGGGGCGGTCATCTCATGCTATATCGAGGAAGTGCAGCCCGGCGGTGACAATGGCGACGGCCTGCAGCTCGACAACGGGCGCAATCCGAAGCGCTGGCCGCTGTCGCTCTCGCCTACATACTTCAATACTTTTACGCCAAAGTACGTCTATGCAGCCATTCCGCGCTCCACGACAATCGGCTCGCAGGCTGTCATCGTGTTTCCCTCGGAAAAGATTGACATCTACGGCAAGAACAGCACTGATGTTCAGATAGGCTCTACGGATTACTTTTATGTTTACTTGCAAGGTATCATCAGTTCGTCGGGCGACAATGGAACCACTGCCCGAACATGGACGCACGAGAACGATTATGGTTCGCTCGGCACATACGAGGACCTGGTGAAGGTGAAGGACTCTGAATGGTATCGCTACGACCAGACCACGCAGGTGGTGACGCTGCTGAAGAACCTGCTGATGGCCGACGGCACGAAATTCCTGAACCTGAAGGCCGTCTTTGCCGAAATTGACAACTACCTGCAACTGAACGGCGACCGTCTGACGGGCGTGGCCGTAAGCCCCGACGACGACGAAGCCACCGACAAAATCGTCACCCCCGCCTACCTTGACGAGTTCGGCAATACCCGCTACCTCTCGAAGCTGTACGACGACACTGCCGCAGGGCTGATTACCTTCCTGCAAGGACTCGTCAGCGGCACCTACCACCGCGACGCTGCCATTGGCCCGACATCCACCGACACCGGCGCAAAGATATTCCCCGACGGCACGGGCGACTTCATCAACCTCGTCTTCTCGCAACTGCTGAAGAGCAAGGGCGCCCGCAGCGGTTTCCTCGACGGCACTGGCATCCTGATGGACGCCGCAAAGGGCATGATAGAAGCCGACGGCATGGAGGTGCGCGGTTTCCTGAAGGTGATGGAGCTGATCATCAACCGCCTGCAGCTGATGGAGAGCGACTATTCGTTTACCGAGGGCGACACCACCGAGCGTGTCGATTTCAGCGACGGCGGGCAGCGCATGGTGCTCACGATGCACAAGGAGCACGACAACGACCATACGCCCTTCTACCCCGGCGACATACTCTATGCCAAGGTGAACGACCTGCTCGACCACGGCACTTACTACACCTGCTGGGTGCGCGTCATCAGCGTCGACCAGGCCGCCAATACCATCAAGGTGGCCCCCTATCCAGCCTTGAAGCCCACGGGCGACCGCTATGTGCCTGGTGCCCGCAACTTCACCTTCATTGGCACCGAGATTGACGATGCCGACTTCTCAGCTGAGCTGCTGCATGACTACGAGCTATATCCCAACGGCTACGAAAAAATTCTCAACCTGACGCGCCACGGCAACGTGGCCGACGGCTTGCTGGATGGCGACGACCCCACGTCGTATAGCGACGAAGTGCTGCAGAGCCAGAAGGGTCGCCAGCAGTCGTGGGTGCTCTCTACCACCGACAAGCGTCTGTCGTTCTTCTGGAATGTCGATGAGCCGATAGTGCGCGACGAGAACTACGCCCTCTGTCTCGGCATACTGCCCGATTTGGCCAACCTGCCCAGCGACCGCAACAAGGCCATGCCGTCGCTCTACGTCAACACCATCTTCTACGACTTCCACGCCGATGCCAACTATCCTGCCAAGGTCATCAAGGAAGACCGTGGCCAGTGGGTTCTCCCCGACAGCACCATACCGCAGCCGACCGCCGACATGGACGGCACACCCATCTTCGAGCCTTACCACTACCGCACCTACACCAACCTGACGTGGCGCACCTATCGCGACAATCCCGCATGGGCCAGCAAGACCGATGCCGAACTGCGCGACATTCTGAACCGCAAGAAGGTCGACCTCGAAGTGAGCCGCGTGTGGAACCACGGCGCATTGTGGGAGTGTCTGGTTGACGGTACCACGCAGGAGCCTTGGTTTGGCTGCACCGACTGGATGTTCATCAGCGGCGGCACTTTCTCGCTGGGCTTCTACAACAGTCTGACCGACCCTGTGCCTATCATGGGCATTGCCGTCAGGCCCGCACACATCGACGAGACCATCGTGCCCTTCCTGCTTTTCTCGCAGGAGGACGCTACCAGCATGGTGACGCAGTGGCGCTGGGAGCGCGAGAGCAACAAGCCAGCCCTCGACGAAGCCTGGGCCAACTCCACGCGCACCGACCCCGACGACCCCACGTCGCCGCTGAAGAGCGAGAGCCGCGTGCTGCACCTCACCATCGACGACCTGCCTGTAGGGTGGGATGTGGACGGGGGGCGCGTAGGTTTTAAATGCACCGCTACCTTCCTCATGGACGGCGAAGAGACGGAAATTATCAACAGCGTAACTATCATCTGACCAGGATATGAAGAAAATCATCAACTCATCGCGCCCGGTTGTCGTCACCACCACGCGCACCCCGCTCAACGGCTCGCTGACCATCGACGCAGGTGGCGCATCGTTTTCGCAGGTGTACGATGCCATCTACGGCACATGGACACCCGTCGACCGACAGCTGACGCCGCTGGTACTCACGCCTATTGTCAGCGTTGTTGACCCCGACACGGGGCAGCAGGTGCCGCTGTCGAAGCTCCAGCAGGTAGAGTATAAGTGGTATGTCGGCAACAGCACTACGCCCGTCACCTCGCGCACACCGAGCGACGACTACCACCAGCAGACTGACGATGACACGGCCACCGGCGTGCCGACGGGCGCTCTGGTGGTGCGCCACAACGTGAGTCCTGCCGACCATTATGCCGTGCCCATCCTCTGCGAGTTCTCGTGCGTCGACAGCGGGCGTGGCGAGCGCTATACGCTGACCGCCGCCGTGCTGCTCTCCAGCGAGAACAAGGTGCAGGACATGCTCACCGTGGCACTGGAAAACGCCAACGTCGTCACCTTCAACCCCATTACTGAGGACAGCAGTCTGAAGACCTTCAAGGCCGTGGCCTATACGGGCAGCGACCCTGTTCCGACAGGCAGCGTGAAGTATTTCTGGTATGTCAACGACGCGCTGGCCGACACCAAGGCGTGCTACGTCAGCGGCCAGCACACCGACACCCTCACGCTCGATGCCCAGTATGCCGACAAGGTGCAGGTGAAGGTGCGCATAGCCACCGTGCCCGACGGTTCTCCGTCGGGGAGTATCACCGCCCCCAACCACCCCGCCAAGGCCGAAGCCACGCTGCTGTGGCAGTGGCCCGACATGAAGGCCATTCCCTACAGTCAGAGCGGCGAGGCCATCAAGCTGCAGAGCGACACCATGAAGTTTGGGGCCATCGTGCAGGCTTACGGCAAGGACATTACCACGGCCAAGCGCAATAAGTATGTGAAGCTGCGCTGGTACACCCAGCCCACGGACACGATGACCAAGAAAGATCAGGGCGTGGGCTACGAGAAGACCATCCAGGGCAGCGACCTCTTCCGCACGGGTGGTCGCAAGGTGAACGTGCAGTGCGACATCTTCCTGCTCGGCGTGAAGGCCAGCAGCAGCAGTGCCGCCGCCGAGACGAAGATAGAAAACGCCGCCCCGCCCGTGGTCATTACCACCGTGCGCACACCGCTCACCGGCTCGCTGACCATCGACACGGGCGGCGCATCGCTATCGCAGGTGTACGACGCGCTAAACGGCACATGGGCACCCGTCGACCGCCGCAGCACGCCGCTGGTACTTGCCCCCGTCATCAGCCTGACCGACCCCGACACGGGTCAGAGCGTGCCGCTGGCCGACATGCAGAACGTGGATATTAAATGGTATGTGGACGGCTCGGACACGCCCGTCACCTCGCGCACGCCGAGTGCCGACTATCACCTGCAGACCGACGACGACACGGCCACCGGCACGCCGACGGGCAGTCTGGTGGTGCGCCGCAACATAGGCCCCGACGACCAGTATGCCGTCGACATTCTTTGCGAGCTGTCCTGTACTGACGGCAGCCGCGCCGAGCTGTATAAGTTTAATGCCGCCGTGATGCTCACCGCCGAGAACAAGGTGCAGGACATGATTACCGTGGCAATGGAGAACTCCGCCACCGTGACCTACAACCCCATACTGCAACATGCTGCCAGTCAGCGCACGTTCAAGGCCGTGGCCTACAACGGCAGCGACCCGCTGGCTGCCGCCCGCGTAAAATATTTCTGGTATCTCGACGACGATTTGATTGACGGCAACACCATCGGCTACGTCAGCGGTCAGAACACCGACACACTCGTGCTCGATGCCGAATACCTGGACAATGTGCTCGTCAACGTGCGCATAGCCACCGTGCCCGACGGTTCTCCGTCGGGGAGTATCACCGCCCCCAATCACCCAGCCCGCGCCGAAGCCACGCTGCTGTGGCAGTGGCCCAAGCTCGACGTGCTGCCCTACAGCATGAACGGCGAAGCCATCAAGGATGCTACGATGTCTAAGACCTTCCGCCCCATCGTGCAGGCTTACGGCAAGGACGTGGACGAGTCGCTGTGGGAACGCTACTTCCGCTTTAACTGGTACACGCAGCCTACCGACACCATGACGCGCAAAGACCAGGGCTGGGGCACCGAGGTCACTGTCAGCGGCACCGACCTCTTCCGCTCCGGCGGCGTACATGTCAACGTAGGCGTCGACCTCTACACGATCGGTGCCTACCGCCGCGTGGTCGACGCGCAGGGCCGCACCGTGGTCGACGCGCAGGGCCGCGTGGTCGTTTGTCCCGAATAGAAAAAAACATCAATACACCCGAAGAATATGGAATCGACAGTACAACTCTACCTGGCCACCCGCGACGTGGCCGAGCGCACAGGCTTCCGCCGTCAGCGCTACATCACCAAGGACGGTCGCTACATCGTGAACGACCGCGACCTGCGCAACATCCGCCGCCCCGACGGTCAGCCCGCCACCGTGCCCGACGACTTCTACGAGGGCGCCCTCACCCCCATCAGCGAGCAGGAGGCGCAGCGCCTCATTGCCGAGAACGCCTACAAGACCGGCAACGCCGCCGACCACGGCAAGTAAGTGTGCTCAGCGGTTTTGCCGCCGAGAATGTCCAGTATGCGGCGATAGCATCGCCGCCCAATTAAAAACAACACAAAACGACAATAACTATGGCACAAGTAAGTAACCGATTTTTCGTCACCGCCATTGCCGACGGACAAGTGGCCAATGGCTACCTGCGCTGCAACATGGCCCTGCAGCAGTTTCTCAACCCTAAGACCAACACCTGCGATCCCGACTGGAGCGTGAACATGGTGAACGGCACCGACCAGACCGACCACCCCATCATCACGGCCTACACCCGTCTGGGCGGCAGCGACAAGGCACCGCAGCAGTACAAGTGGTACTGGAACGGAGCCGAGATTGAGTTCGACGGCAACAACAGCGTGCAGACCTACACCAAAGGCGGACAGACCTATCCGCTCTTCATCATGGGCACCGACGCCTCGAACCGCCCCACGCTGAAAATCAACGGCAACATAGCCACCGCCACCAACGTCGACCAGGACGTCATCTCCAACCGAGGCTCCATCGAGTCGAGCGGCGAGTTGCTTGAATATTCGATGGACATCCTCGTGCGCATCTCGCAGCTTGTCGCTACAGGCCATCAGGGTTTCATCGAGTTTCAGAACAACGTGGCCGTCATCACCGAGGCTGGCGGCAGCGTCACCCTGCTGCCCGTGCTCTATGCCGGCACCGAAGAGGTACAGCCCGCCGACTTCCAGGTGAAGTGGTATCTCGAAGGCGTGAACGACTACAGCAGCTATGCCAACCCCACACGCTTCGCCACCATGAAGAGCGGCACACAGGCACAAATGGGGCTCACGCTTACCGAGTCCGACATCACCGACAACGTGACCGTGCGCTGCGAGTTCTACGACAAGGCCAGCACGCCCTCGAAACTCTGCTCAGCCTATCAGGAGGTGGACGACCAGGTGGACGACGACTACATGTATATCACCCACCCGCAGGGACAGAGCAACGCCAACCTGCGCAAGACCCAGAGCGTGACGTTCACCATCTGGATGGCTTCGCAGAACGACCCCACACAGGTGAAGACCGCCTACCAGCACTTCAAGTTGAAGCTGCTCAATAGCACGGGCAATGTCATTACCGCGCAGATTGGAACACCCATCACCGGCGATACCGACTATACCGACATCACCAAGGATGACGTCACCGTCATCGGCACCACCAAGGCCGCCAAGGCAGGGCAAGTCACCATCAGCTTCGACTTGGCTCACGACAACGGCGACACCATCTCGGGCGTGGTAGTGGCTTACTAATAGCCTTGTTTCATTTGCTGCTGTATCATAGCAACCGCCAACAAGTGCCCGCTGCTTTTGCCAGCGGGAGCTCCCACCCAAAAACACCGAGCAGGCTCAATCTCTAAACTGAGCCGCCTCAATTTCCAGATTGAGCTTGCTCGACACCAAAAGCGGCCAGCCGACAAGAAACCAATATCTACACATTTTTTTAACATTCTTACATTATGTCACAAATTACATTGAAGGTGCGCAAGGTGAAGACACTCCACCCCCGCACAAAGGAAGAGGGCCTTTCGGCCCGCGTAGTAACCAACGGCAAGCAGGACTTCGCAGGCATCTGCGAGCTGGCCGGCATGAACACCACCATGAACACTGCCGAGCTGGAGGCAGCCGGCAAGCTCATCCTACAGGCTGCCGCACGCGAACTGAAGAACGGCAAGATTGTCGACTTCGGACCCCTCGGCACCATCTACCCCGCCGTCACCTCGAAATGGGTGGCCAAGGAGAAGGCCGACGAGCTGACCAAGGAAGACCTCACGCTCAAGGTGAACTACCGCCCCAGCGCAGACATCGAAGCCGCCGTGAAGGGCGCACGCCTGGCCTGGGCCAACGCCGAGGACGAGAAGAAGGAGCAGGAGAACGGCGGCGAGAACACCACCACCGACCCTGACACCACCGACCCCGACAACCAGGGCGGCGGCGAAATGGAGCCCTAACCCCCGCTTCAACCGTGTGCCCGCTGCTTCTCCAGCGGGAAACAAGGGAGCCTGCCCTGTCAGGCAGAGCAGGCCCCCTTCAAAAAACGACCAATCCCCCAAACGACTAAACGACCATCATGTCACAGAAGAAAGTAAGCGCAACCATCAGCGTCACCGCCGTCATCGACGGCGAGAATGGCGACATGCCCATGCAGGCCTTCCAATGGAACACGAGTGCCACCACCGCGCCAGCTAAGCCCACCCGTGGCGCTTACGACGCGGGCTGGACTCCCACTGCGCCAAACCGGCCGACGGGCACGGCCGATTATTTCTTGTGGATGACACAGACGGTTAGGCACAAGGCTACTGACGGAACCATCACCTACGATGACTGGAGCACTCCTGTGCGCATCAGTGGCGACAAGGGTACGCCAGGCGAGGACAGCAGCGACACGGAGTGGATATATAAGTTTGACCAGTCGGGCTATGACGGTTCTACGGGCCAGGTGAACCCGTCTGGAGCTGCTGGCAGCGGCGACACCAACAAACAGCAGGCGGGGTGGGTGCCGGAGGGGTGGTACGACCACGCCTTGGCCGTGAGCAGCGCAGCGACTACGCTCTATGCCTCCTATCGCCGAAAGGCCGCAGGCACGAACCAGCAGTGGGGAGCGTTCCAGCAGCCTGTCATTTGGAGCCATTATGGCAGGAATGGCATCGACGGCGACGGAACGGAATATGTCTTTATCAGAACGAAGAAAAACGTCTCGCCCGTGATGGACAGTACGCAGTCGGGCTACAACGCTGACGAGTTCCGGCCAACAATCACCAGCGCATCGCAGACCGCCTCGCAGACTGAGCAGACGCAGACCACCGACGACCCGAAAGGCCCTGACAGCAGCTACCCTTACGAATGGGTGGCGACGCGCTCGAAGGTGCCCGCCTCGCAGGCAGCCGCCGACGGCAGCCGCTCCTGGTCGAAATACACGGGTAAGGACGGCGACTACAAGATGAGCCTCTGGGCCAAGTGGGCCGCCGATGGCGAAAACGGCGACACCATGCTGGCCTCGTGCTCTCCGGGCAGCATCACCGTGGCCTGCGACAGCAGCGGGAAGGTCGTCGCGGCAATGACGCGCCAGCTGACCTTCACGCTGGCCCGCAACGGCTCACAAACACCTGCCCCCACGGTAACGGTCAAGGATAAACCATCGGGAGTGACCATCAGGACGAGCGCAGACACGTCCGCCATTCCTGCTGGTGCTGCTTCGTTGGCCATTAACGCAGGCGAGAGCATGAACAACCTGGCCACGGGCGTGGTGTTCGTCCTATCCTACCAGGGGTATAGTGCCGAGTGTAATTTGGCTATCGTATGCACCAAGGCTGGCGACGAGACGCCGGTCTACAGCATCATCCCAAGCCCTGCTGCGGTGAACTTCCGTAGCAATGCTGTAGGTGAGTTTTTACCTTCGTCACGCTCGGTCAGCGTCATCGTCCGCAAAGTTTCGCCGAGTGGTAGCGCCGCACTCTCGCCAAGCAATAATGTAATTGACGGAAAGTATTATCTTTACAGCTACGACGAGGAGTCAGCAGCATGGTACCGCTTTACCAGTGGCAGTGCATACCAGTCGCAGGTCGTTTTTGCTGCTGATGCTCTGGATGGCACCATCACTTCCGTCCGTTTTGCCTTGTCTACGGCTTCCTCATCGGACGCCATCAACGCCAATAACACCGTGGCCGAAGCCGTTGTGCCCGTGATATGTGATGGTCATCGAGGCGTACAGGGAGAGCAGGGCGCACAGGGCGCAATGGGCAAAATGTTCTACCCAATGGGCGAGTGGAACGCCACCACGGTTTATTCGCGTACCGGAGACCTCGTGCCTCTTGTCTTTCTGCCTGACCCCGGCAATTATAATGAGACGATAGGGGCCGAGGGGAATTACTTCTACCTTTACGACGACACCAGCACGGGCACACGCCCTTCTGTCAATGACCAGACGGGGCCGTGGCGGCTGTGCAATGACTTCGGCGTGGTCATCACGCAGGGGCTTTTTGCCGAGTTCGCCAAGATGGGCAAAGGCATCTTCTCGGGCGACTATTTTTTCTCGATGAATGGAAGGATAGGCACCACCGAGTACCGCGCTGGTGCAACTATCAGCGGTGTGCCTGCCTACACTCGCTTCTGCGGCGATCCGTCATCGCTGGCAGGCAAGGTCTCAGTCCCGTCGCTCAGCGGCCCTGTCTCAACCGATGTATATACCATTGCGAGCGTCAGGCTGCAACCTGGCGTCACGTTCAGGGCCACCATCGTGGGCCGGCGCACATCATCCTCGGGCACTTATTATTTCAGGCTCCGCGACCCCAACGGCACAATCAGGGATTCCGCGACTATCAGTTCCGCCACAGACGTCACGCGAACGCTGAGTTACAAAGCCACCACTGCAGGAACATACACGCTCGTATGCTACGGTTCAACCATCAGCGTCGCTGTCAGTTTCACGGCAGACTATGGTGCTACGGGCTACTTCGAGCCGAACTGGTGGGTGGACCTGCTAACCGGCAAGATGTCGGCGGCACGCGGCAATTTTGTCGTCGATTCCAATGGCGACGTCCATGTAAAGAGTGGCGACGTGGACGTGAGTGGTACTATTCGTGCCACGAACTTGTTCCGTTCCACAGCGCTTTGCTGGGGTGGGGGAGAGTGCTGCCTACTGGAACCAGGAGGAACAACAGTTACATATCTCTACGTCAAGTCGCTGGACAGGACGGAAAGCCCATCATTGGCCGCGAAGTACGGATTTGCTATTGGTGACTATTTCCCCTATACTGACGCGCTGAAAAATAGCGATGATGCTGGTGCCTTTGAGGATGGCATGAACAATGCCAATTACGCTGACAACGACTTCATACCTTGTACATATAGCGCAGACATCGTAGAACTCTTAGACAAACCTTCTTCGGGAACACTTTGGCCAACGACTAACGGTATAGTTTACTTGCCATTGCCGTCAGCCTTCGCGGGGAAAATGGTGGAAGTGCGTCACAACATGACATCGGGAACAGGCACTGCATCAGTAAGAGTGGTAAACCTTGGGACTCTCATCACACTCTATCCCGAGCTGGATGAGCATGGCAAGTTGAAGGTTGGCGGGAACTCGCTAAGGGACCAGTGTACAGTCAATGCGGGTCAGGTGGCGTCTTTCTATTCCACTGGTACATATTGGGTGGCTTGTGGCGTGGTTAGATAAGTCCTAAAACGATTTGCTTAATCATTATCTTTGCAATACAACAACTAAAGAACAACAGCTATGGCAACACAGAAAAACTACCCCAGCTATCTGCCGGAAGACTTCAAGGGACTTCCGTCACTGCCCGACGGCAACCGCCGCATCTATTTCCGCCCAAACGATGACGGCAGCAAGACACTCGTAGGCGAGATTATCCCCAAAAGCCGTATCGTCATCCGATACCCGGCGGGGTCAACCATCGACATCATACCCGCCGACTCAGTAGGCTCAGATCAGATTGAAAACGAGAGCGTAGAGATGGAAGACCTCTCGCCAAGAGTGAAGGAGCAGATGGCCGATCGCGTTAGCCAGCAGGATCTCGACAATTTTCAAGTGTAACTACGAATTAATCGAATTATACGAATGATGACTATGACAACGACAAAGACAATCGGCAAGGCTCCTGCCCCAAAGGGCCGCAAGCGTACACACACCAAGCCCGCAGTGAGCCGCGAGGCGCAGCAGTCGGAGCAGATAGCCCGCACGCTGTATGCGGCACTGACGGCTCCCGACGCTCCGAAGGCCACGCCGATGGGCTACATCATGGGCGCAACGACCGTGCTGAAGACGCTCATCGACCAGGCCGAGCAGCAGGGTGAAGACAGGGGCCAGCTGCGCTCCTACGCGCTCAACCTGATAGCCCGCATCTGACAAGAGACACAAAAACAAACATTAGATAACGCGGGTGCAAGTCCCGCACAAAGTTCAATTTTCTAAATCTTTTCAAGCATTATGACAAAAGAAAAGTACATGGCCCTGGCTGACCTCCAGACCGTATGGACCAACTCGATGAAGCCCTGGATCGTGGGTGCATTCATCGCCGTAACCGCAGTAGCCGAAGGCGCAACACCGAAGCTCGTCCTCCAGGACGGCACGCTGCTCGACCAGACTACCTTCCAGCCGGCAGGCAGCTACGTGCTGGCCTCTGAGAAAGGTGCCGCCAACGGTGTGGCTACCCTCGACGACAACGGCCTCGTGCCCAGTTCGCAGCTGCCCTCCTACGTTGATGACGTCATCGAGGCCGCTAACTTTGCAGCCCTGCCCGCAGAGGGTGAGGGTGGCAAGATTTACGTGACCCTCGACGACAACAAGACCTACCGCTGGAGTGGCTCTGCCTACGTTGAGATTTCGGCCTCTATCGCCCTCGGCGAGACCGCAGGCACTGCCTACGAAGGTTCCAAGGGTAAGGCTCTGAAGGATGCCTACGACACTCACGCTGCCGACACCGACATCCACATCACCGCCAACGAGCGCATCGCCTGGAACGCGAAGTACGACAAGCCCGCCGACGGCATCGCCAAGAGCGACCTCGCTGCCGACGTGCAGGCTTCGCTCGGCAAGGCCGACACCGCCCTGCAGGACGAGGACATCGCCGACAAGGCAGACAAGGTGAGCAATGCCACCGCCGGCAACTTCGCCGGTCTCGATGCCAACGGCAACCTGACCGACTCTGGCTCGAAGGCTGCTGACTTTGCCACCGCCGCTCAGGGCGCAAAGGCCGACTCAGCCATCCAGACCGTCAAGGTGAACGGCGTGGCCCTGACACCAGATGCCAACAAGGCCGTCGATGTGACGTTCGAGATTCCCGAGCGCGTCACCGCCGAGGAACTGGCCACCTTCACGGTCTGAGCAGTCTTTCTCTCGCTACGCAGGTGGGGCGGCATGCCCGCCCCTTCCTGCCTTTTCTCTTTGAACATGATTTAGAAACAGAAAAGAATCAGAAAGACTATGACCGTTGAAAATTATATGGCTTTGGCCGACTTCCAGACCGTGTGGAACGACTCTATCAAGCCAGCCGTCCAGCTCCGCATGCCCATCGTCAGCGTGCCAAGCGGTACCACACAACTGACCGTCGAGCCGGACAAATACTACAGTATAGCAGGCAGCGTCGGCACGCTGTCCGTCACCCTGCCCGACCTGAGCGGCACAACGAAGCTGCAGAGCGTCATGCTCAGCTTCACCGCAGGCTCGTCGCCTGCCGTGACGTTCACGGCTGCTGGCAGCGCGGCGATCTCATACTTCAGCGGCTATGCCATCGAGGCTGGCAAGAACTACGAACTGAACCTGCTCTTTAACGGAACAAAATGGATTGTGGCTTATGGTGTCTACGAATAGAAGGCGGCTCATGTCGCCGACGGTCGTGCTAATCAACCTCAGCCAGGCCATCGTCACGGCGGCTGACCAGGACTATAGCGGTTCTGCACTGACGCCGGCGGTGACCGTCACGCTGAACGGCAGCATCGTGCCATCGGCGGGCTACGACGTGGCATACGCCAACAACACCAATGCCGGACAGGCCACCGTCACCGTCACGGGCAAGGGTGCCTATACGGGTACAGCATCGGGCACGTTCACCATCCGTCGCGTAGCCAGTTCGCTGGTCTCGGCGCCGACGGCCCGCACGCTCTCCTACAATGGCTCGTCGCAGTCGCTGGTCACGGCAGGCTCTGCATCTGGCGGTACGGTCTACTACCTGAAGACCACCTCGAACAGCCGGCCGACAAGCACGTCATCATTCTCCAGCAGCATACCCTCGTCGTCAGCCGTCGGCACGTCATACGTATGGTACTACGTCAAAGGCGACGCCAACCATACCGACACCGCCATCAGCTCGTCGGCCATCACCGTCACCATCGGGCGCGGCACTGGCTCGCTCTCGTTCGTGGCCTCCAGCATGGCCGTGCCGAGGGCTACTGGCGTGCTGGGCATAGCCGTCACGGCCATCGCCAGCAACTGGGAGAAGACCACCGCCAAGAGCGTAACGGGTATGAACGTCTACCGCTCAGTAACCAACAAGGGCAAGGATTCCTCGTCGGCGGTCATGAAGCTCCAGTTCGTCAATACGACGGGCGCAGCTGTCAACACCACCATCAAGGTCGGCCCCGCAACGGAGAGCATATACGACTACGTATACATCGCGCCGTGGAACGCATCAGACATCGCGCCCACGTCATCGTCAGGCGCACCGAGCAACGCCATCTACAACGGCAGCGGAAAGACGGCCGAGTGGACGGACGTGGACATCACAATACCCACGGGCACGAACACGCTGCAGGTGGTCTACCGCAAGGACGGCTCGGTCAGCATCTCGCCGGACTGCGGCTACGTGGCACTACCCTACGACATCAACTTCCAGTCGGTGCAGAACGTGCTCCAGAAGTCTGGCGACGGCACCGTAACCTACACGTCTAATAATACGTCGGTGGCCACCGTCAACAGCTCCACCGGACTTGTCACCGTCGTCGGCACGGGCACGGCCACCATCACGGCCAGCATGGCGGCAACCAGCAACTACACTGCCGCGTCGGCCAGCTACACTGTGACCGTCAGCAACTCCACGTCGTGCACCGAGGCCCTGACCGTCAGCATCACCCGCAGCAGCGGCAGCGCAAGCCTCTCGGCGGCGCGTGTGGCGCTGAAGACCGGCTCCACGACGCTCGCCACGCTCTCCACTTCCAGCACGACTGCCAAGGTGGCCTTCGGACTCAACTACACCCTCGAATCCAACGACATCAGCGGCTTCGACCCGCCCGCCACCGTCACCAAGAACTGGGCTGACACAACGGCCAAGAGCGTCACGATGCAATACACGTACCTCACTTACAAGATTGTCGTCTGCGACGGCAAGACCGTTGTCTGCGACGGCAAGACAGTAATCGTTAATATTTAGCAACAATTCATTTTAAAAAATACAATTATGGCAGCAGAAACTATTTCTATCAAGGATGCTCTCAAGAGCGTCCAGACAGGACTTACGGCGCAAGACACGGCGTTGAAGACACAGACACAGATGCTCTTCGGACCCGACGGAGCACCTAACGGCAAGACGCCACTCTCGACCGATGCCGTCATCGACCTGAAGACGGGCAAGAAACTCAGCGACATCCTGGAATACCAGAAACCTTACGTCGACAGCGACCTCTACGTCGACATGGGCCTGCCCTCCGGCGTGCTCTGGGCCAAGGCCAGCATCGACCTCACCACGGCGTCGAAATTCCAGGAGGTGAATGGCGAGGTATCGCCCTTCAAGTACGAGTGCTCCTTCTTTTCTTGGGGCAACACCGACGGACACAACCCATCCTCCACATCGGCTTTCAGCTATGACTGGGGTGGCGTAAATGATGCAGAGCCGTGGTACGACGGACAGGTGTACGGCAACACGCCGGGTAATACGCTCACGGGCAACATCCCGCCCTCTATGGACGCTGCTCGCGTAAACCTCGGTGCTCCCTGGCGCATGCCGAGCAGTGCAGACTTCGCTGAGCTGTTCGCCAATATCGACTACATCGACGCCGACGGCAACGTGGTGACGGCAGCGACCAGCATCGCCAAGACAGCCGCTGACAAGCGCGTGACGGTGAACGGCATCAACGGCCTCTACCTACGCTCGAAGATCAACGGTAATCGCCTTTTCTTCCCGTGCTCCGGCTACGGCAGTGGTCGTTCGTGGCTCGGTCGCACGGGCAACGGCTACTTCTGGTCTTCGACGTTCCTCTCGTCGCGGTATGCCCGCCTCCTGTACTTCAGTTCCGGGGGTGTGGGTCCCCAGTACAGCAACTACCGGTACTACGGTTTTGCTGTTCGCGCAGTTCAGTAATGTGCTCCACCGCGTACATCCATTCCGTCGGGCGTGGCGCATACAGCCGCCCCACAAGGGCGGCACGCCACGGTCGGCGGAATGGATGAAACAAATAAAAATATAGACAGAAAGGAAATCATCATGAAAATGGTTAACGCCCTGGAGTACGAGCAGAACCGCCAGACTCCAGAAGACTACGTGAAAATCCTCCTTAGCAAGGAGGGCATGTTTCTGCGTGCCTATGAGAAGAGCGCTTGGTTGCTGAAGAACTACTGCTGCACCGATGAGATGCAGAGGCAGCGCGGCGATTCCAAGCCGCTGTCGGCCACCCACTACAAGACGTCGAAGTCGGACTACGTGATGGTGGGATTCCCGATAGAGTCGACGTCGAAGTTCCTGATGCGTTACCAGACGGCCACGACTCTCGATGGCGGCGATATCGAGGCCACCATCGAGTCACCCTTCGGCGATGCCACGGTGGAGCAGATAGAGGCTGCCTACCAGCAGTGGCGCAGCCAGTGCCCGGAGAAGGAGAGCTCGCAGCAGCAGAAGCCACAGCGCCGCGACATCACCGCCGGTGCTGGCCGCGAGGCCGCCCTGGCCCGCAGCGGCGTGTTCCACATTCTGTCGCAGGTGTTCGGCTATCCCGTAGAGAATGCTACACCGCAGCAGAACTATGAGTTTATATCGAGTCTGAAGCAGCAACTGGCAAAGTTGCTGTAAACAGGCTGATTTCTGAGAAACAAAAAGAAACGACCTCCCGCGCTCTTTGTCATCGCTGACCCACAAACACTCATGCAGAGGAAAACCCGCATGCCCGGAAGCCCGCACCATGCCGATATATATATAAAAATGGTGCGTCATTGCTGTTCGAGCACATATCATAGGTTGCCCGTCATTCGCCCAGAAAGAGTGGGCGCGTGAAAAATAAGAACGGTTCCCGTTGGCTCCGCCTCGTCAGTTCCATCGGGCGCTTCGCAAGGTGGCAACCGTTGCTTGGGGGCCTTTTCTTCCCGTGCTCCGGCTACGGCAATGGTCGTTCGTGGAACAATCGTGGCAGTAACGGCAACTTCTGGTCTTCGACGTTCAACTCGTCGCGGAATGCCCGCAACCTGAACTTCAATTCCGGGGGTGTGAATCCCCAGAACAACAACCGGTACAACGGTTTTGCTGTTCGCGCAGTTCAGCTATTTGCTCAGGATAGTATTTTCCTTACGATTCCACGGCTATGGCGGATATATCCCTGCATGATGTGTGGCGGCGACGGGCGCA
>Ga0326512_10000868_pt1 | contig 25258 bp, 21 predicted proteins | sample 1_2617_0518_D_FD_203652 | JGI IMG/M metagenome (GOLD analysis project Ga0326512, IMG submission 203652) | Bovine rumen microbial communities from UC Davis, California, United States - 1_2617_0518 | ecosystem: Host-associated > Mammals > Digestive system > Stomach > Rumen | place: USA...
TTTTGCCTGGCGGCCATAGTACTGTAGAACCACCTGTTCCCATTCCGAACACAGAAGTGAAATGCAGCAACGCCGATGGTAGTGCAACGTACGTTTGTGTGAGAGTAGGTTACTGCCAGGCTTCCCCCTTTATTTTCCTTTATGCTGATATGGCTCAGTTGGTAGAGCGCACCCTTGGTAAGGGTGAGGTCCCGAGTTCGATTCTCGGTATCAGCACCATTCTGTATGTTTTAAGTATCATAAGATCTGTTTATTGCGCTCAAATAAGAAAGACGAGGAACAAATCAGAAGTGTTACAGACAGACAATACTTGTTTGGCAAGACAGCTAAAGGGCTTAGTCAGATTATGAAAGCCGTTGGACTTAAGCCTATACATCACCTCAACAGCTTTTGAGAATACAAATTTCCTCCAGATCTAATTTCGCATGAATTTCATTGTTGTTCTTAGTATACACTACATTATGCTGAAAAATAACAGCCAGAATATGGCCTATCTACGCCAATTCTGACTGTTTTTTAGTAAATTAGGTCTGAAATATTTTTGAGGAAATGTAGGTTTTTACTGAATTCCTTTTTCAAACATTGCGGATATGGATTCCTCGTTATTGATGCGACGAATCGCTTCAGCGAGCATACCTGCAAGACTTAATACTTTGAAATTTTTCAGATCGCTGAATTTATCAGAGGCAGGAATGCTGTCTGAAACTATCAACTGATCTAACTGGGATTCAGCAATATTATTATAGGCATTACCTGACAATACAGCGTGAGTTCCATAGGCAGTAACTGATCTTGCACCACGGTTTTTTAGAGCCTCTGCGGCTTTGCATAAGGTTCCACCGGTATCAATAATATCATCGACAATGATACAATCTCTGTCTTTTACATCTCCAATGAGATTCATAACTTCAGCGACATTTGGTCTTGGTCTTCTTTTGTCAATGATTGCGATATCGGCATTGTTCAAAAGTTTGGCAATGGCTCGCGCTCTTACTACGCCTCCCATATCAGGTGAAACCACGCAAGGGTTTGTAAAATTGTTAGCGTGCATATCATCGACAAAAATCTGGCTTGAGAAGCAGTTGTCTACAGGAACATCAAAAAATCCCTGAATTTGTTCTGCGTGTAGATCTACAGTGAGTACTCTATCTACCCCAACGCTTGAGAGAAAATCAGCAACAACTTTAGCCGTAATTGGGACACGGGCAGAACGTAAACGACGATCCTGTCTTGCATACCCGAAGTATGGTATAACTGCCGTAATACGTCCTGCAGAAGCACGACGTAAAGCATCGATCATGACAATCAGCTCCATGAGATTGTCATTAGTTGGAGCACAGGTAGACTGAATTATAAAAATATCACAGCCACGGACATTCTCATTTATCTGAACATGTACTTCACCGTCAGAAAAACGATCTACCGTTGCATCACCTAGCCTTGTGTATAAACGATTTGCTATTTGTTTTGCAAGTTCTGGAGTTGCGTTACCAGAAAAGAGCTTCATATCAGCCATAGACAAAAAGATCCTAATTGATGAATAATAAAAGTCCTTAGAATTCTTGAACCCATTCATTTTAAAACTTTTAAAGATACCAATAAAGCAAAAATTTATTTTGACGAGTATGAAAATAGTGCATTTGATAAATTTCATCTCAAATTACCAAAAAGCAGACATAGCTTATTTGTTTCATAAGTTAATGGGCATATACTGAAAAAAAGAAAATGTCCTTACGTTCCAATACAGTAAAACAATAACAACCTTGACCATATCTATTACTGCAGAGAACTACAGCAAACCGCAGACAATAGCAATTTAATGAGATTCTGATGATTGAACAAGAAATAACCGGGAAGATTACGCTGTATCCTTCCCTAGAATGGAACGCATTTTGTAAAAGTCGCAATGTTTTCAACTGCAGTTACACTCCAGCAGATAACCAGGATGAGTTTACACTGAAAACCCTTTGTCATTACATTCAGCTGTTGGGTGACATGAGATTGCGTACAGTTGCAGAAAGACTCATAAGGCATTTCATCAGAAAAAGGAACTTGAGTCTGACTCTCAATGTGTCAACTATTACTTTAATAACGATGAGAAACTACAGCAAATCACCAGCAGAATCTTCAACGACATCTACGCTTATACCGAGGCAATCAAGGGTAGGATAGAGAAGCTGTACGACTGCAGCCTTAAATTAGATGACTCCGGGACCACCTTCGAGCGTTTCAAAAAAATGTACTTTTCATCAACTGATTAAATCTGTCAGTCTCATGCGATGGTCTTTGCAGGACCTGACTGTGTTTACTGCAAATGCCACCAGTAGTTTGAATTGCGCAGACAGTGTCTGCGCAATTCAGGCAGTTATTATGAAAACTAAGGAAATGTTAATATCTGTAATCAGGAGCAAAACTTTTCATTAGTTTTCTATCATGATTGAAGCGAAGGACAGACTTATCATCCAGGATCATAGTTGCTCTATTACTTTTAAGAAATTACCTATATATCTTGTCTTCACTTTTCTAACCTCACTTTATTTAGGTTATATAAATTATAAAACTCGGTAGTTGCTACCGAGCAAGATCTTTTTTATAATTAAATACACATAGTTAGAATTTTTTTTGATTAGTTTGTAAAACGATAGGTATAGGAATATGTTCACAATGAATGAAGTCTGTAAGCTGGCCAATATGCAATATGAGACTCTCAAATTCTACTGTAATCAGGGACTTGTTCCGAATGTTCAGAGAGATAAAAACAATTACCGTATTTTTGACAATCATGACGTAGAATGGATTAAAAGTCTTGTATGTCTCAAAAAATGCGGTATGAGCCTTGGTGAAATGAAAAAATATCTTGAACTTTGTCTTGAGGGACCATCAACAATTCCTCAGAGAAAAATCATGCTTGAGGAGAAACAGAAAAAATTGTTTGAACAGCTAAAAGAAGTGCAGGACTCAATAGACTATATTAACTGGAAACAAAATTTTTATGACGAAGTACTATCGGGTAAAAGAGAATATTTTAGCAATCTTATAAAGAAACATTAGCGATTCAATCAAGTTATTGTGCATCTTGAAATTATGAAATGTTCATAGCCGCTATATAGCCCCAAATGCTGGCCATAATGTATAGTATTTTGAACGTGTTATCCTATTACTAACATTTACTCTTTAATTTATAAACGAATTATTAAAGCTTTCTTTATCTTTAACATGTTTAAGGATTCTGAAGTGGTGTTACTGATTTCCTATTTTGTCCTTAAAAAGTTACTAAAGTTTGTCCATTCTCAACACTTGCTATTTTATTTTGACCTTAAAGATAAGGCCAAAACTCCATACCACCTAGTTCTCTTGGCACTGTGTTTAAATCACTTTGGCAATTACCCCAATCTTTAAAATCTGCATGTCAACTACACAGTTGATGGGGGCGAGGGTAGTCCGTCAAAACATAAGCCTCGGCTCCAAAAAACTAAAACCTAAAAATCCTTATCATTATATCCATCCTTTACAATCAAGTTAAGCCCAAACTAGATACAGTACTTTGATAAAAATTAGGGTCTAAATGCCGTTAAGACCTAAATGCAAAGATATGCCTGCGGCGCTTTCTTGCTGCAAAAGACTCTGCTCACTCTAAAACTGAGGTGCGGGGAAGACTCTGCTTTTAATAATCTATAGAGAGGAAAGATCTGCGTTATCTCTGCTACTTGTAAGCAGTAGCCAACGGTAGGATCCGAGTTAGAAAAAAAGGATTTACCAGGGACAAAATAAAATATCAGAATTTACTCTAGGGACAAAATTTGGTAACAGATCATGGACATTTATAGAGGTCAGTAACAACCGTCTGAAAGAACAGCTTGAGAAAAATGCATTAACAACAGAGAATGCCATCCTACTGCTAGAACAGATTAAGTTCTATAAGGATGGTGATAACTGGTGTCTTAAGTCCGCAATAAGCAAACAGCAACGTGAAATCATAACGGCATTGAAGCTTGAAATCGGAGAGAAATCTCCAGTGGTCAAGTCTGATTTGTTCAAACCCCGCATGAGAAAAGGACGTAAGACCAAGAATGGCCCTAAGCGCCTAGATGAAGTGCTAGAACAGCAGATCTAGCCTGACATGTATTTTGTACTACATATTAGAGGACGCAAGAGCGGGTTTACTGCAAAACTCAGGATAAATGGTGATTTTGCAGCTGGAATTGGAATCCTTGCTGTGTTCCTAATCATCAAATACACGCCCCTGACCACCAGATACCTTATTCGTGCAATATATATCTTCTACAAGGTTGTAATCTGCAGATTCGACAAAGAAGTCAAGGGCTCAGATCATGTAATGTTCAGTGTGTCAGGCAAGATAGTGGTTAAACTCAACGAGTATCTGCTGCAACACTCTGAGAAGGGGAGCCTAACCTTCGTAGATGAGCACTCTATCAACGATTTCATCTAAAAATCACCTCGTTGCAGTGGTAATCATTTTTTTGTGTGGACGTCGAAATGTCTTCAAGAGGTGTAATTTAATTGACTATGGCAGATACTGTGATAATCCTTTTAATATAGGGTTGTAGTTTACAGATGGTGCTATAAATATGTTTGAGTATTTAGGTTGCAGTCTTTGCATGGCAATCCTGGCCTTTTCTTCAGATTCAAATGCCACAAAACATGAAGATCCAGAACCAGACATGTAGGATTGACCGTATTGTGAGAGTTCAGAGAGCAAGGCACTAACTTGGGGATACGCTTTTTCTACCACCTTTGTAAAGCAGTTTTCAAAAGGGGTGTGCATCAGCTCCTCAAATGAACGTTGTGGATAATCTTTTTTTAGGTCTTGAGACGCAAAAAGTTCTTTTGTAGGTACTTTACAGGAAGGTGTTACCACGAGATAAAAATAGTCCTTGTATTTGACTCTGGTCAGTTTTTCGCCAATGCCCTCTGCGTAACAGGTGCCTCCTTTAATAAAAATAGGAACGTCGGCACCAAGTGCTGCGCCTATCCTTATGAGATCCTCTTCGCTAAGATTAAGATGATTTATGTGGTTTAAAACCAGCAACATTGTGGCTGCATTAGCAGATCCCCCTCCAAGTCCTCCTCCCATAGGCAATGTTTTTTTGATGCGGATATCAACACCACCAATTCCAAAACTGTCGTGGAGCTTTTTCCATGCTTTGTAGATAAGATTATCCTCAGTTTTAAAGCCAAATGATCCGTGAATATTACAGGTATTATCTGAATTTTGTGTAAATGTCATGGTGTCTCCGTAGTTTAAAACTACAAACAGTGTCTGCAGGTTATGGTAACCATCTGGTCTTTTACCGGTTATATATAAGAACAGATTCAGTTTGCAGGGGCTTAAAACGGATAATTGCATAAAATTTACCAAAGTTACAGTATGGTGAGGGCCAATGATTTAACTCAACTTAGTAGAGAATGGCACGGTTAATTTTAATGAGCAGTCTTGAGTTATCTTTAGTGATTTCAATTTCTTTGGGAAGATTATAACCGTACTGGAATTTATCGTAGCTTTTATAGTTAATTATATAGTCATCTCCAGTGGTTACACTTTTAAGATATCCCTGTTCATCGTAGGTAGGTGTTCCGACATTCAATCCGCGGATAATGCGTGAAAGTTTGTCGGCAGGTAGTGTCAGATTAAACTGTTTTTTCAAAATAGCCTCGGCCTCATGATGTGTATATTTTTTGGAATCAATTAAGACCGTCATTTCTCCAAGGTTATTAATATAGATTTTTGCCATAGTGACTCCCACAGGACCAATTATCTCAAGTGTGGAGTTATCTTTTTCATAATCATACATAAAATCTGAGGATATGCGGAATCTAGGCTGGGAAATAAACAATGCCACTTTTCCATATTCTTTAAGATTCTTGATGTTTTCAAGAAGTGCAATCCTTTCATTTTGCGATAGTGCATCAAAATCCTGATGCATAAGATTATGGGAGCTACAGCCAAACAGTAGCGCTGCGGCACATATAAATCCAAGGCAGCCTAATTTAATTCTCATACTCTGATATCCCTTGTGCATCTTTGACACAGTTGTAAATTCTGATGAGTTCCTGATGGGTTTTAAAGCCCTTGAGGTTTAAATCCGACGCGTAGAGATTAGCAAAACGCTGTGTCCCGTCGACATGCCCCATAGCCTGTTCAAAAGTTTCCTCTCCATAAAGATTGGATAAAGCATTTTTATATTCATCGAGTTTTAAGGAGCCATTTAATTTACATTTTAAGATACTGATAATGCATTTATAAAAACTCTGGCGCTTGAAAGAAAATTCACTTTCGTTAAAGGATACGGTCCATTGAGCGTATTCCAATGCCTTGTCATTACAATTACTGGCAAGAGCAAGGAGACACTTTAATTCACCTAGGCGTAAGGTTTTCCATGGAGATTTTTCGTCGGGAAGAATTCCGAGAATGGCACAGACAAAGTCTTCATCATTGAGATCTTCATTTTCCAGCTCTTCAAGATAAGCCTTGTAGGTTTCCTTATTTTCGTCTGATTCTGGTAGCGATAGCAGGGCCTCCTGAAAATCAATGCCGCAGTTGGTATTGTTATAGATGAGATCATCTAAAGGATAAATCTCAGACATTCCCGGAACCACAACCCTGTAAACACTTACTCCAAGATAGTTGTAGGAGCGTACATAAATGTCAAAGCCCAATTTTACTATCATGTAACGTAAAGCCTTGTACTGTTCCTGAGTATTGCCATGAAAATCCCATGAAACAAACCGGTAATCAGGTATTTTTTTGAACATCTGCATTGGCAGAATGCCAGTTGAATCAATGAAATGACTTTCAAGATTGGTGATATCTGAAGTAACTGCAAGATTAAAATCTGGAGCCTCGAAATTGTCTAGGTCGCTGAATGTTCTGCCCTGCATAAGTTCTGTAAGAGTGCGATCCAATGCAACCTCAAAAATTGGATGAGCCCCAAATGAAGCAGTGCAGGTACCATTGCTCTGATTGAACAGTACAACACATACAACGGGGAATTTTCCGCCTAGGGAGGCATCGTAGCAAATCGTTTTGAGATTATCTCCTTGCAGATCCTTTAGTGTTTTATATGAATTCTCGTATTTGCTTAGAATCTCATCCGGTATTTCGGGAAGGCCTAAACCTCTTTTGATTACTTCTTTTTTTACATATCGTTCAATAATTTCAGCCAGTCCCTGAACTAATGCCTCATACTCAGTGTTACCTGCAGACATGCCGTTTGAACCGTAGAGATTGTCAAGAAGATTGACTGGAAAATAGACCACTTCCCCATTGCGAGCATTAGTAAATGGAATGGAGCAGACTCCACGTGAAAACGATGAGGACTGCAGATCTACAAGATTCTCTAAGGTAAGGCCAGTATTCTGAGTGTAGAATTTGCGTAATGAAGCATTCAGCACATCCTGTGGAATTTCAGGAGATTGCTGGTCTATCTTGCTCCATTTTTCATCTTTAAAATGGACAAACTCAGCATTTGAATTATCAAGACCTAAATAATAATCTGCAAAAGACATCTGTGTGCTGAGCCGTTCTATGAGTTCACCATAGGCCGATGCTCTGGCGGCCAATCTTGATGAACCTTTGCCGTTAGCATAAATTTCTGGAAGAGAGGTTATGGCTAGATGCACTGAATAAATATTTTCAAGAGGGTTAAGCCAGTTATCTTCAATAACCTCAATATGGATGTTTTTTAAAGCATCAGAAAAAAGCTCGATAGTTTGTTCAAGAGGAGCATCTTTTCCTGGTATTGTTGTCATTTTTAACCCCAGTATTCAAATATATAATAAAAAAATCTGCTTTATAATACCATATAGTGAGACTATATGCTGTAAATTACAATGCGCTGATAACTTAATGACGTTATGAAAAAAGATGAGCAATCCCATTACAAGAGACTTAAGACAGTTAAGAGCGTCAATAGTCTTGATGATAATTATGTAAGTGACGAGGAACTTTTGGAGCTGACACAGATGGATAGTGGACAAAAGTCATATCTCAATTTAGCAGGTCCTCTTTTTGCAAAAACAGCCTATGAACATGTTCGCAGAATCAGTGGTGACAATAAAGAAAGACGTCATCCATTAAAACCTAAATATATACGAGAGGATATTTTAGAGAGAATAAAAGAATTAGAAGAAGAGTTTAAGAAAGAGCATGAAGAACAGAACGGTCCGATGAAACCTTTGATGCATCAAGAGAAATCTACTGATGAAAATTCTTCTTTATACTATGCGGCGGCAATGAATAAAATCAATCGCTTAAAGTCTGAACAGAATTTGAACCTCAGGCGTATGCTGCGAAATTTTAAACTCTTTGCCGTAATGGCGGTGTTCTTTGCTGTATATTACTTCTTTACTGTAAATCATCATGACGACATCAAAATGTCTGTCGAGGGCCTGCAGAGTAAACTGCCTATTCGTATTGATAACAGTATTTCTCTTAATAGATTAAGTTACGACAATACAACTCTTACCATGCAGTTGCTTTTCAAAAAGGGAACTCTCCTACATCACCAAGCCCCCTCTTCTGCACTAGATTTGTACATTAAGTCGTCGGCAACAAAAATTTGTAAAATACCACTTTTTTTCGATATGATTAGTTCGGGTAAAGTTATTACGGTTTACCTTGATGCTGAGGATGGCAGTTTTCATGAGATTTTTTCTGTGGATAGATGTGGTCCGTAATTAGGTTATAAGCAGATTTTAAGGTAAACAGTTTGTTCTGAATAAATTATCAAAAAACGCCGTAATTCCAGATCCTGTGTATGGGATAAGGGAGGCTAAGATAATCAGGTGTCTTGTGTTGCGTTTTTTGAGGCTCATCACCTATAATAAACGTAATTTAGGGCACAACTTGCCCATTTTCGGAGTGAGTCTAGTTAAGAATTTGTGTGGCTGCAGTTCATAAGAGGACTGCGGCTTTGTGAACTTAAAAACTAGGCCTGTCACTCAAATCCATTGAAGTATGCTAAGAAATTAGCCTCTGCGGTAGAGATCCTCTTGTGTTAACAAGAGCAGGATGTCAAGGCAAGGTTTTCATTGCAAGTCAAAAGTGAGGAATAAATGCAGAATGTAGGACTAGTAGGCTGGCGTGGCATGGTAGGTTCTGTTTTAATGGAACGCATGCTTCAGGAAAAAGATTTTGATCTTATTAACCCAGTGTTTTTTTCAACTTCTCAGGCGGGGCAAAAGGGACCTGAGATTGCAGGAAAGTCTACCGGCAGTCTTGAGGATGCGTTTAATCTAGATGCCTTAAGAGCCATGGATATCATCATTACTGCCCAGGGCGGAGACTATACCACCAAAATTTATAAGGCACTGCGTGATACAGGTTGGAATGGTTATTGGATTGATGCCGCATCTACCTTGAGAATGCAGGATGATACCAAGATTATTCTTGATCCTGTAAACCATGAGCTTTTGGATAAATCTTTAAATAATGGCATTAAATCCTATATCGGTGGTAACTGTACTGTAAGTTTGCTGCTTATTGCTTTAGATGGTTTAATCAAAAGCGGTAAGGTTGAGTGGATTTCAACTCAGACCTATCAGGCTGCATCTGGCGCTGGCGCTAAAAACATGCGGGAGCTTCTTTGTCAGATGGGGGCGCTTTATGAGTGTGTTAATGATGAACTTGCTGATCCAAATAGTTCTATTTTGGATATTGAAAGAAAAGTTCGAGCTAAGATGAACGATTCCTCTTTCCCTACTAGTAACTTCGGTGCTCCTCTTGCAGGTAGTGTATTGCCTTGGATTGACAAGGAGCTTGAGAATGGACAGAGTCGTGAGGAATGGAAGAGTCAGGCTGAAGCCAATAAAATTCTGGGATTTGCTCCTGGTACTCTGCCAATTGACGGCAACTGTGTGCGTATTAGCAGTATGCGCTGCCACAGTCAGGCTTTAACTATTAAACTTAAAGATAATCTTTCCATTAAGAATATTGAGGAACTTATTGTGTCACAGAATAAATGGGCTCGTGTTATTGAGAACCATAAGGAAGTGACCTTAAAAGAGCTAACTCCTGCCAAAGTTTCAGGAACTCTCTATGTACCAATTGGCAGAATTCGTAAAATGAATATGGGGGATAATTTTGTTTCAGCATTTACTGTAGGCGATCAGCTGTTATGGGGCGCTGCTGAACCACTGCGCTGCATGTTGCGTCAGATCCTCGCATAGGAAACTACAGGTCTTGGTAAATATGCAAGGTGTTGCCTTGCATATTTAGCTTTATGGGGTCAAGTTATGTTTGAGTATAAAAAAGCGCTAATCACTGTTTCTGTAATTTTAAGTGTTGTCTGTTTTGGCTGTGCACAGCCTAAGCATAGCGCATATGAGGCTTACAGTCAGTTTGGTAATGACAACTCTTTTCTGTCGGATAACTATCAGGTTGACAATATGTCTATTGAGGTTCTTGTTCCTACAGAAAAGATTGTAGGCGATGAGACTTTAAAAGAACAAAAGGTGTCTGACAGGGACAGCCTAGGCCATGACAGTCATTATGAACCGCTTTATGTTGTAAAAAGAGGCGATGGCACTTATACCGTTCTTGAAGGAAATGAGACACTGTATAGGTTAAAGAAAGCCGGTGTCAAAAATGTTGCGGTTACCGTTTCCTATCCCTACTCTAAGGATGTATATTCCATAGATTCACTCTTTAAGAAAAACGAGGAGGCACGTTCTGATTTTAATGCTATTGTCGCGGATATTCACCGTAATGTTGGCGGCGATCTGCAGTCTCAACTAATAACTCCCAGTTATTCTAAGGTAAAAGAAAAAATCAAAGAACATCATGGGGATCCCAAAAGGGTGACAGATCTTCTTCTTGGAAGAATTTCTTTTCAAAACAGAGCGGATGTAATTAAGGCATTGCAATACGTTAATAAACGTATAGAACTCGTGGCAATCCTTGACAGATGGAATTTGTCAACTGATTTTGATGATCTTGAAGCCGTGTGTTATCTTAGGACACCTAGCGGCATTCTTGGAGAATTAAGTTTTTCTCTTGCTTTCATGGATGAGTACAAGGAGTATCTGTCCAAACTGAATGTATTTTTACGTCATCATAAAGATCATAAATACGCTGCAATTAACAGTCGGCTCCAGAATTTGAAACTAGCCTTCAGAAACTTTATGGCAAATAAGCACAGTGCTCGAATTAAGTTAGTGTATACAGATTTGCTGTCTCTTGCCAACGAGATGAACAGCTCTTCAAATATCCTGATTATAGAGGGGCTGGTACAACAGCAAGAAGATGTGCTTAATAATATAAAATAGCAATTCTCTATAATGTCAATGTCTGGAAATTATAGGTAGCATAAGTATATAGATTGATAGTTATGGATGAAAACAAATTGAAAGAATATGGTGGTGAAAGACCTTTTTTTGCCAAAAAAGATCTGACTTTAGAGGATATACGGATAGTTGATGGTGAGTCAGGTTTGAAGGAATGTTCTAATATCACTATCAGGAATTGTGCATTTAATGGTAAATATCCTTTATGGCATTTGCATGAGGGAAAAGTAACTCATAGCGTGTTCGAAAGCGGCAGTAGAGCCGCCATTTGGTACACACGTGGTTTGGTTATGGAGAACGTCACTGTCGATGCTCCAAAGATGTTTCGCCGCTGCGCAGGAATCAGTTTAAATAAAGTTACTTTCAGTGATGCTCTTGAAACATTTTGGGATTGTGAAAAGGTAGGTCTTGAATCGTGCCACTTTGAAAAAGGTGACTATCTTTTCATGAACAGTCACGACCTAAAAATTGAAAATACCGTGATCAATGGTAATTATGTTTTTCAAAACTGTACCAATGTTTTAATTCGGAACTGTCGAATTATTACGAAGGATGCCTTTTGGGAAAGTAAGGATGTGCTTGTCGAGAACTGTTACATCGAAAGTGAATTTTTAGGTTGGCATTCTACCAATCTTAGTTTAGTTAACTGCGAAATTAGCGGCAGTCAGCCTCTGTGTTATGCCGATAATCTCTCACTGATAAACTGTACTATGCATGAAAACTGCAATTTGTGTTTTGAATACAGCAGTGTTAATGCTTCTGTAAAAGGCAGTATCACTAGTGTCAAAAACCCTTTGACCGGCTGCATTGAGGCAGATGCAATAGGCAATGTTGTCGATGATGAAAATGCACGTTTGCCTCATGATTGCGTTATAAAAATAAAGGGAGCATAGTCTAAAGGTTGGATTTGTGCTTATTTGGCAGTGTTTTTCTGTCAAGATGTAGAGCCTTGGAGGTCTTAAGTGCCACAGAAAACACAATGAAAGCGATACCTATGTAAAAGGCATAGTTTAATTCGTTATTTTCGCTAAAAATCAACATCGCCAGGATTATGGAGTATACCGGTTCGAGATTATACGAGAGCATCACCGTAAAGGCTGATAGCCTTTTAAGCACCTGTAACTGTAGCAGATACATTAGAGCGGTACAGATTGTTCCAGCCAAAAACAGATAGACTAGATCCGTTATTTCAAAGTGCAGGTTAAATGACCCGTATATAAGATAATAGGCAGGACAAAGCAAGACCATAAACAGTGAACCTCCGATCAGCTGCCAGCTCATGAAGGTATAATTGTCGTAAAGAGGTGCGGCTTTGCGGTTTAATATGGAGTAAATTCCAGATAACAGTGCGCAGATGATGCCTACACTGATCCCAAGGCGATATCTAGAATCAAAACCGAAAATAAAAAGTACGCCTAGTATGGCGAGCAGCGAATAAAGAAGATCAGTGATGGAAAAACGGCTCTTGAACATGAGCGGTTCAATAAAGGCAACGAAAAAACCGATGGTAGAGACACATACCACCCCGATGGAAACATTGGAAAGTTTAATTGATAAATAAAATAACATGAGGTGACAGCATAGGAGTGCGCCTAAAGCCATACCTTTTACTATCCCCTTTATCCCAATATAGGTTATTTTACCTTTGAGCATTAAATAGGCTATTAGAAAAATACCGCCAATGATCATTCTGCCAAACACAATCCAAAAGGCATCAAGATTTATGAGTCTACCGAAAAGTCCGGTAAATCCACCAATAAGTACTGCAATATGTAATTTCAAAAATATGGCAGGCATAATACTTTCTTTTCCTAATGTTTAAAGTTCGGATCAATTCTCAAATAATTTATAAACCCGATAAAATTGAGTTGCTATCTTATCTTAAACTAGGTGCTTTGTATATGTATGATGAGGTGATTTCTGCTCAATAAGGATGTCTTAAAGAATGGTGGATTTTTGTATTTTGATAATTTACTTGCCTAAATAAAAGATCGGGAAAACCTAAAATATTTAATATAATTTTTCTTTATAGTCAGTGTGTTAGCTAAATGTTATACATAATCTTGTCAAAATATACATAAAAAGTTTTTTGCCTAATCTAATCAAATATAGTTATGTGGTATAATCATCAACTCAATTTCTCTAAGACGAGAGATGCGATTCTTGAATTTATTTAAATTTCATAAACGGAGTAATACTCACATGGCGGTGTTTGCAGAAGCACTTCATTATTTTCCCAAGATGGAAGATGGTATAAAAAAATGCGCCGTAGAAGGAGTGCATTATTTTAAAGAAACCTTTCATAAAGAAGTCGAGCCAAGTGTTTATCCTGCTGGACTGTGCATCATGTTAAGTGGTACCAAACGTATTGTTTTTGACGAAAAATCTTTTTCATATGGCGCCGGAGAATATGTGGTATGTTCGATGATGATGCCTTTAAAGTGTGAAATTATTGCCAATCATAAGGAACCAGTAAAAGGTATATTTGTTGGGTTTTCTGCTAACGATATACGTGAACTTGTTGAAATTATGGGACTTAAGGAACAGGTTGAAAATGACAAGTCACTGCCATCTCCTATTGGACCATCAGTGATGTCATCAGATTTTAAGAGTTCTATCCTAAGATTCTTATCCTGTCTTGTAAATGAGAAGGATGCGCAGATTCTAGGACAGTCCATGCGTAGGGAAGTTCTTTATCGCGCCTTGTGTGGAGAACAGTCTCACCTTTTACTCAAACTTGGATTAAAAACAGGTCCGTTTGTTGAAATTTCCAATATTATTGAAATGCTACAGGATAACTATAACAAGGAAATTGATATCAACGGTTTGGCTGATAAGGCTAATCTTAGTGTTTCATCATTCTATAGACTTTTCCGTCAGGTGACATCAGATACACCTATTCAATATGTGAAAAAACTGCGTTTGAACCGGGCTCGGGATTTGATAGTACTCGAAAATGTTAAGGCCTGTGCCGCAGCCATTGAAGTTGGCTACGAAAGTGTTTCACAGTTTACAAGAGAATTTAAGCGTTACTTTGGGGTAACACCAGCAACGCTTAAAATTTCTTAGTGTTCCAAAATCTGGTTCTGCTATTAAGTTTTTTAATGAGTAACTCTACTAGAGGTTTTACTAATGAAAATTGGAATTATTTGTGCCATGGAGGAGGAGACCGCCTTTCTGCTCTCAAAGTTGAATAACGTGGAGAAAAAGACAGTTGGTCCTTTCGTGTTTTATGAAGGTGAAACCCAGGATGGCAAAGAGGTAGTAGTTGTAAAGTGTGGTATTGGTAAGGCTATGTCCGCTGCCGGCTGTGCGCTGCTTATATCTAATTTTAATGTGGGAACTGTGATTAATTCAGGTGTGGCCGGAGCGCTAAATCCCGATTTAATTCCAAATGACATTGTGTTTTCCACAGGCGTTATGTATCACGATGTAAACTTTACTCCTTTTAATTATAAATTGGGGCAGATGGCAGGTCAGCCCGAAATCTATAATCCAGATCCTGCCCTGTTGGCCAAGGCTGATATTGCTGCTACGATTGTGCCAAATCTTAAGGAACGTATCAAAAAAGGTTTGGTGGTTTCCGGAGATGTGTTTGTTAATACCAAAGAGCAGAAGGAAGAAATCTTAAAGAATTTTCCTACTGCCATGGTTACTGAGTGTGAAGGAGCGTCTATTGCCCAGATTGCAACATCCTATCGGGTCCCTTTTATTGTTATCCGTGCCATTTCCGATACCGCAGATGAAGGAAAGGCGGATAACTATGAGTTTAACGTAAATTCCGCAGCCGAAAATAGTGCCAAACTAGTTTTAGCCTTGATAAAAATGCTGTAGGAGTTTATATGCCTGTAGAGCAAATTATAGAAGCGGCTGAGGATATCTCCTTTTGGGATGTTCTTGAAACTTTGTTTGCGATAATAGAATTTCCTGCTGTGACGCTACTTACTGCAGTCCTTATAGAGATCCTTTTACCTATAAGCTCCTCATGGAAACTCACGGGGCTGGTTTTCTATTTTGAAAAGATTTCACGAAAAGTAAATAAAAAGGAAAACTCTACAGGTCAGATTATTTTCTCAAGTATTGTCCTGCCTTTTTTTATTCTTGTGGTGGCGTTGCTTATTGCGTTTTTTTTGCGGTTTGTCATCAACTACGATGCTATTGTCGCACTCTTGGTGCTGCCATTTGTCATGGACTCAAAATATTGTTTTCCTACAACTCTTAAAGTAAAGCATGCTCTTTTGGATGGAAAAAAAGACAAGGCCCGTCAGCAGTTGCAGACAATTATGCATCGTGACTGCTCTAAACTGTCAGAAATGGGAATAAACAAGGCGCTGTCTGAGGCCATAGGCATGTCTGTATTTGCTAACTGGTTTTCCGTACTCGTGTGGTATATGCTTTTAGGCATTGAAGGTGCGGTGATGATGCAGTTGGTTGCGGTGATGGCGCGAGCCTTTTCTATAAAAAAGGAACGTTATGTAGTATTTGGAGCATTTTCCTACAAGGTTGAACAGATTATGCTTTTACCTGCTGCAGTTTGTTTATTTGTGATGATGCTCTTTTCGATTTCCTGTTTTAGAGTTTTGCGAAACTTTATAAGCCATATCACCATGTTCTCTAGTTCAACTTCAGGATTAATCCTTGACTGGCTTGGGTCTTATGCAAATGTATCACTAGGAGGGCCCCGTTATTACGGAACCAGTCTGATTCGCCTTCCAAGGTTTGGGGGAGTGAATAATCCTGATATTAAGACTCCGCTTAAAATTTACAATAAAATGCGTTTTTGCGGCATTTTATTTGTTTGCGTATGTGTACTTGTCTCAGTATTTGTAACCTCTGATCTTTCTGTTTAGGAGCATCTCATGAGTGGTGATGGCGAGTTTGAAAAACTGCTCGATAATGAGAAACACACAGATGAGTTTGCCTCTCTCATAGAAGGTGACATTAAACCTCTGGTGCAGGATAAGGTTGCTGTTGTGTCTTCTTTAATTGATAAAAAACTTGCAAAGGTAAGGCAGGAATCGGCAACTCATAATAAAGAGGAAGTAAAAGACACTGCCTCATCAGGCTTTGTAAAAATGGTCGCTCCTAATGATGTTCTTGAATTCAGACGTCCTGGCATTCAACCTTATGTAATGTTAAAATTACGTAATGGAGACTATGTTGAGGCAGATTATATTGATTTACATGGCAAGACTATCGAAGAAGCCTATCATGCGGTGATGCGTTTTATAGATAATGGACGTAAACGTGAATATCGCTGCCTTTTGATTATTCATGGCAAAGGTGAGAAATCAAAACCTCAGGCTCTGATGAAAAGTCATGTGGCCCACTGGTTAAAACAGATTGATGATGTCTTGGCATTTCATTCGGCACCAAATTTTAAGGGCGGTACAGGTGCTCTGTATTTTATCCTGAAAAAAGGAGATAAGGAATCGCAGGCTAACCGCGAAAAATATCAGAAAAGATAAAATGCGTTCTGTTTTGATCTTTTGGGATATCCTGTCAGCAAAAAAACAAAAATTTTTAGTAAAAAAATTGCTCTCTGATCGCACTTTTATATAAGAATTCTAGTATAGATCTCAAAAAAAAAGTCTAAAACTACCAAATGCTCTGTTAATGGCTACAATTTAATTTATTGATTACTTTTATTGTGTGACACAAATTTACTTTTTATAAGGAGTAGCAAATGGAAAATGCACGTGAAGTGGTAAGACAGACAATGGCATTGATTTTGGCCGGTGGTAGAGGAAGTCGATTAAAAGCCTTGACTGATACTCGAGCAAAGCCTTCAGTATATTTTGGTGGTAAGTTCAGAATCATAGATTTTGCTCTTTCTAACTGCGTTAACTCTGGAATTACGGGTATTGGCGTTGTTACTCAGTATAAGTCACACAGTTTGCTAAGACATCTGCAGGCTGGCTGGTCATTCTTTAGAAACCAGATGAACGAGTACATTGATTTTCTGCCTGCATCTCAGCGTGTTGACGAAGAACACTGGTATCAGGGTACTGCCGACGCTATTTATCAGAATATTGATATTATCAAGGATCACAAGCCTAAGTATGTGCTCATTCTTGCAGGTGATCATATCTACAAGATGGATTATGCCGCACTTATCATGGATCATATTAAAATGGGCAGTCCTCTGACAGTAGCCTGTATCCCTGTACCTAGAGAGGATGCCAAGGGCTTCGGTGTTATGAATGTCGATAGAGATAACCTCGTAACCGATTTCGTAGAAAAACCAGAGAATCCTCCTGCAATGCCAAACAACCCAAATATGTCTCTGGCATCAATGGGTATTTACGTGTTTGATGCCGATTTCCTGTATGATGTTCTGGCCAAAGATGCCGCAACTAAAGGCTCTCACCGTGATTTTGGTATGGACATTATTCCGCAGTTGGTAAAGCAGCGTCAGGTTCATGCTCATGACTTCTCCAAGTCCTGTATTCGCAACAGCGGCAACAAGGATATTGTTTACTGGCGTGATGTCGGAACTTTGGATGCATATTGGGAGGCTAACATGGATATTGCTTCCATTGAGCCTCAGCTGGATATTTATGATTTCAACTGGCCAATCTGGACTAACCAGATTCAGCTGCCACCAGCCAAATTAGTACAGGATATCAGTGGCGCCTCCACCATTTTCAGAAATTCTGTGGCTTCGGCAGGATGTATTATTTCAGGTTCTTCCATCAATCAGACCCTGCTGTTTAATTCATGTCGTGTGCATTCTAACTGCTTTATATCAGATTCTGTCATTATGCCTTTCTGTATTATTCACAGAGCATGCCGTCTCACCAAAGTGGTTATGGATAGAGGATGTGAGCTGCCTCGTGGTATGATTATAGGTGAGAATCCTGAGTTAGATGCTAAGAGATTCTATCGGTCTGAGGGTGGTGTCACCTTGGTAACAAGAACAATGCTCAGAAAATTACGTGAGACTGAGCCTGACTTGTTTACTGATTTTGATAAATACAAGGCTCCTGTGCAGATGCCTTCATACTAAAATACTATTGTAATGAATGTAAAAGAAATCGCAGATCGCCTCTTTTGTGCCAAACGCCTAAGGGGCGATTTTTTTTCCGCTTCGGCTAAGTTTAATCAGTGTCTAGATGATTTAAACGGAATAACCTTTGGTACTGAGCAAGACAGCCTGCGTCTTGCCGTATGCGCACCGCTAAGGCGTCTACAGCAGAAAACCCAGGTTTTCCCTTTGGATGTTAAAGCCGCATCGCGTAATCGTCTCACCCATTCGCTTGAGGTAAAATCCTACAGTAAAATTATTGTCAATAATCTTGTAAAGCAATATACGTCATGTGATCTTTCTCCTCTGCTTATTCCCATGATTAACTGTGTGGGTAATGCCGCACTCATGCACGATATCGGTAACCCTCCTTTTGGTCATTTTGGAGAGTCACTGATCCGTGAATGGCTTAATAATATTGTAGAGGGGCACGACTGCGCCCAGGATTTAAGCGATCAGGAAAAACACGATCTTAAAACTTTCAATGGCAATGCGCAGGGAGTGAGACTACTGCATTCCATACAGGATCAGAATCTTACTATTGGACAGTATGCTGCCATGATCAAGGTTCCCTTTATGGTTATGGAATTGCTGCTTGGCAAGGGAAAGGGAGCGGCTTCAAATGGCATACGCAAGGACTATTATTCGTGGTCATATGCAAATGCCGGAGTTTTTCTGTCAGAGTTCCATCTTTTGGAGATGATTCGAGAAAATTTTCAGCGTACCACCCGTCATCCTTTTGCCACGATTATTGAATATGCTGATGATTTGGCTTATGTGCTTGCAGATCTGGAGGACGCTTTCGATCGAGGTCTTATTTCCAGGGATAGAATCATTAAATTATGCGAGAATGTTGCAAATCTAAGCGAATTGGCTGAGTTAAAGCATGATTTATCACCCACTCTGGTATCTTCAATGTTTAGTCAACGTAACGAGGCCTTGTTGTATCTGCGCTCCTGTGTTGCACACTACTATATTCGGGATCTGGTACAGGCCATCTGCAATAATTTTGACAAATATCTTGAGACTGGAGAGCCAGATTTTCAGTTTGGTAATTATCCTGGCGTGGTTATGGTGGATATGCTAAAGGACTTTGAAAATAAATATATTTATAATCATTATGATGTACAGACTCTAGATTTATCGGGAGCTGCGTATATACGGGGGCTTTTTTCTACATACGAACGTCTTCTAAATGAAAGTAGCGAAGATCTGAAACTTGAATTAAAGGCAGAAGGGGGTGATCCTTTCTGTATGCGCATCGCCTCGCGCATTTCAAAACGTCAAAAACAGGTATATTTTGATGAGCTAGAGCGGAACAGTTATAGTGAAATATATAATCGCATCAGACTTTTGGTGGATTATATCTCAGGAATGACTGATACCTATGCCGCTTCTGAATATAGAATATTAAAAGGTGTTCTTTAATAAAAGAAATTTCATTTATAATCTGTTAAAATATCGCCAGAGATAAATGGAATTTAAAAATGGAAAATAATAATGCAGTAGTCTTTTCTTCGGCTGATCCTTGTTTTGACGATATTCGTCCTTGTCGCGACGATGAGGTAAAAAACGAGTTAGAAAAGATTATTTCTGATAAATTTGTAATCGACAATATTTTAAAATATTCATATCCGAGGCTTTCATCTTGGTTACCGTTTATTAAGCCTTTTGTGAAGTATTATCTGCGTCAGAAGATAAGCAAGATCAACACGATTAGTGATTTCCAGAAAATCGTTGCAAATTATGTGCAGAAAATGATGTCTAATACCACTGATGGCGTTGAACTTGTTGGTTTTGATAAGCTAGAAAAGAATAAGGGCTATCTTTTTATTTCCAATCATCGTGATATTTCACTAGATCCGGCTTTTATCGATTATGCGCTGTTTATGAATGGACATGATACCGTGCGTATTGCAATCGGTGATAATCTTTTAAAGATGCCGGCTGCCACTTCTCTGATGCGCCTTAACAGAAGTTTTATCGTGATGCGTTCAATTGAAAGTCCAAGAGAAAAACTTAAGGCTCTAACGCATCTTTCTACCTACATCGGCCTTTCCATTAAAGAAAATGTTTCTGTGTGGATAGCGCAAAGGGAAGGCAGAGCAAAGGACGGTAACGATAAAACTGAGGATGCGGTTTTAAAAATGCTGTCTCTGTATGGTAGACAGAAAAAACAGAGTTTTTTTGAGTACATGAAGACGCTTAATATCGTTCCGGTCTCCATTACTTACGAATATGATCCCAATGATTTGGCCAAGGCCAAAGAGCTTTATGCCAAAGAAAAAAATGGCTCGTATCACAAAAATGAATTTGAAGACATAGATACCATAATAAGGGGTATCCGTGGCTACAAAGGTCATGTAAAATTAGTAGCAGGAAGTCCTATAAAAGACGGTTTTGAAACCGCAGAGGATCTATCCGCCATTATTGACAGATTTATTTGGTCTAACTACGCAATGTATCCTAGTACCTTAATCAGTGCGGGGATAACAGAAGAAATTACGGCAAAGCAAAAAGAGAAATTTGAGGAACGGCTCAGTACTTATCCTATGGAGTTAAGAGATAAGGTGCGAGCTATGTATGCCAGACCGTATTTCAATAAGGACCAATTAAAAAATGTTCAATCCAGTTTATGAGATAAATGGCAGGATTAGTCGTTTTCGTGTGACTTGTCTTGCTGTAGCATCTGTTTGCTTCATTTCAGGGACCTGCCTAAAACTGATTTCTAGTGATGACACTGTAGAGTTATCTTCAAGAGCAACTGTTCCTGTATCGACGTCAGTTGATATTTCTGACAGTGCAGAAGAGAAATTTACTGCGGAAGATAAGACTCTCGCCTTTGATTATGTGCAAATTCGCCAAAAAGCAGTACAGGATCTTAGGAAGAATGATGAATATATGGGATTTTGCAGTGTGGTTGACCATAATTCTGAACAGTGCAAAGTCAGTATCGAAAAAGATTTATCACCTTATTATGTGCTTAGTTATGATGTAAATTCTGAAGGTTATAATCTGCATCTTGAGGCCACAGAGCAAAACAAAGATAAATGCAAGATTTTTGAGATCAACAGTAATGGTGAATGGTTAGCCTTAAATGATAACGGTGATGTAGATGCTGACTGTTTGGGTGGAAGGACCTTCGATTCACATCGGTTTGCTTTAGTCAGAGATACCGATAATAATGACGGACAGATTGCACCATCTGGACTTGCACCAATAGGTACAATTCTGTCTTCTAGATAAGACAAGAGGTTAGTATGGAAATTACAAAGGATACTGTTGCCACAATAAGTTATACCGTAACTGAAACAGACGGCAAGGTTGTAGGTAGAACAGAGCCAGGCGTTCCTGTGGTGGCTCTAATTGGTCACGGTTTTCTTGTAAAAGGACTTGAAAAAGCAATTTTAGGCCATAAGAAGGGTGATGAGTTCGCCATTACTCTAGAGCCTAAAGATACCTATGGTGAAATTGATGAGACCTTGATACAGACCATCGATAAGAACCTTTTTGGTGATTTTGAAATTGCTGTGGGAAATGTTTTTGAGGCGGATTCAGAACAGGGACCTATGGCAGTCGTAGTCAAGGACATTACCGATGATAAAGTTGTAGTTGATGGCAATCATCCTTTAGCAGGTAAGGTGCTTAATTTCTTGATTGTAATTGATGATGTGCGTGAAGCAACTCCTGAAGAAATTGAACACGGACATGCTCATGTCGATGGAAATTGTCCATCTCATGGACATCACTGCTGTCATCATCACGAGGGTGAGGAAGGGGAGCATCACTGCTGTCATCATCACGAGGGTGAGGAAGGGGAGCATCACTGCTGTCACCATCATGATGGCAAGGAAGGGGAGCATCACTGCTGTCACCACCATGATGGTGAGGAAGGGGAGCATCACTGCTGTCATCACCATGATGATGAGGAAGGGGAACATCACCACTGTCATCACCACGATGATAACTGATCTTTTGTGCATATCGGCAAGTGCATCTTGCTGGTCACTAATAAATCTCTCCTAAGATTTTGATAAAACAGGCTCTATAAAGGGCCTCTTTTTTTAACTGAGAATAAGTATGAAATTTATAGTACGTCTTTTCCCTGAAATATCCGTAAAAAGCAAACCTGTAAGAACGAGACTTATCCGCCTTGTAAAACAGAACATTATCAATGTGTTTAAGCACCATCATCTTTGTGTGCAGGGACAGGCTCAATGGGATAAGGTGAAACTTGAAATAGATGGTGATAATGAGGAACTGCGCGCTCGCGTTATAACTGAATTATCGCGTATTCCTGGTATTCATTCCTTTATGGAGGTCCTGCAGTATCCTTTTTCAAACCTAGATGAGCTCTTTTTAAAAATAAAAGAGCAGTGTATGGAGGAAATTCGCGATAAAACCTTTGCCGTCAGGATAAAGCGCAAGGGCAATCATACTTTTAATTCCCAGGAAGCAGAACGCATTATTGGCGGAAAACTAAAGGCGTCAGTGCCAAACAAAGGAGTATGTCTAAGTGATCCTGAGGCTTTAATTCATCTTGAAATTGAAAATCAGGTGGCTTATCTCACCTCGCAAAAACATTTAGGCATAGGCGGATATCCTGTGGGCTCACAGGGAGAGGTGTTTTCGCTGATTTCAGGTGGTTTTGATAGTGGAGTTTCCACCTATAATGCCATGCACCGTGGATTACGGGTAAATTTCCTGTTCTTTAACATGGGAGGCACCGCTCATGAAATAGGTGTCAAACAGGAGGCTTATTTCCTCTGGGATCGTTTTGCAAGCTCTCACAGGGTGAAATTTGTAACGGTTCCTTTTGAGAAAATTGTCGGTCAGATTTTAGAAAAAACTCATCATGGGGTACGAGGGGTAATTTTAAAACGTATGATGATGCGGGTTGGCTCTAAGATTGCCGAAAAGTTTGATTCAGAGGCTTTGGTTACCGGAGAATCATTAGGTCAGGTTTCAAGTCAGACTTTAAGAAATCTAAGACATATTGATGACTGTTGTGATGTTCTGTTGCTAAGACCTCTTATTAGTCAGGATAAACAGGAAATCATCGATAAATCAAGAAGCATAGGTACGATTGGTTTTGCCGAGTCTATGCCTGAGTACTGCGGGGTAATTTCCGATCACCCGAATGTCTGTCCGAGTGCGAACTTTGTTGAAGAACAGGAAGCGCTAATGGATGACAATCTTGTTGAGGAGGCGGTATTGAATTCTAAAGTAATGGACATTACAGCCATTCCCGAGAATACCGTTAAACTGAAGACTGAAATTGAAACTGTGGATACCCTTGAAAAGGGGGAGGTTGTACTTGATGTAAGAGCGCCAGATGATGTGGACAGGAATCCACTAAACATCAGTGGGCACGAGGTTGTACATTTGCCTTTTTACAAAGTACTGACAGATTTTTCGAGTCTTGATATGACAAAAACCTATTGTCTTTACTGTGATCAGGGCGTGATGAGCAGTATGCAGACTAGGGCTCTCAAAGAAAAAGGGTTTCATAATGTAAAAGTCTATCGACCACATGATTAAAGCACTTAAAAATCATGGCGGTACTTTCTTATATCTGGAAGGAACGTTAATCAGGTCCTAGTTTCTCGGAACTATTTAACTTTTATGAGATTTTAGAATTTTCATAAATTTGGTTAACTCCTTCATTTGTTCTGGTTTTGTCAGTGGTCGCCATGTAAGCGTTGTCTTATTTACCCTTAACTGAAATCACGAAATAGCAGAAAAATGGCTCCATAGTCTGAAAGAAAAGGAGTCAAGAAATGGGACAGTGTCGACAGCATTAACCAAGATAAATAACTAATATTAAAGGAGCTCCTGTTTCGATCTGGCTAAAAATACTTATGGTCGACGCCACTCATTCAGAGTATATACAGGAAGAACCTGCAACAAATCAGTACATAAGTTTCACTATCACAATATTAAGAGGTCAAAATGCATACTACAGAAGAAGGGACAGAGTTCATTGACATTCATTTTGTAACTCCTGAAAAAGGTTTGGATTTCTGCTGTGAAATCTCATCAACAGACTATGAAACATTTGAAATTCCATCCGTAAGAATTTACGATAAAACAGGAAATAAAAGACTTGGAGTGATTAGAATGGAGCATAGGCCTGAGAATGAAACTGACTTCGAGGAGTGTGATGAAAGCATACCAAAGGAAATTGTCAAAGCATTCTTCAACTTTATTTCAAAGGAAGATAACTGGGATGACTTTATTTTTGAATGGGACTCCCTGTCTGAACATTACGAGCACAAAGACTAGGATTTATGCTTAACAAAATAATTATCTGCTGCTAAATAAAATGGCATTATGAGGTCCTTCACGAGGGAAATCATTTATTTTGTGCCTAAAGCAAACGGGAGCGAACTTTTAAACAGTCTGGCTCCCTGTGTTCTGCAGTAAATACCAATAATTTCGCATATAACTAGGTCTAACGTTCGGCTTACTAAAAGGGCTGGGCGTTTTTTAACCTTTATAAATTATTAGAATCATACCTATTACGTTAAGAAGAAAAAACAATATTTGTTTTAAGGATATACGCCACTGATTAAGGCAAGGAAAAAAGCGACTTTTGAGCCCTCTTGCTAGGTTTTGTCTTTCTCCAGTTTCATCCTATGAAATCCAACAGCTCCTTAAAAATCTGTGTTCGGATTATTGATATATTTCTACATAGTCTAATGAGACGGTCCTTGAAGAAAGAACCGTAGCACTGCATCTTCAACATAGATAAGGAAATCATGACTATCGATCTTAAGATCATGGCTATGAAAAAAATATAAGTTTTCAAAAACTAAAAATAATAGTCCTAAAGACATATCTGTTTTGCAGGATCTACCTTTGAGGCTTTGACTGCCGGAAAGATGGTTGCCAGAAGACTCAAGATAAGAGCGCATCCTACAATAA
>Ga0326512_10000869_pt1 | contig 25255 bp, 23 predicted proteins | sample 1_2617_0518_D_FD_203652 | JGI IMG/M metagenome (GOLD analysis project Ga0326512, IMG submission 203652) | Bovine rumen microbial communities from UC Davis, California, United States - 1_2617_0518 | ecosystem: Host-associated > Mammals > Digestive system > Stomach > Rumen | place: USA...
TACTCATAGTCCTTTTTTTTTACGATTGGTTACTTACTTGCAGCCTTGCCGGTGCGCATGCGCTCCAGCGTAGCTGCGTCCATTACTACCGTGGCACCCTCGACGATGCCGAGCATGCGGGCCTCCCTGCCGCTGACAATGGCCCGTCCGTCGGGCATCAGCTCGTAGTGGCGGTTCTTGGGGAGTTTCTGTCTGTCAATGAGGAAATACATATTCTGTTCTGTTTAGGATTTCTGTTACTCGAATGTGGGACTGATGACCACCTTGCCGCTGCCGTCTACGACGATGTAGCCGTTCAGGCTTACAGGCTTGCAGCCTGCATAGACGGCCACGTCGGCCCCGACGGCATACCCGTCGGCGTATGCCACGCCGTAGTCGCACGGACGGAAGCGCACCTGCGGCCCTGCCTGCAGCGTGAACTTCTGCCGGGTGGCGATGTTCTGTCCGTGCCAGTAGTTGCGGAAGAACTCGTCCTTGTGGTCATCGAGCATGGTGTTGCCGTACTTGTACTTCATGTCGAACACGACGGTGGCCGTCATCTCGCGGTTCTGTTCGGCACCTGCCGTCAGCACGGGCACGGGGGTTATCGACTCGTTGACCTTGACTACCAGCGACGTGTCGTAGAACGGGTTGTCCGTGAGCGACGGGTCAACCCTTGTTCCGCTGTCGGGCAGTCGGCATCCGTAGCAGCGCAGCCTCACCTCGCCGTACAGGCAGCGCAGGTCGACGGTGAGGTCGGCTGCGGTGTCGTCGCCGATGCCGTAGGCCATCTTCTCCAGCTCGGTCAGCTTGCGCCATTTCGAGGGCTGCGTGTCGTCGCCTATGAGCCACTGGAAGCAGCAGTCCTCAACGGCCAGCACACCCTCCACGCCGTGCATGCGGACGCTCACCGTGCGCTCCCACGGGGTGTCGAAGATGCTTGCGCCTGCGGCAGGCAGGGGCAGCGTCAGCGGGTCGAACACCAGCTGCTTTCCCCACGATCCGCTGATATACACGCTGGAGTCGTCGAACGCCTCGGTGGTGAGGTTGGTGTGGCGCACGACGGTAATTTCCGTCATTGAGCGCGGGTCGGTGCTCTTCAGCCGCGCATAGATGGTCATTGATGTGCGGGCTTCCACATTCTTCCTGATGATGAGCGCTCCGGCAGGCACGTCGGTACACCACGGGCGCTCGCTGCCGTCGCTAATCAAGTAGTCGCAGTCGCGCCATGCGGCGCGGTGGGTAATCTCACCTGTCTCAGGGTCTACCACGTCCACATCGTCGAGAATTGTTGCCGAGGGGTTTGTGATTTTCCGCTGGGGCTTGGTGTCGTCGGGTACATCGGTCCACCAGTCTATACCTTCCATTCCGAAGGTCTTCTCCGGCACGGCAGGGTCTTTCACCGCCATGTCGCCGTAGAGTATGCAGGGCACCAGCTGGCGGTCGTCCTCGTAGGTACCAGTGCCTACGCTGTATATCTGCCGTTTGCTTCCGCCCGGGTTGGTTATCTCCGCCGACAGCAGCAGACCGTCGTAGGTCTGGTGGCTCTCGGTTGTTACACTTCTAATCATATCTCTGCTATTTGTTTGTCCGTTTTGTCTACATGATGCGCCTTGCCGCCGTTATCGGCTCTGCGCCGTCCCCGCCGATGGTGCATACGATCTGTGCCAGGCGGTAGTCGGTCATCCAGCCGCTGCCCATGTCGCTGCGCAGCAGCACGATGGAGAGCCTGCCTGAGTCGTTGTATGTCGGCGTCCAGCTGCGGTCGGCGGCTGTCTCCACGAATGTCTTCGCGTCGTCGTCCCATCCCGTCATGCGCTTCCACGTGACGGTCTTCTGCGGGTAGGCCAGCATCGGCGCAATGTCCTCCTCCTGTCCGTACCTCACGCTCATGGTCAGGATGGTGTCCACGTTGCCGTTGCGGAACACGCTGCCCGCCGACGATGTGATCTCGCAATAGATCGCCCTGTCGCCCGCCACGGCAGTCCAGTCGGTGCAGCCCCATAGCGGCTCCTCCGCCGTGCCCCAGCTGCGGCACTCCCACAGCTTGCCGTTGTGCCATACGCGGGAGGTCTCAAGGTCGAGGTGCCATTCCTCCAGTATCTTGTCCAGCAGTTCCAGGTCGGTCAGGCTCTTCCATGCCGGGGAGAGGCGGCTGGTGAGCCACACGTTACGCGTGAGGCTCTGGAAGTGATACGGTTCGATGATTGTCTGTCCCTTCGTGAAGGTACCGCCGTCGCCCACCAGCAGCTGCTGCTCTTCCGTCAGCGTGCCGTCCGGGGCGTAAGTCCCAGAAGGCCCCGTGTACTCAACCTGTGGCACTGCCGTCCACTCCCCACGATCTTCCTTGACGATCCGCGAAGGGTAGAGGATGTGGTGCATGTTCTCGTAGAAGATGGTGTTGATATACAGGGAGGGCATGCTTCTGTCGCGTGTGCGGGGCAGGTTTGCCAGGTCCGGCAGGATGCCCAGGCAGAGCGCGTAGTTGTCATCGCGTATGATGGGCTGGTCCACTCGCCAGAAGTAGCTCAGCCGCTGGTCGGTGGTGGATAGCACCCACGACTGCTGGCGTTCCTGCTGCCGCTGACGTATGGCGGCATCAGCCGATCCTGCCACGTTCCCGTGGCGCGTCACGGTGATGTTCGTATCGAAGCCTCCCTCGCCGAGCGTCGCTCCCGTCACGCTTAGCACCACGGGGCTGTCGGCTGCCTCTGCCGTGATGGCCTGCTCGGTGGTGAGAGCCGTCACAGGATAGTCGCTGCCGACGATGGGCGTGCCGTAGGGCGTGAAGTTGCGGCCTCCCGGCACTATCGGGTCGCCGTCGGGTTCCTGACTGGCGTACAGGCTTACGGTGAGCGTGTTGTCCGTATAGTCCACCTCGTCGACCATCATCCACACGGTGTAGTACGCACCGTGCTTGGTCGAGGTGTGACCGTCGGGTATTGCGGCGCCCCTCGGCAGCAGGCTGTTCACCTTGGCGTAGATGATATCGCCCTCGTAGAAGGGGGTGAAGTCGCGATCGTGCTCCTTGTGCATCCACAGCCGCAGGCGTCCGTCACCAGTGTAGTCGATGTGCTCCACCTCGCCACCCTCGGTGAAGGAGTAGTCCGACTCCATCAGCTGGAGGCGGTTGATCACCAGCTCCATCACTCGCATGAATCCGCGCACCTCCAGTCCGTCAGTCTGGATCAGTCCCTGCACGGCGTCCATCCAGATACCATGCCCGCCCTCGAATCCGTCAATGGCGCCGTCACTCTTCAGTATCTGGTTGAATACGAGGCTGAGCAGCTGTGCCGCCCCGTCCGCGTCGATGCCGTAGGTACCGTTGCCCACCTTCAGGCCTTTGAGGAAGGTGATCAGCCCCTCGGCCACGTCGTCCTCCTTCTTCGAGAGGAACTTGTCGCCCATGAGGGCCGACAGGTCGAGCGAGTCGATCCATGCCTTGATCTTCTCGAAGTTGCGCTTCAGCTTCAGGCGGCTCGACAGTCCGGTGTCTCCCCCCGGGGTGCCCCAGGGGAGGATATCCTCAAACTGGATGCCCTGCTGCTGCGGGGTCAGCTCTTGGGAGTCCTGCTGCTCGATATTGGTCGTCTCGTCTGCCATATAGCGTTAGTCGATGCTTGTCAGTGGTTCGTGTTCGAAGCTCATCACGAGGGGCTGCCACAGCTGGTGCACCTCACGGGTGCTGCAGTCCAGGTAGGTGAGCATCCAGTCCTGGTAGTCGTTCTTCGACTCCTTGGGGTTCTTGTAGAGGATGGCGTGCTCCACCTCCACCTCCCCATGGCTCTCGCCGCGCTGCAGCGAGTAGCTCATGTAGCTGAAGGCGAACGGACGGTGCTGCTCGCTCCGCCGGCGCATTTCGTGGATGGCTTCGTAAACTGTCATAGTGCAAAGTTAGTGATATCAGTGCAGAGAAAAAAGGACACACTCAATGTTCAATCTTCAATGTTCAATGTTCAATAATTTACCGCCTTGCCCGCTGCTCGAGTCGCTCCTGGTGGGCTATCTCGCGGCGCAGCTCGCGCACGGAGAGGCCCTCGGCGGTGTTGTTGGCGATGCGGCGCAGTATCTCCTTGGTCTCGTTGTCGGTGGCATACAGTCCGTCGCCGCCGGAAGGGGATAGGGCAGGGTAGGTCTCGCCCTGAGTGTAGCCGCCCCGGTAGCGTCCGCCGCCGTAGGCTTCCTCCAGCATGCGGGTGGAGTTGAGCATCTGGATGTCGCCCGTCTTCTGGTGGCGGTCGATCACGTCCAGTACCGGGCGCACCTCGGGGTTGGCCACGGCCTTGTGGTTGGCCACGAACTCCGACTGGTGGACGGGTATCACGCCCGCCTGCTTCTTCGGATCGCCCTTCCTGGTGTAGCCTTCCTGGTACTCGTCGTTGTAGCCGCCCTCGTAGAGACCCGCCGCCTGATCAGCGGCAGCCTTGGCCGATGCCAGCTGCATGGCACCGCTGGCGGCAGCCATGGCCACAAAGGGGATGGCCCATGGCATACCCAGTTCTGCGATGGTCTTCGTGATTCCCTGTGCGGTGTTGCCGATGATCTGCAGCACCTGCATGGCAAACTGCTTCTGGGCGTATTTCTTGGCGATGGCATCCTTCTCGGCCTGCATCTGCTCTTCGAGCTTGGTGGTGTCCTTGCCCTGCTTCTTAGCGACAGCGATGCGTTTCTTGTACTTCGCGTCCACCTCTGCCGTCTCCCGCTGCTGCATGGCAGAGAAGAGCTGCGAGGCCGACTGCATCAGGTCGCCGACGGCCTGCTGCGCTGCCTGCTCGATACGGGTGCGCTCGTCGGCAGCTGCCTGCAGGATATCGGTCTTGTTTTGCTGGTACTGCTGTTCGCTGATCAGGTCCTGCTGGCGGTACTCGTCGTTCAGGCGCAGCATCTCCTCCCAGGAGTCGGCCTGCGAGAAATGGTCGTGGAGTATCGAATTGTTCGTGTTCTGATAGCTGCTGGTGAACCCCTCGGCATCCTTCTGCTGCTGTTGCTTCTCCTGTAGCTCCAGTGAGAGCAGTTGCCGCTGGGCAGCGCGGTACTCGTCGGAGCCCTGGGTCAGTGCCTGCAGACGGAGCCGCTGGTATTTTAGTTCCAGTTCCAGTTTCTTTCGGTCGAACTCATCCTGAGTGGCAATCTCTCCGGAGAGTCTCTGTTGTGCGAGTGCAATCTCCTCCTCGCCCTGCATGCGGTCGAGGTTGCGCAGCGACTCCTGCTGGTTGCGCTTGCGCAGCTCCTCGCGGCGGTTGGCCTCGCGGGCGATGGCGTCGAGTTCCATGTTCTGCACCTCCATCAGGTCACTCTCCTTGGCGCCATGGTCGCGGCGTATCTCCAGCAGCCGGGCGATGTACTTCTGCTCACTCAGGAACTCCTTCTGGTGCCACTCGTCCTGAAGCTGTTTCTTTCCCTGGTACTGCTGGCGCAGTTCTATCTTCTCCCGCTCCCAGGCGGCTTTGGCCTGTGCCTCCAGCTCGCGCCGCTGACGGTCGCGCTCCGTCTGCTCCTTCTTCATCTCAGAGTCGGACTTGCCGGGGCCCGAGCCGCTGCTGGAAGAAGAGCCTTTCATGCCTGGTGTGACGACTACCTCGCCCACGTAGCTGACGGTGTTGGCGGCACGTTCCTCTTCCTCCTTGATCTTGGATATCTGCCCCGTGATATTGTCGAGTCCTTCCATGATGGGGCGCAGGGCACGTTTTTTGAACGATTCCTCCACACGGTTCCATTCGGCGTCCCAGGCGTTGCCGAAACCCTGCAGGTGTCCGCTGATCAGAGCCTGCCCGGCAGCGGCTGTGCCCTGGGCGATACGATCGACAAAGGAGATGTCATCCTTGTACCCTCCTTCCTCAAGGTCTATCTTCTGGTTGATCAGTTCTTCCTGTTTTGCTTGGAGTCGCTTCAGTTTGATGCTGGTCTCCAGTTTTTTGTTGTATGCGTCGAGTATGGTGGTCAGGTCGCCAGTGCGCACCTGCTCCTCGGTCAGGTTACCCAGGTGCAGGCTCATCAGCTTGCCGTTGAGCTTCTCCAAGGCCTCACGGCGCTCGTTCTCCGAGGCTGTGGCAGACTTGATCGTACCGATCAGGCTGTCCATCTCTGCACGCTCAGAGGCCATCTCCTTCTTGGCCTCCCGCATGGCCTCGTTCATCTCTTCCTGAATCTGTGCGGCCTTGCGGGCACGGTTGACGTAGTTGATAACCTCGCCCACGAAGAGCGTCAGGGCTGCTGCCGCGAGTCCTACGGGGTTCGCGGCGAGTGTGGCAAACCACTGCCTGGTGGCCACCAGTGCGTTCTTTGCGCTGGCCACGAAGCGGGAGTTGGCGATAGCGGCAGCGTTGACTGCCAAGGTATAGGCAGCGATGGCCGTCGTGAGTTGTATCACGGCCTTGATGTTTGGCACTATAAAGCCGACGATGGCCGACAGTACCTTCAGTACCGAAGTGGAAGCCGTGATGCTGCCCTCTACTATCGGCATCAGCTTCTGTCCCAGTTCCACCGATACGTCGTTAAGCCCTTTCTTGGCGATCTCCAGTTTGGCCGCTGCCGACGAGTTGGCATTATTGAACTCGTCGATGATGCTCGTGCCCTGCTCGTAGGCGGTGGCGGCGGTCTGCTGGGCCTGCTTCAGCTCGCCCATCTTATTGATCAGACTGGAGATGACCGGCACGGCCTGCGTGCCCTGCATCTGGAGGGATTTCAGGGCCGGAGCCAGACTGTCGAAACCGCCTTTCGACTTCAGGCCTTCGAGGAACTGGAGGATGGCCTGGTTGGCATCGGTCTTCAGCAGATCGGTGAAGGCCTTCACCTCCAGCCCTGCAGCCTTGGCGAACTTGGCCGGGTCGGTGAACATCTTCGTGATCATCTGTGCGAACACGCCGCTGGCCGTCTCGCCCTCGATGCCCGCCTGGCTGAGGGCCGAGGCGTAGCCCATGATGTCGGTCTGCGAGATCCTGGCATTCACGGCCATGCCCGCCATGCGCGAGGTGAACTCAGTGATGAAGCCCGTGTTGGCAGAGGAAGATGCACCCAGCACGTTGATGGCGGAGCCGGTGGCGAGCATCGCGCCCTCCAGTCCCTTCTTCTTATCCTCGCCGAACATCATCGTCAGCTTGCCAATCTGGTCGATGGCGCCTTCGCCGAGGTCATCCCCAAGGGCGACGTTGATCTTGTCGGCTGCAGACACGAAGCCCTCGATATCCTTCCGTGCCGTGATGCCCAGCCGTCCGGCGGCTCCAGCCAGTGCGTTCAGTTCCTCGCGTGCCGTGCGGGTCTCCATCCGCTTGAAGGTCTCGTTCATCTCCTCCACCTCCCGCTTCGTCTGCCCGGTGTACTTCATCACGTCGGTCATCGCCTCGTCCATCTGGGCAAACGACTGCACGTACTGGTCGGCCCACTGCACGATGCGGTCCTTGATGGCGAGGGCGCTGATGATGGCGAAACCTATGGCATTGGCTCTTCCAATAAAGGTGTCCCACCCCGAGGTCTTACTGAGTGATTCTTGTGTTTGTTGTGCCGTTGACCGAAGTTCTTTCATGCGCTCGTTCACGCGGTCGAGTTCGGCCTTATATTCTTTAAAATCGTCTGTCTGTGGATTTAGGTTGTTCAGAACTGCCCTCAAATCCTTGGCACGTTGTCCCAGTTGCTGGAGAGAGAGCTTGTTGATGTTGACATTGTCTGTCCACCGCTTCATCTTCTGCTCGTTCTCGTGCACCTCCCGGGCGGTCTTTGAAAGCGATGCACTCAGGCGGTCAAACTCTTCCCGCTCTTCCTTGGTCATAGCGTTTAAGCCATTCTTGGCCAGTTTGTCCATGGCACGGCGGGTCTTCTCCAGTTCCTTCTGGCCATTCTTCAGGTCTTCCTGTAGCTGCTGCAGCTGCTGCTGGTCATAGTCAGGCTTCACGTTGAAGCGCAGGTTGATGGTGTCGACTGATATACTCATAAAAAAAATACCTTTGCGATTATATCCGCAAAGGTACTTTTATTTATCATTGTCTCAAAGGACAGCTATTTAATCTTCTGTAACGGTGTACCGTAGAGAGGGTCGTCATCCCATACAGACCGTGTTTTTTTCTTCGGCTTCCAGGGCTTCTTCTCCGGTTCCTGCTTGCTCATCAGACCTAATCCCAGTCCGATGGTAATTCCTCCTATTATGCTCAGTAATGTTGCCATACTCAAACCCTTTCTCTTCTTTTTCTGCTGCAAATATAGGCAAAAATCCGCAAACTTGCAAGGGAAAATCCCTATTTGTGAGGGAAGAATCCCTAATCAATACCTTTTATCTCATTGCGGCGAAGCGGGCCTTCTGCTCCTCGATGATGCCGCGGATGCGCTGCAGCTCCCGGTCGCTCATGCCGGCGGTGAGGCGGCGGATCAGGCGGCCGTAGCCCGCGTAGCGGTTCTTGTTGTACCACTGCACCTTTTTCGGGCGGCGGTTCTTCTTCTCCCAGACGTCGTGGTTCCGGTTCTCCTTCAGGCGCTGCTTGCGACGGCGACCGGCTATCTCCATGGCGCGGCCGTAGGTCATGAACGACACGCTCAGCGTCCGGCTGCCGTCATAGCCCCTGCCCACCTCGTAGTCGAGCGACTCCAGCAGCTGGCCGGTGTCCACGTTCCTGTTCCTCTCCAGCGCTTCGGCGAAGCGGTCGACGAGCCACTCGCCGTGCTGCGACAGTTCCTCCTCGACGAACAGTTCGATTTCCTTGTAATTCGCTTCTTCCATGTCGGCAAAGGTACGAAAAAAGAGCACCGCCCGAAAGGACAATGCTCTTTTTAGTGAATAGTGAAGGGTTAGGGGTTCTGCGGATCGGGATCGGTGTCCTGCCCTGCGGCCTTCTTGGCCTCCTGCACCTTCTGTCGCCAGTCGCGGTTGAGCAGCAGCGACCCGTACTTGGTGAGCTCGGCCTTGGTGAAGTCGCCCGTGGCCTGTGCGCACTGGCGGATGGACTGGATGCCTGCGGGCTTCCCCTTGTCGTCGGTCATGCCGACGGTGAGGTTCACGTCCTCCAGCTTCTGCCAGCCGCCCCTGTTCTCGACGTGGGCCGAGAAGATGGCCAGGTTGTCGATCTTCACGGGCTGGCCGTTGAGGTTGAGTTCGCGGATACACTTCACCATGTCGCGCAGGATGCCGACGATGGTACCCTCTGAGAAGGGAGTGTTGTGCTCCGACATGTGCTTAGCCAGGCCCACGAGGTCGATGGGCTTCTCGTTGTCGGCGAAAGCGAACCACTTGCCGAAGGCTGACGATGAGGAATTGTTGTTTTGCGAAAGATAGACTTTGACTGCCATAACTTTAAGAATTGAAGAATTGAAGAATTGAAGAGCTGAAGTTCTTTGTGGACTTTCCACGGGTGCAAAGTTACGTAGCCTTGGCGGTTCTGCTGCGAGTTGCGTCCGGTTGTGCCCGGTTACGGAACCTTTCCTTCAATTCTTCAATCCTTCAATTCTTCGGCTCGTCGAGCCAGCGCCCGTCGTCGAGCCAGGCTGCACCGTCGTCCCAGACGCCCTTGGTGAGCACCCAGCGCTTCTCGATGGCCTCGTCGCTGACGTGGATGGGGTAGCATGTCAGCTTCCACTTCTTCTGCCGACCCTCGGCGGTGACCACCTCCTCTATGTCGCGCACCACCCACCGGCGGTTGCGGATGACGTACACTTGGCGCGGGTCGATCACGTTGGGGTCGTAGGTCTCGAAGGTCACGGCCCGGCGCGTGTCTATCTCGTAGCCGCCCTGGTAGTAGGTCGAGTCGAGATCCTGCAGGCGCAGCGAGCCTTCGGGCTCTCCGGGCAGGTAGGCGCCCCGGTCGCCGCTGTAGAAGGCCAGTCTTGCGGCTATCTTGCAGTGGTATCCGTCGGTGTAGACGACGGGGAACCCGCCCCACTGCAGGTCGCCGAGGAAGGCACAGTAGAGGTCTCCGGCACTGCTGCCGTCCTTCTTCTCTGCCTGTCGGATGGTGTCCTCGATGGGAGCCTCCGCGTCGCTCTCGCTGGGGTCCGTCTCCTCGTCGGCTCCGTCCTGCTGCTCCTCGTCGGGGAAGATGGAGCGGTCGCGGTACTCGAAGAAGCCGTCCTCGCCCGACAGGTCGATCAGTTCCATGCCCGCTCCCGTCTGGTAGAAGTGTATCAGTGGTGCGGGCGTGATCTTCAGCTCCAGTGTGGGCGACTCCTCGTCGCGCCTGAGGTCGGCCATCTGGTCCACCTCCATCAGGTAGGCCTCGCAGAGATCCTGCCTCCACAAGGGGATGCTGTCGGTCATGGTGCGTATCATGCGCACGAACTTGCGGCCCGTCGAGGTGTCTCGGAGGATGACCGGCTCCATGGCCTTCTTCTCCAGTGCCTCGAAGTCGTCGCGGCTGATGCCGTCCCACGCGTTAAGCAGCAGCTGAAACAGCTCGGGGTAGTCGCGCATCTCCAGCGTGGGCAGTCCCTCTGGCAGTCGCATCAGCTTGGCCCAGCGGTGGTCGGGCAGGTCGTAGCTGACGTTCGACGAGGGGAAGTCGGCCTCGCTGCTGTCGCCGTCCTCCATCTCGGCCTCGTAGGCGTCCACCACGTTGCGCAGCGTCAGCTGGCGTGCCTCCAGATAGTAGCGCGTCTTGAGCACGATGTCGCAGGTCTTCTTGATGTTGTCGGTAATGAACACCACGCCCGTCAGCTTCTCCACCTCGCTGAGGAAGTCCTTCACCGTCCAGCCCGGTATCATCTTGGCATACTCGCGGGTACGGATGGTGTTCACCAGGAAGAGGCGCCTGAACTCGGTATCGTCCACCTGGTTCGTGCCGATGGTGTAGCCCAGTGCCCTGACGATGCGGGGCAGCAGCGTCGAGAGCATGGGCGAGGGCACGTCGCGGAGCCACGTGTGCTGGTACCGGCTGTTGACCCCGCCATTGACCCACTGTCGGCTCACGTTGATATAGGCCTTTGCAGCCGTACGGACCACGGGCCAGGCGCACTCGTCGTCGCTGCCGATCGTGCCCAGGTCGAGCTCCTCGATCTTGCGGTCCTGTCCGATGAAGTAGTTCATCTCCGACTCTCCGGAGACGATCTGGATGCTGACCGTCTCCTCCGTCCAGCCGGTGATGACCTCCGTGCCCCGGCAGTACACGTGGCCGTCGGCGATGAGGATGGCCGGGCGGTTGCTGTCCACCTCGTCGGTCTTGTTCAGCCGGTGCAGGAATCCGTACAGCTGGCGGTTCACGGGGTTGTCGAGCCTCAGTGTGGCATCGTAGGTGTACTCCCCCGACTTGGTGAAGAAGGAGTTCTCGCGCTTCACCGTGCAGGCGAAGTTCTGCGGCAGTACGGCCGTCACGCCGTCGATGATCAGCTGTGTCATAGGCCGGTGCCGTTACGGTCCTTCAGGCGGAAGGTGACGCTCTGTCCGTTGAATCCGCCCCAGATGTTATACTCCCACTCCACGACGATGGGACGCGAGAAGTCCACCTCTCCCTTGTCGCAGAACTCCTGGAAGTCCTCGCCCGTGAGCAGACGGACGATGGCGGCCATCAGCTGCTGCATGCGGGCATACTCGTCGTACTCCCAGTCGGTGCCCTGGCGGTCTTCGGGCGTCTTCTCGATCACGTAGAGGATGCACTCGCCGCTGCTGAGGAAGAAGCCGTTGTTGCCGATCTCTGCCCCGGGGATGTTGCCGGCCACCACGATGCCCGCCTGGTCCTTGAGCAGATTGATGAGCTGGCTCTCGGTGACGGCCAGCCTGATCTTGCCGACACCCACGCCCGACCGCTCCTCGGCGGCAGCCGTCAGCTCGGCGATAAACTGTCTGTAGTCGTTGATTGCTATCATAGGATAATGTTTGGATTTGCCGTCTGGAATGATATCTCTGCCTGCTGACCGTACATCTGACGGCGGCGGTGGGTGTAGTTGGCCTTGGTGACGATGATGTCCTGCCACGCCCCATGGAGCCACACCTGGGCCTTGCGGGCCATGAGCAGGTCTTCCCACGCGACGTATTCCTCCTGGTGAGCCATGGGCATGCTCTTCAGCGTGTACTCCGTCGATGCCTTCACGCCGAAGCGCGTGCGCCGTCCGTCCATCAGGCTCGCGCTGTCGGTGGCCGAGGGCTTGTCTTCGAGCCATGCGGCCACGAGCGACTCCATCACGTCGTAGCGGTTGAGGAACCTGACGGGCACGTTGTCCTGGCAGGCCGGTGCGCCGATGCGTGCCTCCAGCTCTCCGCCGAAGGTGACTGCCGCTCCCTGCTGCCAGCTGGATGGGAAGAGCGCCCGCGGGTCGCAGTCCTGGGTGTAGACGGTGCCTGGGCTGCCCACGCTGACCGAGGCTATCTCCGAGCCGTCGGCGCGCCGCAGCGATGCCGCCACGCTGCCCGCGAAGGTCAGGTAGAAGGGTGTGCCGGGGTGGCACGTGGCACGGGTGGCGGCAGCCATCACACGCTTCTGTCCCTGCGGGTCGGCGGGGTTGCACATCCGGCTGCTGTAGAGGTCGTGCGACGAGACGACGGCATCGTTGATCAGGAAGTCCACCGTGGCGCGTGCGTTGGGCTGGCTGCCTGCGGAGAGCGTGCCGTAGAGGCACTGGCTCACCATGTCGGCAATGCCCAGTATGCGCACCTGGCCGTCGGTGTCGTAGTTGTAGGTCTCCGAGACCACCGTCGTGCCGTTGACCCTCAGCTGGAAGGAGATGCTCTCGGTGAGTCCGCCGACGAGGATGTCCTGTCCGTCGGCGGCAAAGTGGCTGTAGGGGTAGGGGTTCGTGTAGGTCATAGCCGCATGTATTTATTGTGTCGGTCGTTCTCCGGCATCTGCAGGTGGGTGGCCGTCTCCAGTCCTGCTGCCGCGTCGCGCAGCCGCTTCATCTCCTCCAGCCAGTAGTGCTGGTCGCGGGAGAGCTGTTTCAGGTAGTCGGCGATCCGCTCCATGGTACCCTGCTCTTGACGGTTGCCCCCGCCGTCGCTCTCGATGATTGTCATCAGCCCGTAGGGCAGCGTCTGGAGCGAGGTGCGGCGTCCCATCAGGGCGATGGCTCCCAGTGCCACGGCCTTCATGGCGGCGTAGTCGAGGGTGTCGGCCGAGGGGAAGAGGGTGTCGAAGTCCTCGGGATTGAAGGCCTCGCCGTAGGCTTTCTCCACAAATCGCTGGCTCTCGGCCAGGAAGGGCTGCAGCCGCAGGTAGAGCCAGGCTGAGTCATCGACACCCGTGAGCCAGGCCATCGTCCCGGAGTCCTTCACGATGAGCCGCTGCTGCCGCTGCCACACGGGCGACTCGCGGAACAGCTCCGTGCCGGCCAGTGCGTAGAGCAGCCGGTCGAGGGCGCGGTAGTACTCCTCGAGGTGCATCCGGTCGTCGCGGGCCAGCTGCCACTCGAAGGGGCGTGCCTCGTTCTCCTTGTCGATCTTCACCTTGCGGCCCGCGTTCTCGTGCGAGATATCGTTGAGCCGGTAGTAGCGCATGGTGGCCATATAGGCCGTGGCCTGCTGTGCGGCCAGCAGGGCGTCGCCCTCCAGCGCGTCGATCGAGGCCAGTCCGATGGTGCGGGCTATTTCCTGCTCCACCGTCTGCAGCACGCCCTCTATGCGCGTGAAGTCGTTGTTGGCGAAGTAGGAGCCTGTCAGTGCCCGCAGTTCTTCTGATGAGTTGATGATCATATCTTCTTCTTTTTGAGTTTCATGAGTGTCTGGTAGTCCATCAGCAGCTTCTGCATGACGGTCAGCAGCGGGGTGCGGTCCACGTCGCGTGCCGTGCCGAACACGTGGCTCTCGGCCAGTGTCAGGCAGATCTGCTGCAGGCTCCCGCCGGCGGATTCTCCCTCCTTCTTGGGCGTGGGGTGCTCAAACAGCGGGGCGAAGCTCACCTCCTCGCCATCGACCATGAACGTGCTGGTGGTGAGTGCCTCGCAGAAGTAGGCCTGCCAGGCGTAGATGCCCCACAGCTGCCAGGGCTTCATCTGCCGTCCGCGCCGGATCTTCTCCTCGAGCGTGTCCCAGTCGTAGGGCACGCGCCGCTGCTGGCACTGGCGGTACTCCTCCGGGGTAGCCTCGCGGCGGTAGAGCAGTCCGGCCAGTGCGCACAGGGCCGTGGTGCGGTAGGCTGCACGGTCGGCCTCGGTCTGGCCTGCCGGGCTCTCGTAGGCCTTCAGGTGCTGTATCGCCTGCCGGAACTCGCCGAAGGTGAGGTCTTCGCCGTGCGACAGGGGGCCTACGAGCGTCTGCCGCTCCTTGCCGTTGCCGATGGTGACGACGGGGATCAGCTGCTGTGTGGAGCGGTACACCAGCGACAGTCCGTCGTCGGTCTGCTGCCACAGCCACGTGAGCGACTCAGCCAGCTGGCTCACCAGCAACAGCCACTGGGGGTTGTTCAGCTGCTGGCGCACGCCCCTGCTCCTGAGCATGGCGCGGGCCGACTCTATCCTGACATCCTCGACGGTCCACTGGTGGTCGGTGGTGGCCACCATGTGCCGTATCTTCAGCAGCTCCTGCCAGTCGGCCTCCGTCAGCTCGTCCCAGTCCTCCGGCAGCGTGATGTATCTTTTTTTATTGAACATTGAACATTGAACATTGAAGATTGAACAATCCTTATTGCTGGTTGGTCATGCGGTCTCCGGCACTGACGTTGTCCTCCTTCTGGATGGTCTTGTGGTAGAAGCCCAGCCAGAGGTCGTGCTTCTCGGGGAAGTTGACGTGCATCGCGTCGTTGAGGGCCTCGAGGCAGATCTCCTCCGGTATGCGGGTGTCGGCGCCGTAGAAGATCTTCAGTGCGTAGAGCATCTGACTGCCGGAGTCGCTCTTGCCGTCGATGATGATGTTTGCCAGTGCGGGCGAGAGCCCCATGGCCGAGGTGGTGGCCGAGTCGGCCATCTTGGCGATATCCTTCTGTGCGGCGATGTACTTGTCCAGATTGAGCTCGATGGGCTCTATCTTCCACGACTGCTGGTGGCCCTGGTCGTCGGTGAAGTCGACACAGGTGAAGAACTTGCCCGCGTTCTCCTTGCCTGCCATCACGTCGGCTATCTGGCGCGTGATCTTGTCGCGCAGCTTGTCCAGTTCCCGGCTCACCTGGGCTTCATCCCACTCTGGATGATCCTGCTCGATGGCCATCCGCTTCTCCCGCCAGTAGGCCTCCGGCTCGTGCACGATATAGGCAGCGGCAATCACGTTGTCGTTCAGGGCCCTGACGATCTCGGCGATGTCATTGGCATCCTGCATCCAGGGAATCGAGCCGTGGAAGGATGATATCGCGTAGAGGTTTCGGCCGAAGGAGCGCATCGAGTGGTAGCCGACGGCCACCTCATGGTCGGTGGGGTGCCACTTGTCGAACACGGGCAGCAGCTGCAGCTCGCGGTAGCGCTCCATGTCGCCGTAGAGTATCTCACGGATATCGTCCAGGTGGGGCGTGCGTGCCGTGTCGGGCCACACCAGCCGGCAGTCGGCCGAGGGCAGGCACTGCAGGGAGTGGACCCACGGTTTGCCGATGCGAACGCTCTTGGCCATCTGATAGCGGGTGAAGTGGCCGCCCATGTGGACGTACTCATCCAGCGTCTCGCGCACGTAGCGGCGGTAGTCCCACGACTCCAGCCACAGGCGCACGTCACGGTCTTCCACCCAGTGCTGCTGCACCTCGTTCTCCATGATCTGCCAGCGGTACATCTGCAGTCCCTGGCCGTAGATCAGTCCCACCTTGCGGGCCAGTATGCCGGGGCCGATGTTGTTCTTCTCCAGCAGGTCGCGCACCATGCGGGGCATCTGGTCGTCGGGGCCCCAGGGCACCACGCTCACGCCGCCCACCGACTGCGGATCCTTGTCCCACGAGCGTCCGTCGAGGTCGAACAGCGAGCTCAGCGTCTGATCCTGGAACCGTGAGCGCATGGCCACGGCGTAGGTACCCACGCTTGTGTCTACCAGGGCGAACCCTCCCGCCCGGTCGACGATCTTTCCTTTGCGAATTGTTTCCTTGCTCATAACTGAGGGCAAAGATATATATAAATAGGTATCGGGCAAAGGACATGAATTAACCTTTATGCTCACCGGCGGCAGCTCCTCAGGTCACATTTCCGAGCCGCGCGAAAACTTGCGGTCGCAACTCTTCGACGGAGCGGGCCGCGCCGAATCGTGTCATCGCCAAGGCGATTTTTTTATTTTCACTTTCAAAATCGCCTGTTTATCGGCGTTTCCGAAGATTGGCCGTTGAAAAACACCCCAAAAGTTTGCGTTTTCGGGCGAAAAGTTGAGCGTTAAAGACATAAAAAATGGCGATAAGCCATGTCTTTATCGCCGATTTTCGGGGGTTTGGAGCGTAAAAATGTGATTTTGCGGCCTATTTCGGGTCGATGCCTGTGGGATTGCCCACGTTCTTCCAGATGTTCACCCAGTCGGGGCGCATGATGAGATACTTCAGCGCGTCGGTCAGGTTGGTTGACTCCCAGGGCAGGCGCGCCGTGGGCAGCTTGTCGCCCTTCTTCTGCTTGCGCACCTCCTTGCGCCCCGTGCGCTTGTCCTCGGCAACCACGATGGGGCACGTCTCCATCTCCGACTTCAGACAGGGGCAGTTCTCGGCATCGATGAGCAGCCGGAACAGCTGACGCTCCAGCTGACGGGCAAAGAGGGCCGAGAAGAAGTTGTACTCCTGATGGCTCCCGATGTTGCCCTGGCCGCGACTCATCAGCTGCACGCGCCAGCCGCTGCGGGTGCCGTCGGCGCGCACCTCGATGGCCTGCTTGATGCGGCGCGCCATGTCGTTGCCCTGCTTCTGGTAGTTGTTCATCGCCCGGTCGTGGTACAGCCTGAGCAGCCGGGTCTTGTGGGGGGCGAAGTACTCCAGGAACCGGTCGGCCAGCTGTCGCTCGTTGTCGGGGGGCAGGGTGTAGATCTCCTTCAGAATGCGGTACTCGCGGCCCTGGTGCTGGCCGATGACCATCGACTTCATGTTGCCGTCGTCCATGCCGCCCTCCAGCGGACGGCCCGGCAGCAGGTAGCGCAGCACGCTGCAGTCCTCCTGCCAGCCGTAGGGGTGCTGCTCGACGACCTCGTGGAGCGATCCGTCGCGGTAGTAGTCGCGGGCGGTGAGGGTGGTGTAGAACAGCTGGTCGGCCTCGAGTTTCTGGGGGATGGAGAGCAGGTTGGTGTCGATGCCCTCCAGTCCGGCGGCTATCTCCTCGCTGAAGAACTCCTCGCCCAGCACGTCGGCATTGATCAGCGTCGATGCCACCATGAAGAGGGTAGTGCCACGGCGCAGCGAGTCCCACCGCTCCTGCCACCGCTGCATGTTGCGCCCGGCCAGAGCTATGGCGCGCTCGTCGCCCGTGCCGAGAGCATCGGCATAGCGCCGTCGCGTCTCGTTGAGCGCCTGGCCCGTCTGCAGCAGCAGCTTCACCCGGTCCTTATCCATGAGCTTGGCCAGTTTCATCACCCAGGTGTACTCGCCCGTATGGTTGGGGTTGGGCATGTCGGTGGTCAGCGAGAGCGAGCGGTACCAGGGGGAGTCGCCGTAGCGGGCACGGTAGCCGCGCACGGCCTTGCGGATATTTGTGAACTTCTCTTCGGGCCAGTACTTCACCTCGTCGCCGAAGAGACCCACAAAGCTTCGTCCGGCACCGATGCTGGGACGGTCGAGACTGACAAAGGTAAATGTAAAGCCGTTGTAGAAAGTCATCACATGCTTGTACTTGTCGATGACGTTGTACATCTGCCGCTGCCACTCGATAGGCGGCTGGCGGTCGATGACGAAGTGGACGCCATCCTCCCAGCCGAGGAAGCGCAGGCCCTCCAGTACCGAGGGGATGACGTTCTTGTGGAGATTGGTGTAGGTGTCGGCGACCCACACGAACGGGGCACCGGGGCACTCCGTGACGGCCTGCTGGATGCGCATGGCCTGGAACTGGGTGGTCTTGGCCGACGCGCGTCCGAGGATGCCTACGAAGTTCTGCGGCATGCAGAGCGCGGCCACCATGGCGTACTGGTTGATATATCGCCTCTCGCTATTCACTATTCACTCTTCACTAATCACTATTCACTTCACTGGCCAGTTCGATGGAGTCGTCGAGCAGGGCGTCGATATCGAGCGGCTTCAGGCCTGCCTCCATCTCCAGCCGCTGCTGGTGGCGCTTGGGCAGCTGCTGGAAGTAGGGGTTCTGCAGGATGGCGCGCTTGTCGGTGGCGGGAATACCCACATCCTGGGCGTTGGTACCAAAGATGTTGATCTGCTGATTGTTGGTGACGGGCGGCGGCGTGTCGTCGCGCTCCGAGAGGCGCTTCAGGGCCGCAGCCTGCTTCACGATCTTGGCGTAGGCCTCGTAGTCCTTCGCCCTGGCACTGCAGGTCTGCTTGCCGGTCTCCTCGTCGAGCTTGATATACGACTGCTCCCACAGGCGGGCAGCGGTGAGCATCTTCTCGAAGAGCAGGTTGCGCCACGCCTCGGCGCGCACGTGGTCGGTGGAGTAGAACAGGTTGACGGCCTCCCACGTGATGCGGTCGGCCACGTGGCGCGTGCATCCTCTGTCGGCCATCAGCCATGCCTGGGCTGCCGGACGGCCCTCGCGACGGATGATGCCGGCCACGGAGAAGAGCAGATCCTCGTACTGTCGCTCCTCTTCGCTCAGCTCGCCCTTCGAGCCGTCGGCGATGTAGTCCTGCAGGCGCAGGAAATGTGATTCAGAGTAGTTACTCATCATTGAAAAATCCGTGTTAATCCGCGTAATCCGTGCCTTTAACCGTCATTCAGTAAGTTGTTGATTTCCTGTAACTTCATCTCGTACTCCTGAAGTTTCGCTCTACGCTTCTCTTCCAGGTGTGGCTTGTCGCCCTTGCGAAGCTCCGACCTGACGCGCCAGATGTTGTCGCGGGTCTTCTGCTGCTCACGGATCAGGTCGCGCACCGACATGGAGCGCAGCTTGTATATCTGCGAGAAGTGGCGGAACATGGGGTGGCGGCCCAGCACCTTGCGGTGCTTCTGATAGTACTCCATCTCGCGGAAGATCGCCTGGTTGTCGAGATAGGCGTCCAACAGTCGCCCGGCCACGTTGGCGCACTCCGTAAGTGTCTGGCAGTCGCGCAGTTGCGGGTACAGGTTCGAGTACTCGTGATAGCGGGTAATGCGCCGCGTGATGAGTGCCTGCAGCTCCACCGGACAGTCGGGCTCGTTGAGGAACGGCCAGCGGTCGCGCAGTTTTTTTTCAGAGGTGAGAGGTGAGTGGTGAGAGGTAAGAGATGTGTTCTGCTCTCCAGGTATTCTCTCACCTCTCGCCTCTAACCTCTCACCTCTAAACACTATCGGCGTGCGGAACCTCATGCCGGGAATCGTCCTTCAAGGAATCCGACGACGGTGTCCGTCCACGAATGCGGCGCAATCCAGGCGAAGCGCTGCGTCTTGGCCCACTTCTCCAGTGCCTCCAGCGGCGGGTTCTTCGATATGACAGGCAGCAGCCAGTTGTCCTGATCCCATGGGCGCATGATGACGGGAGCCACCTGCGGGCGGGCATATTCGTCGTACTCCAGCAGCGGGTCGAAGTTCGCATAGTTCGCGATCATCTCCGGCAGCATCTTCTCCAGCACTGACTTGTGCATCAGCTTCGGGGTGCGGTTCTCGCCGACGGTCACGCCCTTCCCGGTCAGTTCGCCGCGACGGCAGCCGATCTCATAGATGGTCACGGGATTCAGGATCACCATGCCGTCGGTCATCACGATCAGGCGCTCCGTATCGATGTGCGGCAGGTGTGCCAGCAGCGTCTCGGCATCGGTCTCCTTCAGGTGCTCGTCAGTCACCAGGTGGATGTCGGCATCCACCCCTCGCAGGTTTGCCGTCACGGAGCGGGCTATCAGCTCACCGTGCTTCCTGTCGCGGGCGATGATCACCACAGTCACGGCCTCGCAGCCTTTGCCGTCGCGAGGTTGCTCCGACTCGGCGCCGGTGTCGCCGTCAGGTCGCTCCATGTCGCCTCCGGTCTCGGACTGGGTGTCAGGTGTCTCAACAGTCTCCACGGACTGAGCGTTCTCGGACTGCTCTTTAGCAGCCTGGGCATTCTTGCTTTCATCTTCTTTCATAATCGTTTGATTTTAATTGAATTAAACACTGCAAAGTTAAGTGTTAATTTGCGGTCGCAAAAAGACAGGTGTGCCTGGCGTGAAATAAGTGGCACTCTGTGAAAAATAAGTGGCACTTATTTCGAAATAAGTGCCACTTTCTGCGAATAGGGTAATCTTTGGTCGGACCCTTGGTCAGACGCCGCCGCCGTTGCTGTTTTCGCTGGAGAGTCCGAGGTACTGGTCGATATCGGCCTCGCCCGTCTTGGGGATGGCGCTCTTGTCGATGATACCCACGGGCCACGTGCGCAGCTCGGTGCGCAGCTCGAAGTGGTTGTTGTGGGCCTCGCTGGTGTCCTGCTCCTGGGCCTGCTGCATCACCAGCGGGGCACAGGGGGTGCCGTAGACCTTGGCGGTCTTCTCCGAGGCGTCGCAGTCGATGACGATGGCGCCCAGATTACCGTTGACGTTGTTGGCCTTGAACTCGGCCACGGCCAGCTCCGTGCCGGGGTGGTCGAAGTTGACGTGGTGGATGTAACCGCGGCTGTAGGCATCGCCCTCCACTTCGTCGCCCGCGTCGATGGACGACTGGTTGACGAACATGCCGATGGGCTTGGCCTCGCTGAGCATCGTCAGCGACGTGACCTTCACGCCCTTCTCGTCGCGCTCCATCGTGGCCTTGTCGAAGTCGAAGAGCAACAGGATGTTCTTCTTTCCGCGTGGCATGCCGGGGTTCGAGCCCTGCTTCTTCACGCTTACCATGCTATATGCTGTTTCTGCCATAACTTTAAGATTTTATTGAACATTGAACATTGAATATTGAACATTAAGGGAGGGGGCATCAGATGCCGCCGGCTGCCGGCTTGGCATACTTTGTGGCCGCTGCGGGGCTGATGTAGGCGAAGATGGCCTCGCCCATCCAGAAGCCCGTGCCTTCCCACCACTCGCCGAAGATCTTCACCTCGTAGTCCTGCTCCTGGAAGCGGAGGGTGACGTTCTGCGGGTTGTGCGACATCAGGTGCTTGAAGTTCTCTTTCGGGGTGATGAAGAAGCAGCCCGTGCCGCGCATGCCCTCCATCTCGGCAAACTCGAAGTTCGAGAAGTCGATGTCGTTCTTGTGGGTGCCGTCCTGGTTCTTCAGCCACTTGTACTCCTCGAGGTACTCGCGGCGGTAGGCGTCGGCCAGTACCGGGTCGATGTGCACCTTCATGGCCTTCTTGGCATAGAGAGGATACTTGTCGGCGACCTCCTTCACGGCGGCGTCGATGATCGTGCGCACGTTCTTCTGTGCCGGGTCGATCTGCTGGCCCGTCTGCAGCCAGCGCAGGCTGCTGCCCTTCGAGCCCTCGGTCTCGCGCTCGGCGTAGAGGTCGATGAGCTGCGTCAGGTAGCCGTCCATGGTCTCCGTGGGCTTCGAGGCGGTGTAGTTGCCCTGGGCGTCGGGGGTGAGCTCCTTGAAGCGGCCCAGTGCCAGTGCCTGCTCGCGCTCCTCGTCGAGCTTGGGGAAGATGAGCTGGAAGAGGATGTAGCGCACCACGGGCATCGACTGCAGCTGCGAGGCCTGCTCGTCGTACATGTAGCCCAGGATATCCTCCATGATGTCGGAGGGAATGATGGGCACGTTGATCTTGCACTTGAAGTTCTTGATTGTCAGCGGGGTGAACTTGGCGGCGCCTGAGGGCGTCCACTTCGGCACGAACTGCTGCAGCACGGTGCCTACGACGCTGGCCTGGTTGGCGCGCACCTCCGTCTTGTCGGTGATGATCGTCGACATGTACTGGGTCGACTCGGTCTGACCGAACAGGCCCTTGAGGATCTCCAGGCGGTTGGAGGCGACGTACTTGCCGAACTCCTTCTTCAGCTCCTGGGTGTCGATGGTCGAGTCTCCGCTGTAGGCGGCGCTCACCTTGCCCTGCAGGTAGTCCACGAGGAACTTGTTGTGCTTCAGCGAGAGGTCGACGCCGGCGGCGATGGCCTTCTTCTCCAGCTCAGAGACGGTCACCTGCTGTCCCTTGGGGTCGGCAGCTTCCTTCTCGAGCTTGGAGATGGTGGCCTTGAAGTCGGCCTCGGCCTTCTTCAGGGTCTCGATCTGGGCCTTCAGCGTGCCCACCTCCTTGCGGCTGGCGTCGAGTTCCAGACGCTCCTCGGCAGAGAGTGTCAGGTTGACCTGCTCGCCGTCAACCTCCATCTTCGAGAGGTCGGCCTTGAAGCCCTCCACGAACTTCTCGCCGTACTTCTCCTTCAGCGTCTGCTCCTGTTCTGCGGTGAGGAACAGCTTGCCGTCGTTGTCTTTCGCGAAATTCTGGATGCCGAGGACCGACATGACCCAGCCGGCAACCATCTTGAATTCTTTCTTCATAAAACTAATAACTAAAAACTTAAAACAATTATGTAAAACTCACAAACTTGCAGCGTATTGTGTTAACTGCATCTGGGCCGACAGGCGGCGCACCTCCTCGGTGGCGGTGTCGCTGGTGCCGATGGCGTCGATCAGTCCGTACTTACGGGCATCGGCGGCGTAGAACATCCGGCCTGCCAGTATGCCGTCCACCTTCTCGTCGAGATTCTTGCGGCGCAGGCGCACGGCCTGCTGGAACTCGCGCGCCAGCGGGTTGAGCTGCTCCTCGCGTATCGACTTGTAGTCGCCCTTCAGGGCTGCCTCGAAGGGCGCGTTCTTGTAGGTGGAGAGATCGCTGTAGATGGTGTGCACCTTGATGCCCTTCTGCTCGTAGTACTTGGCGTAGTCGGGGAATTGCATCATCACGCCGATGGAGCCGAACTCGGCCGATATCGCGTTGTCGGCCACGATCTCGTCGCAGTGGCACGCCACGTAGTAGGCCGCAGAGGCGCACAGGTCGCACGAGGCCACCACGGGCTTGCCCAGGCCCTGGCTGAAGGTGATGGCGTCGAGCATCGGGGCGATGGCGTCGACGGCACCGCCGCCGGAGTCGATATCCAGGCGGATACCGATGATATTCTCCGCCGAGGCAGCCTCACGGATCACGGCGGCTATCTCCTCGGTACCATAGGAACAGTAGGTGCCCTCCTTCATCATGTCGCCCTTCAGGGGAATGACGGCCACCGAGCCTTCGGGAGCGTCGGCGAACCCCTTGCCCGACGACTTGGCGACAGTACCGGCCATGAAGGTGCGCTCCATGGGGCGGCGGTCGCTCAGACGGTCGGCGCTCATGTCGGCCGTGTCGTGGCTCAGGAACTTGTCGATCAGCACCGCCTGGGCGTCGATGCGGCGCAGGTCGATGAAGAACGGCTTGTTCAGAATCGTGTAGTATAAAGTAGAAAATGCCATATTCACACAAATGTTTATGGCGCAAAGATATATATAATAAGGTGAAAGGCTAAAGACTCGAAAACGGGGACGACGGCGGGCTGTTACGGGCGGTTAACGACGGTACCATCTTCTCGGGTTCACGAAAATGGTTGTAACTTTGCACGGATGATTTATTGACACAGACGACACCGATATGAAAACAGCAGATTTTGAGATCAGACAGTACGGGCGCACGGAACTGGCACAGCTCTACTCGCCCGATATCACACCCGAAGCGGCATGGAAGAAACTCAGGGGCTGGATCGACTACCACCCTACGCTCAACGGCACGCTGCGGCAGCTGGGATACCAGCCCCGGCGGCAGCGCATCTTCACGCCGGCTCAGGTCGGTGCCATCGTCGAGGCTCTCGGAGAACCCTGAAGAGTGAAGACTTACGGCAGGACAGACCCCCCGTCTAAGTTTAACCCAAAAAATGTTAAATCTTTCGCTTTTTATGGTTTTTGGCCTTCGTGATGCCCAAAAACACCTTCATCGTGCGCTCATGGCGCTGCAGGTTCTTCAGCAGCGCATCCTCACAGTCAAGGCCCAGATGGTAGCGGCTGACGAACTGGCGAACGGCTTCCACCTTGGTGCAGCCCTGCTCCAGCTGCTGCTCGCAGTGGTGGTGGAACTCCCAGTTGAAGAGCCGCCGCAGCTGCTTCTCCACCAGCCGGGCATGTCGGGGGGAGATGTAGTTCCAGAAGGCGGGGTTCTTCTGTCCCGTACCCTCGGTGTCCCGGCGGGCGGGCAGCCAGATGCAGAGGTTCTCGTTGCCCGTCGGACGGTAGTCGCGCGGGCGGCGCTCCATCAGCTGCCACACACAGTGGTAGAGGTCGAACGAGTCGGGGATGCGGATGCCGCCAGTCTTCGGGTCCGACTCGAACTTCCTCCGGGCGTATGCGGCCAGGTAGGGCTCGACACGGATCAGGGTCACGCGGCGGTTCTGGTATAGCTGATGTTCCATAGACTGTAGGGGCTTTCTCCTGTAAACGACAAGGCAAAAGTAATTCTTTTTTTTTGTTTTCACGAATTTTCGGCCGTTTTTTCTGTATTTTCTGTATATAGCCGTACGAAAATGGCAGAAATGCCCTGTTTATCGGCATTTTCGGAGGTTTCTGTGTTTACACTTCGACCTGTAAAGCGGTTTGTATCCCGCCCTCCCTTCTGTAAATGGCCGGAAAGGCCGTAGTCTCGCGTTAAAATTTGTAAATCGGCTTTTCACTTCTGTTATACAAATATACAGATTCTATTTCTATTATACAGATTGGATTTGTATATCTGTATACAAAGAAACAGGGTGCAAATGCCGATAAACAAAGGATTTTTTCACGTTTCGCAAATTGGAATATACAGATATACAGATGATTTGCACATTCAGAGAGAGGGGAAAGGGGAGGGAAAGAGGCTGTCCGGGCATGAATGACACAAAAGAGGGTGGCCACCGCATCCGTATATGGGATGTAGGCGGCCACCTGACCAAACACTTTAGAATGTGTGCTAAAGAAAAGAAATATATGTGTGACTATCGGGCGCCAGGACCCCAGATGTCCTGCATCTGCTGCTTCAGGCGGGCTTCCTCGTCCTTGGTGCGCAGGTGAATCATCTCCTCCTGCACCAGCTCGCCCGTGTTCATGTCGCGCGACGTGCGGATGTTGCGCCCCTGCGTGTTGAGCAGATCCTGGGGGTTGAGGGCGTAGATCCACGTAGCCCACTTGGCGAAGGCCTTCAGACGGCCCGTGAAGCGCTTCATGGCATCCTTCGTGCCCGGACAGTCCTTCAGGTAGGTCTCGTAGACGCTCTTGCGCACCAGCTGCTTGTTGACATTCGGACTGTCGGGGGCAAAGAAGGTGCTGGCCCACTCCTCGAACTGCGGCCCCATCTCGGTCTTCAGCTTGCGCTGGATGATGTTCTGCATCGGCGGCAGGATCTTCACCGGCTTCATGGCCAGCGACAGGTAGAACTGCTCGCACTGCATCAGCAGGTT
>Ga0326512_10000870_pt1 | contig 25219 bp, 21 predicted proteins | sample 1_2617_0518_D_FD_203652 | JGI IMG/M metagenome (GOLD analysis project Ga0326512, IMG submission 203652) | Bovine rumen microbial communities from UC Davis, California, United States - 1_2617_0518 | ecosystem: Host-associated > Mammals > Digestive system > Stomach > Rumen | place: USA...
TCGCCTCAGAAGGATTACCATGCATTATCTCGCCATGCTGACTGAAGATGGTGGCGAAACTCGTGCCATTTGCCAGTGAGCGGGCAATACCATCAACCTGTCCGCCAACGAAACGTTCCGTCACACCGGGTTTGATGAGCAATTGAGCGGTAGTATGCATGGCATAGCCAACATCACAAGCACGGTCAATAGCGGCAATCTCCTGTGGCTCCTTGGTGGCACGCATCTTCACCACGGCATGTATCAGTTTCAATGAGGCTGCCTCCTTTTGTCGGGAAGGATGGATCCCTAATAGATCCATGATCTGTATCTTGGTGTCATGACGATAGGGGGGCAGGAAATGAATGTGAGAGGTCTGATGTTTGATGTAGGACGTCAGATGTGACATCGGGGCGGTCTTGTTCACGCCGACCTCGGCAGCTAAGTCACTGACGGAGGGTGTGAAACCCATCCATACGATATCCTCTACGTCGATGTCGTCGCCAAAGATCCATTCCTCGTCGTTGTCGATGTCTATGACTCCCACCAGTCCGTCACGATGTTGTCCGAAATAGTAAAGGAATGAGGAGTCCTGACGCATAGGAGCATAACTGTTGGCAGGATAGTTGCATGGTGCCTCGTTATTGCCGAAGAGCACGATAACCCCTTTGCCCACCAGCTTTTTGAGTTCAGCGCGACGCTGAATATATGTATTCTTATCAAACATATGTCTATAATTCGGTAATATTATCCAATTAGTTCGCAAAGTTACACATTATTTATGAAATTATACTACCTTTGCATCATAAAAAGCATTAAAATGCAAATAACGTCTAACACAGGACTGGTTCTCGAAGGTGGGGGGATGCGTGGTGTCTTCACCTCTGGTGTACTTGATGCGTTTATGAAGCATGAGGTCTATTTCCCTTATGTGGTAGCCGTGTCGGCAGGTGCCTGTAATGGTCTGTCGTATATGAGCCAGCAGCCCCGCCGTGCCCGTTTCTCGAACATCGACATGCTGCAGAGGTATGATTACATCTCGTTGAAGAACCTGATAGTCAACGGCAGTATCTTCGACCCGGAGATCCTGTATGAGCGTTTCCCTAATGAGATCGTGCCTTTCGACTATGACACTTACGAGCAGAATCCTAGTGTCTTCGAGGTGGTCACCACCAACTGTAAGACAGGACGTGCCATGTATCTCTCTGAGAAGCACGACCACCGCCGCCTGACACAGATCGTCAAGGCTTCCAGTTCCCTGCCTTTCGTCGCACATATCACGACGGTTGACGGCATACCTATGCTTGACGGCGGTATTGTCGACAGCATTCCTATTGTGCGTGCCATTGACACAGGGCATCATGAGAATGTGGTGGTGCTGACGCGCAACCGTGGCTATCGCTCGTCGGAGTTTGATTTCAAGACACCTAAGTTCATCTACAGGAACTATCCTCGTCTGCGGGTGGCGTTGAGTCACAGGACGGAGGAGTATAACAAGCAACTGGAATTGATAGAGCGTATGGAGGACTGGGGCGAGGTTATTGTTATTCGTCCTGAGCGTCCCCTGGAGGTAGGGCGTATCTGTGAGGATGTGGTGAAACTGGAACGCCTTTATGAAGAAGGGTTCCAGCTTGGTGAGAAGTTTATTCTCTCAGAAGGTCTGGCCTGAGCTTGCGGGTGCGCTCCATCGCCTGTTCCAGTTCCCAGTTGCGTATTTTTGCCTCATTGCCTGAAAGCAATATCTCTGGTACTTTCCATCCCTTATAGTCCGCGGGACGGGTGTAGATAGGGGCGGCGAGGAGGTCGTCCTGAAAACAGTCTGACAGTGCCGACTGCTCATCACCAATCACACCCGGTACTACTCTCACAATGGCGTCAGCTATCATTGCCGCCACCAGTTCACCTCCTGTGAGAACGAAGTCTCCGATTGATATCTCTTTGGTAATCAGGTGGTCACGTACTCTTTGGTCAACTCCTTTATAGTGTCCCGCAAGGATGATGAGGTTACCTTTCAGAGAGAGCTCGTTTGCCATGTGCTGGTCGAAACGCTCCCCGTCAGGCGACGTGAAAATCACCTCGTCGTAGTCACGTTCCGCCTTCAGTGCTGTGATACAACGGTCGATGGGTTCACACTGCATCACCATACCCGCACTACCCCCATAGGGATAATCGTCTACACGTCTCCATTTGTCAAGCGTATAGTCACGCAGGTTATGCAACCGTATCTCGGCAAGTCCTTTCTTCTCGGCACGGGCGAGGATACTCTCATGTACAAAGCCCTCCAGCATTTCGGGCAGCACCGTGATAATGTCAATTCTCATGATTTATAAAACTCCTTGATCTGTTCGATATAACGTTCTCCGATGGTACGCCCCATTTCATAGACATGTCTCATCTCATCAGGGTTGTGGGAGATATGACCGATGGGGATCTTCCCGTCAGGGCGGATGACCAGGCAGCGTCCTTGTCGTTCTGCCTCTGCCACATAGTCCAGCTCGTGGTTATACATGACATGCCGCTCGTCCATCGCCTTGAGCATCTTAGGATATTTCCTAAGTGCGATGCGCATGACGGGCATCAGTTTGTTGGGTTCCTTCACGAAGCCTTTGGGCTGTGTCAGGATGACCACATTGCGGTTGAAGCCCTGTCGTTCGTAATACTCCAGGGGGATGGAGTCGCTGACACCACCGTCCAGCAACTGGTGTCCTTGTACCTTAACCACCTTCGAAGCCAGGGGCATGGACGCCGATGCCCTCAGCCACTCCAGTTCCTCATAGTCCACATGGTCGATGTCGTGATAGACCGCCTGTCCTGTCAGTACGTCTGTGCATACGACAGTAAACCTCATGGGGTTCTGCTCGAAGGTCTGTGTGTCAAAGATATCATACTCGTAAGGCACCACGTGATAGCCGAACTCAGCATTGAAATAATTGCCACTCCTCAGCAATGAGCGTATTCCACTATAGCGGGCATCCTTCGCAAAACGGGTGTTATAACGGATAGCCCGTCCTATCTGCCGGGACTTGTAGTTACAGCCGAAGGCGGCACCCGCCGATACACCGATGAGTCCGTCAGGCTCGACACCGTGCTCCATCATCACGTCTGTCACTCCTGCCGACCACAGCCCCCGCATGGCGCCCCCTTCCAATACCAGTCCTCGTCTCATCATAGCTTTTTCAGATGTTTGGCTCGTCCCAGACAGTTGTCTGTGAGCAGGTCGTACCCACCGTCTGGTTACCTACCTTCAGCTCGAAGTCACCCTCTTCTAATGTCCAGCGTCCGTCAGCACCTACAAAAGCGAGGTCTTTGGCTGGCAGTTGGAAGGTAACGGTCTTTGTCTCACCAGGTTGCAACTCCACTTTGGTGAAGTCACGAAGTCGTTTGTTGTCAGGAATGACAGAGGCGACGAGGTCACTGGAGTAGAGCAGTACCGCCTCTTTACCGGCACGACTGCCCGTATTCTTCACATTGACCGTGACGGTCAGTATGTCATTGGCAGTGAAACTGGTTTTGTCCACTTTCAGGTTGGAGTATTCATAAGTGGTATAGCTGATGCCATAGCCGAAAGGCCACTGCAGACTGATCTTCGCGTCGTAGTTATAGGCACCAGACATCGTGCCGACCTCCTCGCTGACCTTATAATCGTAAGTGTTAAGGGAGTTGATCTCACGCGGGTAGGTGTACGGCATCTTTGCCGAGAAATTTGCATCACCAGCCAGCAGGTTAGCCAGAGCGTCACCACCGTAGTTGCCAGGAATCAGGATGTCGACAACAGCCTTGGCTAGTGGCTCGATATCTGCTATCAGACGGGGGCGTCCTTCGTTCAGTATCAGGATGATAGGTTTGTTTGTCTTGGCAAGTTCCTTGACCAGATCACGCTGGTTGTTTGATAACCAGAGGTCGGTAAGGTTGCCGGGAGTCTCTGTATATGAGTTCTCACCGATACAGGCGATGATGACATCAGCACCTGCGGCAGCATTGACGGCTTTCTGGATCTGTGGCTCGTTCTCATCATAGTAGGCGCCATCCTCCCGGTAGGTCACACCTTGCTCCAGGATGATGTTCTCCTTTCCGTATTTGTTACACAGCGCCTCGTAGATGGTGTTGTATTTCTCTGCCAGGTCCTCCGCATTCGATCCCTGCCAAGTGTAGCTCCATCCGCCATGCAGACAGCGCATCTGGTTGGCGTTGGGACCCGTCAAAAGAATCTTCTTTCCTTTTGCCAAAGGCAGGATATTGCCTTCGTTCTTCAGCAACACCTCACTCTCCTCGGCGGCATGAAGAGACTTCTGGGCAAACTCGTCACTTCCGAATTTCTCATAGCCTTTGCCACCGGTGTTGGGTTTCTCGAACAACCCTAAACGGTATTTGGCACGGAGGATACGACGTACAGCGTCATCGATACGTGTCATGGACACCTTTCCCTCGTTGACAAGTTCTTTTAGCAGGATACAGAATTCCACACTGTAGGGATCCATCGACATGTCGATACCGGCATTGATGGCAATACGGATGGCATCTTTCTTGTCTTTAGCCACTTTCTCACGAGAGTAGAGGTTGTTGATGTCAGCCCAGTCGGTAACCAGGAATCCGTCCCATTGCAAGTCTTCCTTCAACCACTTGGTCAGGTACTCGTAACTGGCATGAACAGGTACGCCGTTGACGGAGGCAGAGTTGACCATCATCGTCAATGTCCCTGCAAGAGCAGCCTGCTTGAAAGGCTCAAAGTACTTCTCACGGATCATCTGAGGCGACAGATAGGCGGGAGTACGGTCCTTGCCGGTCCAGGGCGCACCGTAAGCGAAATAATGCTTGGTACTGGTTCCTACGTGGTATTGGTCAATATGATTGGGGTCATTACCCTGGTAGCCCTTGATTTCTGCCACCACCATCTTGGCGTTCACAATGGCGTCCTCACCGAAACTCTCGTAGACACGAGGCCATCGTGGGTCACGACTCAGGTCAACGACAGGATTGTATACCCAGGGACAGTTGGCGGCACGGCTCTCATAGGCGGTAATCTCAGCACCGATGCGAACCAGTTCCGTGTTAAACGAGGCTCCCATATTGATAGGCTGGGGGAAGAGTGTTCCGCCCTGAGTATAGGTGACGCCATGGTTATGGTCGAGACCATAGATGTCTGGTATACCGATATATTTCATCGATTTCTCTTGAATCAGGCGAATCCATTTCTGCCACTGCTCAACACTGGAGGCACGGGTACCCGGGGCATTCAGTATGGAACCGACTTTCCACTTCGAGATCAGTGTGTCGAGCATCATCTCGTTTAACTTCCAAACTCTTTTGGTGGTGCCTTCATAGATGTCTATTGGGTAGTTGCCCATCTTGTCGAGAATCTGTTGGTCAGTCATTTTCATGACCTCATCAACCTGAGCCTTTGGCGCTCCAAATTGTTGCAGCACCTGACGTACCTTCTCACGGTCGATCTTGGCATTCTCAACGGATGACTTACCCATCACATCGAGGTTTAGCTCCAGCATCTGCCCGATTTTCTCATCAAGGGTCATCTTGGCGAGTGTTTTCTCAATCTTTGCCTCCAATGCCACATCGCGTGGAATAGCTGGCTTTTGTGCCTGCACTATTACTGTTGTGCAGCTCAGTACTAAGGTAAATAATGTTGTTCTCATACTTAGTTAATACGTTATTTGAGTTATTGTTTTTTGTAGTAGGGACTATCCGTAAACGATAATCGCCTACAAAATTAATCAAAAAAAAGCGATTCCATGCGTCACATCTCAAAAAAGTGTTATCTTTGCAAAAAGAAAATGCTATTCAAATGGACAGTAAGATGATATTGGACTTCTTGCGGGAAGTGATGAAGAATAATAACCGTCCTTGGTTCCAGGAGCACAAGGACGAGTATATGGCAGCACGGAAAGCCTTCGAGACGGATATCGCCAAGGCGATAACGAGGATTACGGCATTTGACAGTTCTGTGGCGCATGTCACCGTGAAGGATTGTACTTATCGTTTCTATCGGGACACACGTTTCTCACCGGATAAGTCGCCCTATAAGAATCATTTTGGAGCTTATATCAATGCTCATGGCAAGAAGGCCTTGCGGGGTGGTTACTATATCCACTTAGAGCCAGACCATTGTTTGCTGGCGGTAGGTAACTATTGGTTACCCACGAATATCCTGACCTCTTGCCGAAATGAGATCATGGCGAATGAGGAAGAGTGGCTGCGATGTGTGGAGTCAAAGGATTTCCTGAAATATTTCGGAGCTCCAGAGGACGCGGACTGGGAAAGTCCTCAGGGGTTTGGGCTTGAAAAACTAAAGACCTGTCCTGCTGGCTTCCCTCGTGACTATCCCTATCTGCACTATCTCCGCCAGAAAGATTATTGTGCATGGCATCATGTCGACGAGCATTTCTTCGAAGGTGAGCAATGGCTCGACCAGATGGTCAAGATCTTCAAGGCGGCAAAACCGATGCTGGATTTTATGAACTCAGTGATAGATGATTATGAGTAGAGGATGGGGACTGGTTATTGGTTGCTGGTTACTGACTGTTGGCTCCTTCGCACAGGACCGTGTGGTGTTGAACAAACAACGCTCGTTCCATAGTACGATTCCTGCGGGAAACTATAGTGGTATCACTTGGTTGGGAGGCAATCAGTATGCTGTGGTCAATGACAAGGCATTAGAGAGTGGCTTCCACCTTTTTACGATAGACATAGACTCTGTTACGGGGAATATCCGTCATGCTTCGGAAAATGGTTTCCGCTCGTCTGGCATGCCCGTTCGTGATGAAGAGGGAATCGCGTTCTTTCCACAAGACAGTACATTGTTTATCTCTGGTGAGAAGGATAATGAGATACTGGAGTATGCTATGAGTGGCATACTGACTGGTAGGAAATTGCAGATGCCTTCTGTCTTTAAGAAAGCGAAAAAGAATAAAGGTCTGGAGGCATTGACATATCAGGCGCAGACGGGGATGTTCTATACCATACCAGAGGAACCCCTGACGGGTGATAGTCTCTCACGTTTACAGTGTTTCGATAACGACTTCCGACCTTCTGGCTACTGGCTATATCAGATAGATCATAAATCATCAGGAACGCGGGAGGGTACACATACAGTGGGTGTCCCCGCTTTGGCGGCGATGCCTGACGGCAGGTTGCTGGTGATGGAGCGTGAGGTCTTCAAGGCTAAGAAGAATATTGGCTCGTATATATATAATAAGGTGTATGTGGTCACTCCTGCCAAAGAGACTGAAGGACAACTTCTGGAGAAAGAACAGCTGGTGTCTTTTACAACGAAGATAAACCTGACCGCACGCAGTTTTGCCAATTATGAAGGAATGTGCTTAGGACCTCGTCTTGCTGATGGCAGACAGGTCGTCGTACTAATTTGTGACTCGCAGAATCAATATAAGGGTTTTCTCAAAGACTGGTTGAGGACGATTGTCTTTTAGCGTAACAAAGATAATAACCTAATTTATAGAGCTTGAATAACATGAGTGAAGGATGCCTTCCAGTCAGATTTTTGCGTTCGAGTCCTCCAAATAGTTGATGGAACAGTTGGATGCACTTGATAGTCATGCTGTTTGTTTGATGAAGGGTAGTTAGCATACGGGAATAGTCTTTTAATTCTTCTTTAAAACGGAATAAAGTCCGCAGACCTTCCTCCGTCTTTCTCACGAAGTCCATGTTGTCTTCCAGTCCTTCCATGCAAATAGGATTATCTATATGACAGATGTCGATATTATTTTCCTGAAGCACTTTTCCAAAAGCAACGTCTTCATAACCATAATATCGGTAGCGTTCGTCAAAAGGGTGAAGAATCATGATATCACGGGACACTATAAAGTTGGTAGTGCGGAAATGTTGATATGGTCTTGATTGACGTTGGATAGCGGTATGTTTGTCCTTATTAGCAAACTCATATTTATATCTGAGGTTGTTGCTTAAATCCTTGTCAGGAAAAAGTGTAACTCCCCCATCAACGACCGGTGCGTCAGTCTCTAAATAATTTTGAAGGAAATCAGAATGTGTGATTTTACTGTCACCGTCAAGGAAAAGCAATGAGTTGTAGGCAGATTGCTGAACAAGGAAATTCCTGATAGCCGCCCTTCCAGTGTTTTGTTCCCTTTTTATATATCTGCAATGGCTGAGTGAATTGATGACTTCATTATTTTTAATAGTTATGATGTCATTAGAACCATCATCGGCAACAAGAATCTCAAACGGAATATTAATAAGGAGAGCCTGTTCATGCAAATCACGGACAAGTTTCATACAACAATAGTTGTAAGTGGGGATGAGGATTGACAAGCCTTCCATACGAAAAGCAAAAATAATCAAAAAAAGTTATAAAGCGAAATTTTATCTAATTAATTTTGAAAACGTCATCTAAAATAGTAATTTTGCGCCCGATTTAAAACTAAATAGAAGTATGATGAACAGAAAGAAGATGAAAGCAATACTAATGAGTATACTGTTGATGATGGGCATGACGGCTCAGGCACAAGATGTAAGTGATATCCTGAATAGTGTTCTTGGCGACTCGTCAACGGGTGATGTGGTGTCTAACCTTACTTCTGTGTTCTCCAGTAAGAAACAGGCGACGAAAGAAAAGTTGATCGGTACTTGGTCGTACACAGAACCCGCCATCGTATTCACCTCCGACAATATTCTTGCCAAGGCTGGAGCAAAGATTGCTGCCAATAAACTGGAAAGCAAATTACAAGAACAACTCACTAAATACGGTATTAAACCAGGTGCTTTCTCAATGACCTTTAATGAAGACGGAACTTTTACGGAGACGATGGGTGGTAAGACGAAGAAAGGAAAGTGGGAAGTGAAAGACTCCAAACTCCAGTTGTCAGTAGCGGGGGTGAAGACGCTCGCTATTACTACTCAGGTAAACGGAAAGGACATGCAATTTGTGACGGATGCTACCAAGTTGCTGAACTTATTCAAAACCTTCGGCGCTAAGTCTATGAACACGCAAATCAAGACGGTGACATCGCTGATGAAGAGTATAAATGGGATGCAAGCAGGAGTTACATTGCATAAACAATAAGTTTTTCAGGAATTATTTGGTGGTATGCAAAAAAAATAGTACCTTTGCAGCCGCTATTACGAGATAGTAGCATGGAATTCAAATTATTAATTAAAATTTTAGATTAAAACATGGCAACAAAAATCAGATTGCAGCGTGGCGGTCGTAAGGGTTATGCCTTCTATAGCATCGTTATCGCTGACGCAAGAGCACCACGTGATGGTAAATTTACTGAGAAGATTGGTACTTACAATCCTAACACCAATCCTGCCACAGTAGATTTGAATTTCGATCGTGCACTTTACTGGGTGGAAGTCGGCGCACAGCCCACAGACACTGTTCGTAACATCCTCAGCCGTGAGGGCGTTTATTTGATGAAGCACCTGAAGGGTGGCGTGAAGAAGGGCGCTTTCGACGAGGCTGCTGCTCAGAAGAAGTTCGACGCATGGAAGGCTGACAAGCAGAAGGGTCTTGAGAAGATCGCCGCTGAAGAGGCTAAGGCAAAGAAGGATGCTGCTGCGAAGGAACTTGCACAGGAGAAGAAAGTGAATGAGGAGATTGCAAAGAAAGTAGCCGAGAAGAAGGCTGCCGCTGAAGCTGCTAAGGCAGAGGAAGAGGCTGTAAAGGCTGCTGAGCAAGCTGCTGCTGAGGCTCCCGCAGAGGAGGCTGCTCCTGCCGCTGAGGCTGAGGCTCCTGCCGCTGAGTAAGCAAGGATCTTTGATTTAGTGATATAGGGATGGATAACTATAATCCGTCCCTATTTTGTTTTATGGAGTATTTTTCTGGCAAGGCGCATTATTTGACAGAAATGTCGCATACCTATTGTGTGCATCAGGACCTGCTTCCAACTGCCGAAGAATGGCATTACCGGTAACAATGGTTGTCGCTGTGTGAGCTCATAGACCACAATTTGGATATTGAGTACTGCTTCGTAGAATCTCCTGTCGGCAAAGCGTTCCAGCATTTTAAGACTTTCGTGAAGTAGGAAAGTCATTTCACTGCCTGTTGGAGAAAAGGAGATACTGTCGCTGCGTGAACGGTTGTAGAGATGAGAACCACGCGATGTGGTGTGGATAGTCTTACAAAGCGGTAGTAATTGATTCATGAGCGCATAGTCTTCGAAGGGTTCTGCACCACTCTGAAAACGTAAGTTCTGAAATATGTCGCGGCGGTATATTTTGTTCCATACAAAAGTGTGGAGATATCCTTGGGTAGATAGCCAATAGTCACGAAGGTCAGTATATGACTTGTCGTGTAGTATAAGGAACGGTCGTATATCCTTCTCTGATGATTTCTCAACGACAGAATATTCTATGAAGTCATATTCCGGATGTTTGGTGGCTATTGCAAGGAGCTGTTGATACGTATCGGGGGCTACTAGATCGTCACTGTCGACGAAGGTAATATATTCGCCTGTGGCATTGTCTAGACCTGTATTTCTTGCTGAGGAAGCACCGCCATTATTTTGGTGGATGACTTTGATCAATGAATGTTGGCTGGCATACTCTTGGCATAGCATTAACGAGTTGTCGGAAGAACCGTCATCAACAAGAATCATCTCTAAATCATCAACATGTTGCTGAAGAATACTGTCAAGACACTGAGGGAGCGTATCCTCGGCTTGGTATATGGGGACGATGACGGATAGTTTCATACGAGTTGACGATGAAGTTGCTTGATCTTGACAAAAACTTGACGGACAATGAGACCTGTTCTCCATAGAACCTCATGCCGCATAACAGTAAATAGCCAACGGGTCTTGGTGGCTCTTGTCGCCCGCCAGTCTTTCTCGCATTGAAAGGTTTCTGCCAGCATCTGACGGTCATGTGCCCTAAAGGCAAACATTCCTAGTTCGAAAACACGTTGACTGAAGAACCTGTCAGTGAAGGGGCTACTGATATGGTAATGCTGCGCAATCAAAAAACTTTGATAAGTAATTCGTTTGACGAAGCAGAACTGCTTGTGATGATCTAAAGAGTACGAAACAGTCTCTCTTCTCTCACTATAGTTTAAAGTGACATCTGGTATATAGGCAATGTCGCCATGGGCTGCCATCAGGGCGGCTACCTGTAAGTCCTCACATCCAAAACTCTTGTCACGGAATGACTTTTCTTCCTCAGATAGTGCCTTTAGAATAATAGATGAGCGATAGAGTGAGGTGCAAAGTTGGATAACAGGTACTTTCCGTTGAGTGATAATAGCTTCAATCATCTGGTAGCCTTGTGTGATAGGCGCAGTGAATGGCTTATCAGGACTTGCGTGTGAACTCTTGTCCTGTTCATTATAGCTTTCCCAATTTGTATGAACTAACGTTACATTGGGGTTGTTCTCAAGGATAGAAACTTCCTTTTCCAGTTTTAAGGGATCTGTCCAGAAATCATCCCCAGCACAATCAGCGATATATTGACCACGACTTTCCATAATGCAGTCAAAGTAGTTGTCAACGACTCCCTTGTTCTCTTTATTGGCAAACAGACGGATAATATTGGGATGCTTCTGTTCATATTGGCGGCAGATATCCAGCGTACCGTCCGTCGAACAATCCTCACCAATAACGATTTCATAGGGAACATGACATCGCTGCATGAGAATGGAATCAAGTGTGCGCCCGATAGTATCCTCCTGATTAAACGTGAGTACGATGACAGATATCTTATTTTCCATTATCTCTCCTTTTTTAATAATGGTAACGAGTGTAATAGAAGGATTCTTCCGACACGGTTATTAGTCATTCGCCGAAACCATGTGTATTTCTTACTATAGCCACCATCAGGTAAAGGAAAAAGCCCTTTGTTGTAAAGTCGTTCCAGTCGTTGATTCAAGATTTCATAAGAATGCGTCTCTATGATGATATGGTAGATATAGTCCATTGTCAGTTGGGCTATGCGTCGTTCTAAAGCAGTCTTGTCTTGATGGGGGAGCTTGTCGCATTGTTCATGAAGACGGAAGATGACACCCTCACGGTCGTTAATTCTTTTTTCGGTGTCATAAGGGGTCTTGCTGGAGGTGATGGATTGCTCCCTCTTGTTATAATAATATGCCTTGGCATGGGTAGGGTATACCTCCTCGGCGCGAAGCAACAGTAGGGGAGTAAATTCTTCGTCCTCGTGATAGATGTCAGCAGAGAAACGCAAGTTTCCAAGAATAGCACGACGGAAGATGTAACCACATGCAGTACCATGAATATTATTATTACGCATATATTCACTACCACTTAATGGCTCAACGACTTCTGAAATAGCCTTGGATTGTGGGCTTTCAGAGAAATCAAAGAGTACCATGTCCGCTCCTTTCTTGTAGCGGATGATATCAAGACATTGCTCGTATGGTGCTTGTATGAGTTGATCATCGGCGTCCACGAACTGAATATATGTTCCAGTTGCTACATCAATACCTTTGTTTCTTGCCATGCTCAGTCCTTTATTCTTTTGCCTGACATAAATGATGTCATCCCCGTATTTCATCAGGTCATTGATAGGACTCATGTCAGAGCCGTCATCAATAACGATAATCTCACGTTCAAAAGAACGCAAGGAGAGTCGCAGGATACTATCGATACACTCGCATAGCATCTGGACAGACAGGTTGTAGTAGGTGATGATAAAACTAACTAATGGTTCGTCTTCTTGATGATTCATGTGACAAAGGTACGAAATAATTTGTAAATTCGTACAACTATTAGTGTTTTTGCGTTCAGAAAAGTAAAGAATGGTGGAAGATTTACGTGGTAACGGTTATCGTATCTGTTTGTCATAATCAATCTTGCCTTGCACAATTCGTGGTTTGACAACAAATTGATCACTGAGCACATCTCTGTCGTTGTGGTAGTAGGGAGTGTGAATAGATGCCATGTTTAATAGCGTGTGACTAATGTCGTCTGATGACATGGGCTTGTCGACAGCCGCTTTGATAGCAGAGACTATCTCTGGGTGACTGGCTTCATAACGGTTGGAATACCATACAAAGCAAGGTATCTCAAATTGATAACGCAGTGCCTCCTTCGATTTTTTAGCCTCATGGCTGCGCCCCACATAATTACGATAATCATAAACTTCCTCCCCATGATCTGAAAGATACACTAATATAGCAGAAGTGTTATGGAAATAGTCCATGATGCTCTTGATGACTTTATCGTTATAGCGAGTGGCATTGTCGTAGTCAGCTATTGTCTGACGTTGTGACTCATGTAAGTCTGGACGCTTGATGGAGTCTGTTGAGAAATACAGATATTGCGACTCGTGTGGGAAACGGTTGATTGCATTGGAGTGTTGACCTAAGAGGTGGAATACATATAAATTCAGAGGGTGACTTTGCCGTGGGTGCTTGGCTCGGTATTGCTGGAATCTCTGAACCATCCGAAGGTCATAGGTGAACGACTTTGTGTTATATTCGTTGTATAATAATGGAATAAGTCGCGTGTCATATAAGTAAGAGTTTAACGCGTAGTCATGACTCGACAAATCAGAGTCAATTCGTTGGTTGCTCCATAGCGAGACATAAAAGCCAGCCTGCTTGAAGAGCATCATAAATGATGGCTTCGTGAACCAGGTTTCATGGTCGGCAATACTATTGGTGCTACAGATGTTCTTTACAGCATATGATGTCAGGTTATATGGTGCAATGGCGTCGGTGAAGACGTGGAGGTTCCCTTTCTCCTTTTCTTGGCACAGATGTGGGGTGGTGTTGATAGGGTATCCGTAGAGAGGACAATGGTACTTGTTAAACGATTCGCCAATGATAAAAATAACGTTCAGCGAGTCTTTTTCAGAGCATGTCGCTTGATGGTTGAGCGCGGAGAAGCATGACTGTATGGCATATTCATGTTCCTGACTGGACGCATGAAGAAATAATGTGGAAAATAGTAGATTCGTAGGTGTGTTGTGCCGTGCATATCCTCCATGTTGTCCATCCCACTCGTCTAGCTCAATCTGTGATGATAGTAATGGTAGACGTGCTGTCCAGGAGAAGATGTAGGCTCCTATGACCCAAAAACCGACCAATATAAGACAAGTGGTCCATTGCGCCCATCTTGACAAAGAAAGTCGTTTCCTGTTTATTTTCTCAAGGATGCATGTCAATACAATAGCAACCCCAACGATGATGTAGCATATGATGCTTTCATCTGTGAAAAGATAATGTTCCAGGAACTCTGAAGACTCCTGGATGTTGGTCTCTTTTAACAACAACAATATCCAGGGCGACATGATGGTCTGAAAGTTGAAGTATAAGAAGAGGTCGACAGCCATCAGGAATATCATCACAGAGTAAGCTAATATCTTAAAAAGTTTGGAATGTGTCCAATATATAAGAATACTTAATAACCAGCTCATGAACACGGAATTGGATAGGAAGATGAGAAGGTTACGATAGTGAAAAAAAGATGCGTACTCCTCCGGAAGCTCATAGAGGAAGTGAGAGAAAAACATAAACAGAGGTATAAGACAGAAGAAAACGGGTTCGTGCCGTATTGGTTCTGTTATGAAAGCCTTTATTTTTTGAAGGGTTGTCTTTATGTTCATGTCCAAAATCTCATCTGGGTACAAAGGTACAATTAAGCGAGAACAAAACCAAATTTTATTTGAGTTTTGTTGAGTGTGAGTATTTCGTGGAACCAAAGTTACGAAATAATTTCGTATTTCAGAATAAAAGTAGTACTTTTGCGTTTTAAATAAAGAATGATGAGTGAAAAAGAAGGCAATAGCTATCAACATATATTGAAATATACCAGTATCTTTGGTAGCGTACAAGGACTGAATATTCTGGTAAGCCTTGTGCGTAATAAGTTTGTCGCCTTGATACTTGGTCCTTCTGGCATGGGTCTGATATCACTCTTTAATGCCACCGTCAATTTTGTATCCCAGTCTACCACTCTTGGTATCTCAACAAGTGCTGTACGTCATTTGTCAGAATTTCCTGAGGATGACCAGCATCCACAGATAGTCCAATTCGTGAAAGTAGTGCGTGCATGGAGCTTGTTGACGGCATTGCTGGGAATGCTGGTATGTATGGTGTTGGGACCGATTCTCAGCAGTACCACGTTTGCATGGGGTGATCATACGTTGCACTTCATACTGTTGGCACCTGCGGTGGGGATGTTAGCAATAACAGGTGGTGAGACGGCTATTCTGAAAGGTCGCCGAAGACTCCGTTCACTGGCGTTAGTGCAGGTAGGAGCTGTGATGGCGGCATTGCTGATATCGGTGCCAGTCTATTATTTTTTCGGTGAAGCGGGTATTATTCCTGTCATTGTGACGATGGCTTTTGTGACGATGCTCCTAACCGTCAAGAGTTCCTATCGTCTTTATCCTTTGCAGTTATGGGGTGTTAGGGGCATCTTAGGAGACGGTATGGAGATGGTGCGTCTTGGTGTCGCCTTTACGTTGGCAGGTATTATCGGCAGTGGTGCTGAGATGCTGATACGCTCCTGGTTGAATGTTGATGGCAATCTTGGGATGTTAGGACTCTATAATGCCGGCTATATGATCACGGTGACCTATGCAGGGATGGTGTTCTCTGCCATGGAGACGGATTATTTCCCCCGTCTCTCTGCTGTCAATACTGATATAGTGGCGACCAATGAGACGGTCAACAAGCAGATAGAGGTCTCTATTCTGGTAGTGTCACCGATGTTGGTTGTACTGATTATATTCTTACCAGTGCTTATCCCTTTGCTATTCAGTAATGAGTTCATACCTGTCATTACGATGACACAGGTGGCGACTTTAGCGATGTTCTTTAAAGCCCTTACATTACCTGTGGCGTATATTACGCTGGCACGAGGCTATTCCATGATGTACCTGTTTCTTGAATCGACCTATTTCGTGGTGTTTGTGCTGCTGATAATCTTCGGCTACCAGCAATGGGGACTGTTGGGAACGGGTATAGCCATTACCCTTGCCAACCTGTTTGACTATTTGATGATTAATGGTGTGGCGCGTTGGCGGTATGGATATAAAATGTCATCGACTGTGATGCAGTATAGTGCCATACATATCCTTGTCGGTCTATTGGCATACTTTACCACCATCACAGTCGAAGGCTATGCTTATTGGATATTCGGTATCGGGTTTTCATTTGTCAGTGTTCTGTTCTCCCTGTTAATCCTCCATCAGAAGACCCATTTGTGGGAGGCACTGACGCGACGCTTCAGGATTCATTAGAACCTGAAATCCAATTGAATGTCTGCGAAATTGTAATTGTGCTTGCCGAGGGTGCGGTCATTTACACGTGCATATTCTGCATTGATCTGGATGTTCTTGGTGATGTAGTAGTTCAAACCAACCTCATACATAGTCTTGGAGGTTGACCATTCCTTGGTGGGGCGATACATGTTGTAACGTGCCTTGGCATGGAGTTTCGACTTGATGACGGGTACAATACCAAAGATATAGAAGCCATCTGCTTTGTCGCCTTTTGAGAAGTCTACCGTCCTACTGTCGACTTTTGTGGCTCCCCAACCCTGGCTGTGGATATACTCAGCCCGGAAAGTCCACTCGTCTTTGTCGTATTCTGCAGAGAGGGCATAGCGGTTCTTGCTAATACTGCCGTTATGGGCATTCCCTTCTGCATCCACCCAATTCATGTCACCACGGGAGCCTGTCCATCCGAAGGCACCAATGCGAACTCCTTCAACAGGCATGACCCATATACCTCCGATGATATCCTTACGGTTGTCTTTGTCTTTCTGGTTGATACCCTCACCATTATAGACACCAATCTGATAATGGAGGAGGTTGCGACCCGCAGCGTTTTTCAAGAAATCACCTTGTATCTGCAAACCGATATCACGACCACTGGAAGATTTCTCACCAGAACGGTCACCAAAAGCAGAGAGGGCATTGATAACCAAAGCATAGGCATACCATCCTTGTGTGATGGGGTTGGTGGGATTCTCAAAGGTAAAGGCACGCTTGAACTGACCGGCTTTTACACGGAAAAAATCATATTTCTGCCATTCTGCGTAGAGATCGACTAACATCACGGTAGGATTACCAGCACCAGCATTGGAACTTCCTTGAAATTGAGCTCGCCATGCAAAATCACCAATTTTACCGTCCATCATCAGACGCATCAGACGGAGGTTGAAAGCATTCTCATGATTCTTAATGGGATTACCTTCCTCATCAAGTGTAGAACTATATTTGTCGTCTGCTTGGTATTGTAACATACCATATCCACTGATTTTTATATTTTTCACCCATTGAGGGAGTTCTATGATGGTCTTTTTCTTTTCACTCTCTTGACCAAAAGAATTCAACGTGAAGCCCGTTATGAAGAGCGCAAGAATCATTATTTTTTTCATCATTCATTCATTTATCGTTTAGTTAATAATACTACATTCTCCACATGTGGGGTATGGGGGAACATATCGACAGGCTGAACCTCTACTACTCTATAGTCTGCATCCAGTTCCTGCAAGTCACGAGCTTGTGTGGCAGGGTTACAGGACACATAGACGATACGTTGTGGGGCAGCCCTGAGGATTGTCCTGACGACATCAGGATGCATGCCTGCACGGGGTGGGTCTGTGATGATGACATCGGGGCGACCATGCTCGGCGATGAAATCATCTGTCAGGATGTCTTTCATGTCACCAGCAAAAAACAGGGTGTTGTCGATATGATTTATTTCAGAGTTAATTTTGGCATCTTCTATCGCCTCTGGTACATATTCAATACCAATTACCTTACGTGCTTTCTTTGCAACGAAGTTGGCAATGGTACCTGTTCCTGTATAGAGGTCATAGACCAAAGGTTTGGAGTTCTCGGAGTTCTCTGAGTTCTCTGAGAACGCAAAATCCCTTGCCACGCTGTATAGATGGTATGCCTGTTCCGTATTCGTCTGGTAGAAAGACTTGGGACCCACCTTGAAACGCAAATCCTCCATCGTCTCGTAAATGTGGTCGTTGCCCTTGAAGGTCAAGATGTCCTGATCACCAATGGTATCATTACATTTCTGGTTATTGAGATACATCAGTGCCGTGATCTGCGGAAACTTGTCTGCAAGGTGCTGTAACAATCCCTTGGCACGTTGCTCGTCGCCTTCCTCATCATAATGGAACTGTACAATGACGAGCCACTCACCTGTGTTAGAGTTGCGGATGATGATGTCACGTAGCAACCCCACCTGCTGACGTAGGTCGAAGAAGGTCAGTCCATTCTCAATGGCATAGTCACGTACCTCATTACGTATCTGGTTATGCAGGTCGTCCATAAGCCAGCATTTCTCAATAGGTAGAATCTTGTCGAAGGCGCCTGTGATGTGAAAGCCGATAGCGTCGCGGGCGAACTCTTTGCCAGAGGCGATCTCCTCATTGGTAAGATATCGACGGTTAGAACATCCGAAGTCGAGCTTGTTACGATACTCTTTGGTCTTCACACTGCCAAGGATAGGATGGAACACAGGCAACTCAATCTTGCCGATACGTGTCAACTGGTCAAACACCTGTTGCTGTTTCATCTTCAACTGCTCTTCATAGGGAAGTTGTTGCCACTTGCACCCTCCACATGTCCCAAAATGCTCACAGAAAGGTTGAATTCGTAGCGGACTAGGAGTATGGAGACGGACTATCTCCGCCTCCATAAAACTGTGTTTCTTCTTACGGACCTGTAAGTCACACACATCACCAGGCACTGCCCATGGCACGAATACCACCATATCATCGACCCTTGCCAAAGCTTTACCCTCGGCTGCAAAGTCGGTGATGGTGATATTTTCCAACAGAGGGAGTGTTTTCTTCTTTCTGGTCATGTGTTTATCTTGCTGCTACATATTTATGTAAGGTGGCACGAACGGCACCCTTGCCAGCATACAGTTCTTTCACCATGCTCTCTATCTGCTCACCAAGTCCTGCTTCATAAAGGTCGAGTCCGAAAACATCCTTGCGACTATATAATTTGCGCAGACAGCTCCAGTCCTGATCCGGCTTGCCAATTTCTAATGGTGCGACGATAGCCTGCATCTCCTCCAACATAGGATCGGGTGATGGATCGAAAGTCGTTCCGTCATCTTTGATACCTTTCAAATAGCGGGCATAGCCTGCCAGTGTTAGAGGTATCAGGATGAGGTTCGATATGTCGAGTCCGCGGCTGATATATTTCTTGATAGTCTCACCAAAACGGATAGGTAGTTTCTGTGAGGTGTCCATGGCGATGCGCTGTGGTGCGTCAGGCATAAATGGATTAGGTAAGCGACGATTGATGACTGCACCAACAAACTCGTATGGATTCAGAATACCTGGGTCTGTTACGACAGGCATTGCCTCTATATAGCCGATTTTCTGGATAAATGAACGCAGGTCTTCATCTGCCATCTCTGCGGAGATGAGGGTATAACCCAGCATACATCCATAGATAGACATGGCGGTATGCAGAGGGTTCAGACAGGTTGTCACCTTCATCGTCTCCACCTTGTCCACGGTCTCACGAGTGGTATAAAGTGCGCCGCCCAAATCGAGTGGGGGACGTCCATTGGTATAGCTGTCCTCGATGACAAGATACTGTGTCTCCTCAGCATTGACGAAAGGTGCTGTAAAGGTATGTTTCTCTGTCTCGATATAGTCGTTATCCTCGAAACCATCAGCGGCAAGCAGCTCCTTCACCTTCTCATGAGGGCGAGGGGTGATCTTGTCTATCATTGACCAAGGGAAGGTGATTTTTGTATTGTCTTTCAGATAATCGAGGAAGTCAGCAGGAACGAGTCCGTCCTTCACCCAACGCTCTGCATAGGCGAACACACCAGCCTTTACACGATCACCATTATGTGAACAGTTATCCATGCTTTGTATAGTGAGAGGTAGCTTCCCTGCTTGGTAGCGCTCGTAGAGCAATGCCGTCACCTTTCCTAATGCGAAGATTGGTTTCAGACCGCGCTGCAGGTCTGCTTCATTATAGCCATACCCCTTCTCCGTAATGGTGAAGGATATCATCTGGAGTGAAGGGTTGCGGAAAATATCCACCAGTCTGTTCCAGTCGTTAAACTGATAGTCTGCCTTCAATGCCTCAGTCACTGATGCTATCACTTTTTTCTCTACTGTACCATCGCTTTTCAGTGAAACAAGCAGGGAAAGGTTGTTATATGGAGTATATGCCTTATCAATAACCTCAAAGTCGAAAGTCTCGGCAACGATGACTCCACGGTCATATTTACCAGTGTTCAATGCGTCGTTAAGGATGGCGGCAGGGAAAGCACGAAAAATGTTGCCACCTCCGAAATGTACCCATGTAGGGTTATCATGTGTTTTACGGCGTACTGTCTCAATATCGAATTTAGGAAGCTGATAACCTTTTGCCTCCCATGCTGTGGCATCGAAACTGCCACTCATTATTTCGTTTAATTTCATAATTTCAATTTTAATCAAAGAACCCTGGTTGTTTATATTCAATTCCTAACTCACGATCCACAGTGGCGAGGATGCCCTGTACTTGTCCGAGGGCGAACATACGTCCTAGCAAGGTATAGCCTGCATTGTGCCCGTGGCTGCTCTCATCCATGATGCCACCTTGCTGGTCCGTAAAGGTCATGCCGTGGTCGACACGCATGGGCAGTTGTGGATTTTCTTTTTCAAATATTCTGCACAATTCTATGAGATCTGCACGCCCCCCTAAGTGACTTGCCTCTGTAAAGTCTCCGTTGGGGAAGATATGACAGGAGCGCAAATGAACGAAATGGGTGCGGGAGGCAAATTTTTTAGCCATCTCCACTACATTGTTATAAGCTCCGGCAGAAAGACTTCCTGCACAGAATGTCAGACCGTTATGTTTGTTAGGAACGGCATCTAAGAACCATTGGATGTCCTCTTCTGTGCGAACAATACGAGGCAAACCAAGTATCTCAATGGGGGGATCATCAGGATGCACGCACATATTCATATTACATTCCTCACAGACTGGCATGATAGCCTCCAGGAAGTATTTCATGTTGGCACGGAGCTGTGCTTTGTCAATACCTTTGTAAAGTTCCAAGAACTCACGGAATTTCTGTACGGGAGCTTCATCATTCTCAGAGAAATTGCCACTGACGAAGCCTTGTGTTTTGATGACGATGTTCTCCACTAATTTGTGGTCTTTCTCAGGTGTCATCGTCTTGGCAAGCTCATCGCACTCCGCAAGGACGTTACGACCTTTACCAACGCCTTCAGGGAACTTGAATTTTTCCCATTCCTCACGGGCACCTTTACGTTTCAGGATATAGATGTCGAAGTAAGCAAATTCCGCATAGTTGAAATACAGGTTAGTCGACCCGTTGGGATTGTTGTGCAAAAGGTCGGTACGAGCCCAGTCGAGAACGGGCATGAAGTTGTAGCAGATACAATGGATACCCTCTGCTGCGAGGTTACGCAGTGACTGCTTGTAAACTTCTATCTGTTCGTCGCGGTCAGGACCGCCGTATTTGATGGTCTCCACGACAGGCAGACTCTCCACTACGCTCCAGCGCATGCCGTAGCTCTCGATGTACTCACGTAGGTCGCGAATTTTCTCTCTTGTCCAAACCTCTCCGAGAGGAACGTCATGCAATGCCGTGACGATACCCTCTACTCCGATTTGTCTTAGTTGAGCAAGTGTGATTTTGTCTTTCTTGCCAAACCATCTCCAAGTTCTTTCCATAATAGCTGATATATTAACAGGTTAATACTAATTGTTTTTCGCCATTTTCTTTTTTATGTAAGCGAGAGCTTTCTCCCAATTGGTATCGAGCGAGAAGCGTATCAGACTCTCACCGTTGTTATAGTAGCTCAATACCATCTCCTTGTCTTTGTCTTTAAAAAGAGGATTGCTCCTACTGGCTTCCATGAACATTTTTGTCATCTCCTCCTGCAGTGCTTTCGGCATCTCGTTATATTGAACGAGTTTCTGGATGTAGTAAGTCACATATTCGTTCATGGAAATAGCTTGATTGTCGAGGAAATAGACCGATGAGTCGGGCATTTCCTCTTGCATCTTGATGGCGAGGTAATTGAGGGCATCAAGCTTAAACTGGCTGATGCCACGTGCGATAGCACTTGATTGTGGATTCTCTACGACAGTCTTGTTCTTCTGGCGTAATTCGTTGAATACTTCTTGAGCTTGCACTGTCATGCCGACAAAGAGCATGAGGACTAATAAAATCTTTTTCATAGTCATGTTATTGTTGTTTTGTTAAATATTTCTTATGGGTTATTACATTGGGCAATTCCTCCTCATAATGAGTCACCATCACCATCGTTTTGTTTTTACGCTGACAGAATGTCTCGATGATATCCTTTACTCGTCTGCGATTCCAAAGATCCAATCCGTGTAAGGGCTCATCGAGAATTAATAACTGAGGGTCTTTTACAAAAGCGCGGGCCAGCAGTACCAGTCGTTGCTCACCGCTGGAGAGCTTCAAAAAAGAACGGTTGTACTTGCCTTCCAGTCCGAACATGTCAAGCCACCACTTACAGGTGGCAAATTCTTCCTCATTAGGTTTTACATAAAGCCCCACTGAGTCTTTCAGTCCACTTGCCACAATTCTCACAGCGGGTATGTCACGCAGGTAGGAACGGTGCATCTCGGGTGACACATAGCCGATGTGTTTTTTGATGTCCCAGATACTCTCACCGGTACCTCGTTGATGATCGAAGAGGGTGATGTCACAAGCATAGCTCTGTGGATTGTCCGCACAGACGAGTGAGAGAAGAGTGGATTTCCCACTTCCGTTCTGTCCCGACAGAGCCCAGCGCTCACCGTTATGCACCGTCCAGTTGAGGTCACGCAAAATGGTGCGGTTGCCATAACGGATAGATACATTACGCATATTGATAACCTCATCGGTATGGTAGTCATTGTCTTGATAGGGTAGGTCGAGGATGGCATCCATTTCATGCTTTGTCAACACATGCTCTGGAATATTCACCTGTCGGAACTCATACTCTTCTTTGGTACATGGTGATAATACATGTGCGTCTCTGATCTCGATGACTTCCGATACAGAGTCGGGAATATCATCGGTCTTCGATAGTACTAACATAATATTAATCTCATGTTTCTCTACCAGTAACTTCAGCAAATCCTTCAATTGGTCGCGTGTCTCTGCGTCAAGTCCGATAAACGGGTTCTCCATAATGAGCAGCTTGGGATTGGCGAAAAGTGTCTTTGTCAGTTGAAACTTTCGCAGTTCTCCACTTGACAGCGTAATGACGTATTTGTCAAGCAGTGGCTCCATGTGAAAGAGGTCGTATAGGTGGCGTTGCAGTTCTCTACGTTCCGGGGTGTCCTCACCAGCCAGTTTATAAGCCTTTTCTAAGAGCTCCCCCACGTTAGGTGTTTCTGGGTCGATATCGTGCTGATTCCATCTCAGTTGCAGGTAATATGCTTTGTCGACGGCAGGACCGTATGAGTCACTAAAAGCGATATAGCGTAACCGGTCACTTGCCATATCCCTGCGCAGTTTCTCGATATACAAAGTCTTTCCGCTTCCGTTTCTTCCTACGACGGCTGTTATTTTTTGCATAATTTACTCACCTTTTCCTGGTTCTTGTTCACAAAGTCCTTCCATCCCCTGTAGTGTGCTTGGGATTCCGGACGGTTCATTTGCATATAATGGCAGTAGGCAGCACCTAACGCATCGGTAGCATCCATGAACTTTACCATAGCGTCCTCGTCGAATTTCAACAATCGTTGCAACATCCCCGCAACCTGTTCCTTCGAGGCGGCACCATTACCCGTTATCGCCATTTTGATTTTAAGAGGCGCATATTCGTGGATAGGTACTCCGTGGTGGATGGCGGCTGCGATCGCCGTACCCTGTGCCCTTCCGAGTTTCAGCATCGACTGCACATTCTTTCCGAAGAAAGGGGCCTCGATTGCCATCTCATCGGGTAAGTATGCATCGATGATACCTGTCACCCTCTCGAAGATGTGCCCCAGTTTCAAATAGGCATCCCCGAATTTCCTAAGGTCAATCACACCCATGGTCATCATCTCTGCTTTCCCGTCCTTCACTTTTAGGACGCCATAGCCCATGATATTCGTTCCAGGGTCGATGCCCAGTATCACCTTTTCCATATCGTGTACAAAGGTACAAATAAGTGTGTAAAACACCAAATTTCTTCGCTTATTTCTCATATCTTAGGTGCCGCCTTCGTAAAAAAACTCCGTTAGTCGCTTTTTATTCCAATAGCTCCTATCTCAGTAAATTCACTGAATTTGGTGAGTAAATTCACTGAATTTACTTTCATAGGAGATACTTCCATATAAGGGCAATTCGAAAAAAACTACTCCCCTTCTCCCGTTTCCTTCTGAAAAGCCCATGTACAGGGCGTTTCGGGACGGGAGTAGTTGAATTCAACTACTCCCGTACTAGTCCCTTTTTCGTGAGACGGGACTAGTATGGGAGATGTTTCGCCAACATCTCCCGTGCCTTGCACCCTTTGTTTATCGGGGTTTGAGCCACATAACGGGAGAAGGGGAGTAGTTTTTGCGAATTCTAACAATTATATGAAATGAGTTGCCGACTGAAGCTTGTTTTCTAGCTAATTAAAGCCTCCATTCATGTCAAATAAAGCCTCCATTTGCTCGTGAAGCCTTGCGTAAGGGTAAAAGGTTACTGGTAATGGGGTGTTAGTGCCTACCTTCGAGGGAGTTAAGTACGCCCTTTCAACCGTTTGCCTATAGCCAAACAACTGAACGGCTCCAGCCAAACGACCGAACGCCTATAGCCGAAAGCAAACCGCTCAAAAAACAGTCGCTGTCTGGGTGTAGGATGGTAGCAGGGTTGTAGCACCATTGTAGCACGATAAATCCCAATCGTGCTACAGGCTCCACCCTTTATTTATCGGCATTTCAATCACATTGTAGCAGGGATAGCAGGGTTATTTATTTTTACACATAGAGACAGTAAAACGACTGGCAGAAACGTTGCTCTGCCAGTCGTGGGATTATTTATCATTTGTGGATCATTCAGTCATCGATGAAGTCGCTTGCCAGAGCAAGAGTCCCCAAATTTCAATTTGCAGTTGAGGGAGTAGATTTATGTAAAATTGTTTGGCAGTTTGGAGATTAAATTTTAACTTTGCAGACATGAAGCAGTTTGAAGATAAGGAGAAAGATAGTTGGATGGCTAATGAGCCATCATTAGGCTATACCCAGATGGAGTCTCGCCAATCTGTTCTTATGGATTATGATAAGATAATTGGTGTTGGTCCTCAGTCTGTTGACGAGTTGATGGAAGACTTAAAACAGGCAGAACGTGACA
>Ga0326512_10000871_pt1 | contig 25218 bp, 26 predicted proteins | sample 1_2617_0518_D_FD_203652 | JGI IMG/M metagenome (GOLD analysis project Ga0326512, IMG submission 203652) | Bovine rumen microbial communities from UC Davis, California, United States - 1_2617_0518 | ecosystem: Host-associated > Mammals > Digestive system > Stomach > Rumen | place: USA...
AAGACATTAAGTTGTTGACGTATTATGCTGGATTTATCACCGATCAACCTAATATGTCATTACAAGATGTTCAATCCTTACTAATGGAATGTTCTGATAATCAAATCGATTTATTAAATACGTATATTGATAAAAATTTATCTCTAAAATCTCCTTTAGAAATCGAGGAGCTATACACCAGAATCGTAGGAGAAATGGGTATAGCTCCTTCTGATTTTTATCAGATGACAATACAAGATATTGATAATGCTTATGAAGGTTTTAAAAGAAGATTAGAAATTGATGCTAATATTTATTTAATCGCTTTACATAATAGAAATAATAAAAATGCTGATATTCGTTTTGTTGAAGATAAGGGTTATACTATTGGAAATTTTGAGGATAGGAAAGAAACATTCCAAAAATTAAACATCAAGGAGGATTAGTCTTATGGCAATTAATGAGGATGTTCTCCAACACATTCATGAAAAACGTGCGGAGAATCCATATACACAACAAGTGGGGTTTAGGCATAATGGAGGTAATGAACACATTGCCGATATTAATTCTTCTGATGCGGAATTAGAAGCTATTATGAATGAAACCTGGTTTTCAGAAGAAGATGATGTTGAAATGGTTTCTAACCAATTAGCGCTACAAACCCAAAGAGGAGGCTATTGATGTTAATAAACAATATTGAATTAAGTAGTCTCGGCATCAAGTTATATGATAGAGTCATTACAAGTAATCAGGTTAACACTAAAGAAGCATGGCTTGATGGTGATATACAGCCAACTCCAATTAGACAGCAAGATAGTTTTAAAGATATCAGGCTGTCTTTTTTAGTATTAGGAAATGATGAAGATGATGCCTTTTTAAGAATTAGTAAATTAACTAGATTATTAAAAAAGGCAACTTTAAAGTTTGATGATTTAGATTATTACTTTGATGTTAGTATGACTGGTAAAGCTGAACCTCAAAGATTAAAGAATGGTAATTTTGTAGTTGATTATAGTTTTACTTCTGATTATGCAAAAGGTGAAAGAGAAATCTATACAACTGATGCAAACTATACAAGTAGTTTTAAATTAACTATTTTATATTATCAGAATTCAACAACTCTATTATCAACAGATAGTATTACTGTTCGCGCAGCAATGTTTGAAGATACTGGTAATACATTTGCTTCTATAGGTATTGACGCAAATAAATATAGACCGAATTATTATCAAGAAGGTATTGCTACAAATCTTGGTGGCAGAGAAATTACTTATGAAAACTTACAGTCATTAGGAACTCTTATTATTAATTATGCTCCTATAGCTTATAATTTAACTATTAACTATTTTATGGACAATGGAACTGGTATTTACCAGGATATGTTTGTAAGTAATATACAATTTACATATCCGCAATTACAAAATATTCAGTCTATTGGACAGTTAGTAGATGTAAAAAGTTATAAACCAGAAGGTTATTTAGGAAGAATAGCTTTTACAGGAGCATTAACAGTTGAAAACTTATTAGCTGTAAGTCCAATTTATGTTTTCTATGATCAATTAGAGAACGATTTATCTAAAAGCATCACTGTCTCTTATTTAAAAGAAGACGATGATGGAACTTATTCTACTGTTGGAGCTTTAACCAAAGTGTTTAAGCAAAGTGATTTCACTGATGGAATGACTCTTGGAGAAATTCTTAATGTAAATGCTTATAGACCAACAGCCACTTATTATAATGAAGGTTATATTGAAGATCATAGTCTTACTGAATTAATTACATATGAAGATTTGAAAGTTAGTTATGAGATTAAATATGCTAAATCAACTAATATTGTATTTGTTGAATATTATGTTGGTGTATATCCAGGTTGGTATAGAGTATCTACAACCACACTTCGAACAGTATATAAAGAATCTTATGAAGAAAGCTTTAGTCTTTCAGATATTAATTTAGATTTAAACAAATATCACACTTCAGAATATCAAAGTGGAGTTTTATATAATGGCAGTATCTATGATAGTTATGATGCTGTTATTTCTGGTGGAGTATTACAGGTTTATTATGAACCAATTAACTATACAATCCAAGTTGGTTATTGGGTTCCAGAAGAAGAGCCTATTGTAGAAGATGTTGTTATTAATGCTTTAGATTTTCTTGGAGATCCAGTATTAAGCGATATTATTCCAATAGCAAGTCATAGACCAGAAGGTTTCCAATTTGATGCTTTTCTTTCTTATGATGGACCTATTACTCTCGCGGGTTTGACTCAAGCTTCTCCAATTAATATTTACTATGAAGAAATAGTAGCTGCCCGCACAAAAAATATAATTTTAAAATACAAGCAAGAATTAGCTTCTACTTTTGCAACAATAAATACATCTATTATTACTATCAATGAAGCAGATACTATAAATGGTATTAGACTTAAAGATGTATTTAATATGAATCTTTATAAGCCTGATTACTATGAAAATGGTATTTTAGATGGATACAGTTCAACTGCCCTTCTTAATTTTGATGAAATTGAATCAGCTTATACCGTAGTTTATATGGCTTCTACTTTCATCACTCCAGTTAGATATTACACAGATGATGTAGATGATTTAAATTGGATTGGAAGTAGTTCAATATCCTATAAAGTTATTGATTTTACTATTGATACAACTTTATATGATTTAGGATTTAATATAAATGCTTATAAACCTAGTTATTGTGATGATGGAGAACTTCAATATCATGGACCTATTAATTTTGAATCTTTAAGAAACTTAACAAGCCTAAATGTAGTTTATGAAACAATTATGGAGCCAGGTGGGGATTTAGATTATCCACATAGATTCCTTTTCCTAGAGCACAATGATTTAGGTGATTATGAATACTTACATCCTAATTGGACAATGAACCATGCTTATATTAATACTGGAGTTTCAGTTGAAGATATGAGCAAATTAACCGTAGTTATGGAATGCGAACGTGTTGATAATGATGTTCCTTTACACAATGTTAATGCGGGCTTCGGTTATTTATTTGGTTCTCAATCTGCATTAGGATCTTACTATATGAGATTTAACAACCAGACACAGTATGGTGAGAATCTTACTGGAGTAAATACTTATGAAGCTCAAGCGGGTCTTTATTCTGATGCTTTGGTTCAGGCTGAAAGCTCTGCAATTGGTTTCTCTGCAAACTCTGGTATTTATGCTATTGAAAGACCAGGATATTCTACTGCGGTCTTCACTTATAGCAACACAATGGCAAGCGAGGCCGCCCAAATGCCATATCCATTATATTTGTTCGCAAATAATAATGCTGGTCAATATGAGGAAGGTCTTGCTGGTATTGGTATTTATAGTTGTCGTATTTATTATAATGGAGCTTTGATTAGGGATTATATTCCAGTTCAATTCTATGATAAGATTGGCGATCAAGTTGCTCCTTCAAATTGTTTGTATGATAAAATTACAGGCACTTTCTTTGAAGATGCTACTGGACAGAACAGTTTTAATATTAGAGACGATGAAAGATATACAGATACTAATTTAGATCATAAGATCGGTCATTGTTATGTGAATTATTATAAGGGTGAAACTTTTATGCAAAATGTTGCTTATTATTTTAGAGCAAGTGATTTTGTAGATCAGATATTTGATCCTTATGAAAAATTCCAAATTGATTTATATCAACCATCATATTATAAATCTGGTGAAATTGTTAATGTTGAAAATTTAGTTTGGGATTTCGATAACATGAACAATGCTGTTTATACAGTCGTTTATCCAGAACAAGCAAATACAATTACAGTTAGATATTATACTGAAAATAGTGTTGGTGTTAGAACTCTTATCGAAGAGGAGACAATTGGAATATCTGAACAAGATTTCTATCAAGCTCCTACTTTTGGAGATATAGTTCGTATCAATAAATATAAGCCAGAAGGATATGAAACTGATTTTGTATATCCTGGCACAAAAGTCTCTCTTACTAGAGTAGTTGATCATTCTCCTTATGAGATTGTTTATAAAATTGCAGATAGAGAGCTTGAAACATATACAACAATAATTCGCTATATTAAAAAAGTTTATGGAATTAGAACTTATGAAACTATAGCTTCCGAAGTTTTAACCCTTGATGAAACTCAATTTAGAGATGGCGAATATATTGATTTTTATATAGATAAAAATCTTCATAAACCCGCTAATTTTTATAAAGATGGTGAGCCATATCAGTGGTATGAAATGGATGAGAAACTTGATACACCAAGCAAACTCAAAGAAATTTATACTATTGTATATCAAGTAGATACAACATATTTGGATGTAAATTATTATAAAAACTCTGTAAGCAGTGAAAATCTTATTGCTTCTACAACCTGGGGAATTAATATAGATGTTTTTGAACCAGGAATTCCAATTTATGTTTTAGATACTATTCCTAATGAATATATAAACAAGTATAAACCTTCAAATTGTAATGGTGGTCAAATACAAAATAGTTCTACTGCTTATCAAACATTTGCTGACTTGGCCGCGATTGAAGAAATAGCTATAGTTTATGAAGAAACGACTCAACCGCACGATCCAGAATCTTTATCTTATGAACAAAAGGTTCTTTATTGGGGTGAAGTTAATGAGGAAGATTATTTTGATGATATTAATGGAAATACTCATTTCTATGGAGGAAGAATCCCTTATATTGATCTTGGGTATAAACCAAAAGATTTAAGTAGATTAAGAGTTGAGTTAAAGGGTTATGCAAGACCTTGGGGTATTGGATCTAATACAGCTCAATATATGTATCAAGATTTAGGTTATACTTATTTCTTTGGATATTATGGTCCATTGGGTGAGTCTTATCTTGGCACTTCTGGAGCAAGTAGAGATGGTGTTGCAGCTTCTACTTCTGCTAATGGAACTCCAAGAGGTTCTGCGGTAAGTCCTTCTTCTTCTGGATGTTTTGGTTTTAGATGCAGAATTCCACAAGCTGGAGGATATGTATATTCAGCAGCTGGCCCGCAATCAATTGATGGACAAACTTATTATAGAGCTGGAGATGGTATTGGAGTAATTTCTGGAGATCCACACCTTAAATACACAGGAATTGAAGCCGTTTATAGAAAAGGTAAATATAGTGATTATGATGATAATTATAATGTAATTAAAGGATTTAGTAATTATGGATTCACTAGGACAGACGAAGAAGATCTTCGTGAGATTATAACAGACTTTGATCGTGTTCCAAATTGGTGTATTAATCGTGCTACTGGAGGAACTGATAGAATAAGAACTGCTTGCGGTAATCCTTATACAATAATTCTTGATGCTTATAATAAATATGGGGCTGAATGGAGAGAAAGTGATAGTAATACTCCTACCACCTATATTTTTGATGAATCAGAAGACAATCCATTATTTGAAAATATTTGTCAGCCTAAAGGAACATTATCATTATTCCAAACTACAAATCCAGATACTGGAAATGTGAATATAATGGCATTTAATCCAACAGTAATGCCTTTCCTTGGTAGTTCTAGTAGTTTAAACCTTTCTAACAACGCACTTGGTAATCCTTATGACAGAGACTTTTCAACTTCAGTCTCATATACAACTTGGGTAATAACAGGAACAAAGCAATCTTCTGAAGTAGAACAAGAGAAGCCGGGAACTATAGTTATGGAACAGAAGACTGAATCTAGGAATATTAATTATGCGACTTTCCCAGTGCCAGCTTTTCCTCAAATGACAGGTTGTGCTATTTGGGGCATTAAGATTTATGATCAAGATAGATTAGTAAGAAATCTTATCCCAGTGGCTCAAGGAGATCAAGTATATGATTATGTAATGCCAGCTAATGGATTATTTGATCTGGTCACAGAGATCTTCTTTGGCAACTCAAATAAAGGTGGAACCTATACTTATGATAGCTATTTAGCTCCTCAAACTGGAGGACCAGTTCATTCAGTTAGAACAATTGAAGCAAATGAGGTTTTACCTCTTAATTGTATCCTAGATCCTACAATTTTTGGTAAGACAATAGCTAATTATTATGATTATGATAATACATTTATTACAAATCAATTTGTAAATGTTCCTACTTGGTATAATAAAGCTAATGAAAATTTAGAAGATATTCTTCAATTCAATGATTATAAGCCTGATGATTTCCATCTTGATGGATTATTAGATTTAGATGTTGATTTAAGTTTCCAGAATATGTCTCTTGCAGATATTTATCTTATGGGAGCATTGAATATCTACTATAAATTAAGAAACTTTACCAAGACAGTTGTTTATTATAGAGATAATGTAAGAATAGGTTCAAGAGATATTTTCTATTCATTAGAAGATATTGAAAATGCTACTTCTTTAGCAGATCTTAATATTGATGTAGATTTATTCTACAATGAAGATTTTGCTCATGGTAGATTAGTGTTCGATGAATCAATAATTGAAAATGATGATATTGAAGCATTCATTGATGCTCCATCACCAATTGTTGTATATGATAAATTAACTAAACAAGAAGCTCCAAACTTATTGTATGTAGAATATTATAGACAAGGAGCTTATGATGATACATTAATTACAGTCAATGAAAATAGTCCTAACTATTTAGATTGTAATTTAAGTGCGGTTGTATTAAATCCTAACGGAGCTATTAAATATTACAACCACTATCATACAGCCTTATATGAGGATGAAGATTATGATTACTTCATTCCTTATCAAGTGTATGTTAGAAATAAGTTTGCTGGTATCCATAGAGGCCCAGCCCGCAAGTTCCCTACTTTAGCTATGATTGTTGAAAATGACAATTATACAATTATTGAAGAGAGAAATGGATGGGGTCGTCTTGATGAATACCAAGCAGGATGGATTTTATTAAATCAAACTGATCCTATTACAGGTCCAGGACAGAATCCAGATTATGATGTAGCTGATCAAGAGACGGCTACTATTCCTTTTGGATCTACCATTACCATAACCAAAATGACAATAGACAGATTATGGTGTTATTGTCCTGCTCAAGATAGCTGGATTAAGAATGAAGATATTTCATTTAACCAAGCTGGTAAGCTTTATAATGGATTAGGAATTGAGGTAATTCATTTAGATGAGATTAATTTCTCTAGTCCTACTTTAGATTCTATTGGAATTAATCCACAACAATATAAGTTAAGATTCCATGAACAAGCACAAGTTCCTATGCTTACTTTATCTTATGCAAGTCTTTCAGATTTACATGAAATAGAGTTTGTATATCCTGAAACAATTTACAGTTATACTTGTAAATATTATCAGTATCAAGCAATTCCAGTTAATCTTTTAGGCACGGCCGCATTTACTTGTTCTATTTCAGATTGGAATCCAGATTGGGAGAAATTCATAGAAACTTCTTGGCGGCAAGCTGAATTAATAGATTATGGATATCTTCAAACTAAAAATACTGTAGATCCTCATTATTTAGTTGTTTATTCTGAATCAGATGATTCTTCAGCATCTGTAATTACTTATCCAACAGACGGTAAAACTGTTTTAAGAATTACTGGGCCAATGACTCAACAATTTTATCCAGTGCAAAGTTGTGATAATGATTCAATTGTTGGTTATGTTAAAGCTAGAGATTCAGATTATTATCAATTAATTTCTGAATATGGAGGAACTATTACTGCTGATGTTGAACCAATTCTTTATAGAGATACAGAATTAGTATTAACTTGGGATTATTTTGGATTTGATAAAAACCTTTATAAACCATTAGGTTTTGGAGATGGTATTTATCTTTGGAATCCAAGACCTTGGAATAAAGATAATATTCAATTTACATTTAATGAATTAGTTAGATGTGGAACACAATATGTTGTATATCCACCATTTGATCCTAATACTTATAAATTATGGAATCAACCTAATTATTTAGGAGTATATTATACTGTTTATCATACAGAAGGTTCTAACGAAATTAGGTATATTAAGAATCGTGGTATTAGTATTAATATGGCAGGAACATATGACTATTTTGAACCAGGAGAATATAGCGAACATAAAATTTATGACATTTATACTTCTGGGGAAATGACAAGACCATTTGTAAAAACAAGTGATACTTTAGACACTTCTGAAGATACATCTTACACTACTAGAACTTGGAATAGTGCATTATATTGGTATGATAATCGAGATGAATCTAATTCTCATACAACTGGTTATGTTCTTCCTTATGTAGGAACTTGGGATTCAAGAAGTGGAAATATTCAAACTTTACTTGATAACCCAGAAATTGGAGATAGTTATTTTTATACATTCTCTAACTTTAGAAGTAGTCCTACTGTTGTTCTTGGTCTTGGTAATGAATATCTTAATAAAATTTCAAGATATTATTTACTTAAGAATATGAGCAGCACAATGTATGATGCAGATTGGCTTCGTATATATGATAATACTAATATTAACAGATACGCACTTGGTAAAGGTAGAGCAGATAAATATCTTATGACTGCAGATCCATATACCAATAATGTTATTCAAGGTGATAATGATTATGAACATTTAAGAGGTATTATTTATGACAATATAGCTTATGAGAACTTTATGATGATTCACTATTGGGTCCCAGTTCCAAAAGGTGTGAGATACAATTGGAATAATCAAGAAGAAAGAATCCCAGATAATGGATTATTTGATTTATTAACTGGTGATTTTGCTAGAAGCTATAGATTAACCGATGGTGCTATTAAGCCTTATAGCGATTATCCTAATACTTTACAGCCAACTAGAGATGGTAATGATTTAATCTTCTTAAGAAATCAAACTGTTAATGAGAATAATGCATACAACTATTTTGCTAATAAAGAATTTGAGTATGAAACTATTAATACTATTTATCAAACAAATACGGCTGTTCAAACTTATAATTGGCCAGATACTTATGCAAATAGAATGTATAATCTTGCTCAATATACAGTTGTTCCAGGGACTAAATATGTTGATCCGCAAGCTAATTTGATTACAGGTAGTTGGGTGTTTGCTGGAAATCAATGGATTCCAGAGAATGCTTTAACTCCTGCTTCTGGAGATGTAGTTAATAGATTTACTTATACTAATGAAAAACAAACATTATGTTTAAGACCTACTCAATATGATAGCACTGTTAAAGCTTATCCAAATCCTGGTTATTTAAATGAAGATGGAGTTGATTATGGTTCTAATCCAATAGTAGTAGATTCTTATTGCACTTGTTATTCAACTTCTCTCCAAAGGGTTCAAGCTTACTTTATAGGAGATGGTTGGGTTTCTGCATCTCAAAGTCAAAACAGAGTGGTTGAAGATGGAACTAATTATGTAGTTGCAGTGAATACAAATTATTACCAGTATCCAATAGAGGATAATAATTACTTAATTGATCAATATCATTATGGTGATAGAATTACCTCTATTCACACATTATATGCGGATAGTGATTGGATTTATACTGGTATAGGATGGATTAAGAAAACAGCTAATAACTTATCAATAGTTGAATAAGGGAGGCAAATATGGAGAATTATTATCCAATTGAATTCGATAATAATGGTAGCAGTTTCACTATCACAAATAATGGAACTGCTCCAGCTCCTTGCCTGATAACTTTTATACCTCAAGTAGATTTCATCACTCTTTCCATTACTGGATTGAGTGATGAACCTATAGAGGTAAGTGGAATTCGAGCTAATGATGTCTTGGTCATTGATGGAGAGAATAGACAAGTCCTTCTCAATGATCAAGATTATTTTAGCCATTATAATGGTTGGGAATTCCCAAAGTTGCAGCCAGGAGTGAATGAAATTAGAATCCCTAGTGGATCATTGGCTAATATTCAAATAGAATATAATGCGAGGTATATCTAATGTTCAAAATATATGATACTAATAAGCATTTTCTTATGCTTTTAGATTCCTGCCAAGATATTCATACTATTGAACAATTAGCCACAGGGACAAGAAACCTAGAGTTTTATGCCCCAGTTAATGACATAAATTTAGCCAATTTAGTAGAGGAAAACTACCTCGAGACCGCAGATTATAGCTACATAATTAAAGAAGTGATAATGAATGATAATTCCTTCTTTAAGGTATTTTGTATAGCTAATTATGAAGAATTGGCTGGAATCAATTTTGAAGTATTCGATTTATATAGATTAAACCTACAACAAGGTTATGAATATTGTATAAGCCAAGCTCCAGAATGGTCTATTGATTATAGAAGTGGGAATAGGACAATGATTACTTATCAAGAACCTAATAAGTCAGGTTTTGAGATGATCAAGACCATTGCCGCAGATAACAATCAAGAGCTTTGGTTTGATACAAAAAATAAGAAGGTGATTATTTACGATCAAGGTCAAATGGGGAAAGAGATTGGAACTTATTATTCAAACGAATTGAAGCTCCAACAATTATCCAAACAATCATCTTCTTATGAATATTGCACTGTCCTCTATCCTTATGGAAAAGACGGACTTAATATATCTTCAGTTAATGGAGGAAAGAAATATCTTACTAATAACATATACACAAACAAATACATCGAGAAGGTATGGGTCGATGAGAAGTATGAGTATGCTGAAGATTTAAAGAAGGCTGCTGAAATGTATCTTGAAGAACTTGCACAGCCTAAATGTAGTTATAAGTTAAAGCTTTCTTCTATTGGCGATGAAGTTCAATTAGGAGATACCATTTTCCTAGTTGATAAACTCAAGAGGATTAAACAAAAGCAGAGAGTTGTTAAGATAGTAAGATATCCAAAGCAACCTGAAAAATCTGTAATTGAAATATCTAACTTGAGATTAGATTTTACTACAACATATTTAAAAAACCAGGAAAAGATAAAACAAGATATAGATTACATAAAGAAGCAAATTGATTTGTTGAGACAATAAATCTATTGAAAATGCTTAAAATTTAAGGGCTTTCGTCTTGAGTCAGAGGTTTAATTTTTGCGCTGGTCTCCAACCCTTTTGTATGCTATAATGCCTAGAGTCAAGAGGTCATAGTCCTAAATCAGTCAAGCTGTCTTGTTGATTTTAAAGATATTAAAGATAGATTGGTGGGTAGTTTGACTGGCAGTCAGGAGGTCACGAGTTCGAGCCTCGTACGCTCCACCACCTAGTATTTTCAATACTTTATTGAGGTTAAAGACCTCTTGACTAGAAGCTTATTTATAAGGAGTCAGGAGGTCTTTAATTATGATTACAATGAAACCAGTATCAAAATCCATTGAAGAAACTTTTGAAGATTTTATTAATTCTAAAAGAGCAAATGGAATAAGGAATAAAACTCTTCAGACGTATTCTCAGCAATTCCATACAATTAGCAAGGAATTAACTGTAGAAAAGCAAATTGAAGAGCTTTCCAAAAAAGATTTAGAGAATGTAATTTTAGCCTTGAGAAATAGAGGATTATCCCCCAATTCTATTCGAAGTTATACTGCAACTTTACAATCTTTTTTGTCTTGGTGTAATGATGAAGGTCTAACAGATCTTAAAATCAAAAAATATAAAGGCCAAGAGTCAATCAAAACAACTTACACAAACGAAGAACTTGTTAAACTTTTAAAGAGACCCGATCGGAAATCCTGTACATTTTGTGAATATAGAAATTGGGTCATCATCAACTTATTGCTTAATTCTGGTTGTAGAGCTGCTACTATTCGTAATATAAGAATTCAAGATATCAATTTGGATGAAGGAATTATTAGTTACAGACATACAAAGAATGGTTCTTCTCAAATTGTGCCTTTGTGCCAGGAGATGAAGAAAATATTGAAAGATTATTTAAAAGTAAGAGGAGGTTCTCAAACTGATTTTCTCTTTCCAAAAGAGAATGAAGAACAAATGACAGAGAACGGTTTATCTGAAGCCATTCGAAGATATAACAGAAAAAGAGGCGTTGAAAAAACTTCAATTCATTTGTTTAGACATTCATTTGCGGAAAGGTATCTTAGGGCAGGCGGAAACGCATTTGATTTACAAAGAATTTTGGGTCACTCGACTCTAGATATGACAAAGCACTATTGCCGCATTTACGATACTGAATTAATGAAAAATTATGATTCTTTATCTCCTTTACAGAGATTGGTTTAAAAAAGACCCAGCTTTGATTAGCTGGGTCTTTTTTTTTTATTGCCTAGTGTGCAGGTATTTATCTGTATCAGACATTGCTATTTCGAATGACTTCTGGATGAGATCGAGAGGTTTAACTTTCTCACCTCCCATCTTGGTGATGAGTTCATTTTGCTTATCAATAATTTTGAAATAGTTCTTTGGGACTGTGATAATGTTGGTATCAAGATCGAGTGTAATTTTCATTTGGTTAACCTCCTTTGTGAATTAATATAATTATATTAACTCTTTTTTGTGTGTAGTGCAATAGTTGCGGTTTAGGCCCGATCGGTTTGTTTGGATAAAGCGAACGGTTGTTTGATTTTCAAAAAAATTTTTTGTATAATAATAATGAGAAAGCAAATAAAAACTCCTTTCATCTCATAGAATATAAAAATAATTTCCTTTCTCAAAGGACAAATTCCTTTAAAAAACTTAACCTGATTTTTATTATTATATGAGAGCAAATGTGCTATTTTTTAAGAGCCAAATTTGTCTAAACATCTTTAAAAAGACATTGTGGTTATCTTCCTTTTAACTCCGGGGTTGAACTCTTTATGGGTTCAACTCTTTTTTTTATCTAAAAATTTTTCTAATTTTTTGGACAAAACTAATTTGGCGATCTTTTTCAATTTTCAAAATCTAATGAGGGGGAAGATTTTCTAAAAAATTTTTTTTTGAAAAGGAGAAAAAGACAAATGTTAAAAGATATTAAAGGTTATGAAGGTTTATATGCTGTTACTGAAGAAGGACAGGTGTGGAGTTATAGAAAACAAAAGTTTTTAAAACCTTGGGATGATTCTCATGGTTATTTAAAAGTAGGATTAGTTGTAAATTATCATAAAGATCAAAGACGAGTACATAGATTGGTTTTAGAAACTTTTAATCCAGTAGAAGGAATGGAAAATCTTGAAGTTAATCATCTCGATGAAGATAAAACTAATAATAAATTAACCAATCTTTCTTGGAGCACTAGATTAGAAAATGTTAGACATGGCACTGGAATTCAAAGATCAGCACTTACAAGAAGTAAACCAGTAGCGCAATTAACTAAACAGGGAGAAATAATTGCAACTTACCCTTCTATTAGTGAAGCTGCTAGACAGACTGGGGCAAAAAAAGCAAGAATTTCAATGTGTTGTAATGGAAAAGCAATATCAACACACGGATATAAATGGAGGTTTATAGATGGAAAATAAATATTTAAGAAAAACTCTTGGAATGAAATGCACACAAGAATTTTATGACATAGTTTGTGAATATGTCCAAGAGAGAGGGATGACTGTCTCTAATTTAATTCGCAAGGCTCTTAAAGAAACTTATAATCTTGAAGAAAAAGCTGAAATTAAAAAAGGAAAGAAATCAAATTAATCAGAATAGAGCGGGCTAGGTTCTAAGCACTATTTGTCAGACACTGTAAGACTGTGTCTTTTTTTTTCAGAAAAAATAATTTTTGATAAGTTGGACAAAGTTAATTAAAGTAAATGTCCTAATTTTTATATATAAAGAGCAGTTGGGGGAAGGGTCTATATCGGTCTTTTTAAACACTTCGCTTCGCTCGTGTTTAAAAATCCCTCTTTAAAAACTTTTCCTTAGCTCGCAACCAAAAGGAGAAGAATGTATAATAAAAAAGTTTATAAAGCACAATTAGATGCTATAGAGGCTTCTGCTCCTGGAAAGTATGATTGTGCAGGAATATATTCTATCTCTATTGGAGGGAAATTAGTTTATATAGGTAAGTCTAATGATGTAAAAACAAGAATTGCTTTTCATATAATGAACTTAACAGATCAATCAATAAGAGATTCTCACTCACACAAGTATGATGTAATAAGAGAGGCTGTTGGAAGAAAAATAATTGTTGAGTTTGACTTATTATACAAAGCTAAAGAGATAGATAAAGAAAAGATTCAAGAAGAAATTGGTATTAAAGAAGGAGAATTAATACGAAAATATATGCCTCCTTTAAATTATCAAATACCAAAAGAAAAAAATTATAAAAGATATACAGTACAAAAAACTGCAAAAACAATTACTTTAGATGAGATTATGGACGATTCTAAATAATTTCGCAGGATTTTTTTTTATTACTAAATGGAGACCAGTATTAACAAAGGAGGGTTGATTATGACTAAGAAACACCAACTCTTTGCTGATACTTATTTGAGCAATGGTATGAATGCTAGACAAGCATATTTTACGGTTTATGGTACAAATCATACCAAAGACCCAACATACTGTTATGATTTGTTACGCAGGCCAGATATTAAAGAGTATATAGAAAAGCGTAGACAAGAAACTTATGAGGCTCTTAATATTGATGCTATGCGAGTAATGGAAGAGATTGCTATGATTGCGTTCGGAGAACCTGGTGAAAACCTTCCTTTGAACTCGAAGATAAAAGCTCTGGACCTGCTTAGCCGCAATCTTTCTTTACAAACTGTTAAAACAGAAAATAAAGATACGATTGAAGTTCAATTAGTGGAGGATTAAGAGTTATTTATGGATGAGATTAAAAAGCAAATAGAAGAGGTTTATAAAAAAGCTGGTGAAGCTGGTAATGAATTCTCCAAATGTTTAATGGATTTGAGAAGTATTGATTATCCAGTAGATCCAGATAACGAGGAGGAAGTTAAACTTGCTCTCGCTCTTGGAAGAGATATTGATATGAGAGTAGCGTTTCTTCTTCGTGCTCTCTTGGTGCAACACGGTAATGTATTGTTCCTATGAGATTAAATATTCATAAAAACATATTTAATGAGTGCTATCTACCATACCTAGAAGATTTTAGCACTAGAATAATTGTTTTTTATGGCGGGGCTGGCTCTGGAAAGAGCTTTTTTATTGCCCAAAGATTAGTGTACAAAGCTCTAAAAGATACTAGAAAAATATTGGTGTTAAGAAAAGTAAATAGAACTACTAAAACTTCTACTTTTCAACTACTTTTAGATACTTTGGTACAATTTGGCATTGTGGATAAATGTAGAATTAATAGAACTGACTTTTCCATTACTTTACCTAATGGAAGTCAATTTCTTTGTATGGGGTTAGATGACCCTGAAAAAATTAAATCTATAACTGGATTAACTGATGCTTGGCTTGAAGAAGCTACTGAGTTTACCCTTGACGATTTTTCACAGGTGAACTTAAGAATCAGAGATCCTAAGGCCGCAAACCAACAGATAGTACTTTCTTTTAACCCAGTTTCAAAAGCTAATTGGTGTTATTTACAATTTTTTGCTGATAATCCTGATCTTTTGGAATTTAGAAAGTCAGTCACTGTGGTTCATACTAATTATCAAGATAATAGATTTTTACCTCAAGAGTACGTTGAATCATTATTACAAATGAAAAAAACCAATCCTGTCTATTATAAAATTTATGCTCTTGGAGAGTTCGGTTCTCTTGATAAATTGGTTTATAACAATTGGCAAGTTATGGATTTTGATTCAGATAAATTAAAAGGTCAATCTATGTGCGGGCTGGACTTTGGGTATACCAATGACCCAACGGCTTTTGTGTATTCAGTGATGGTTCCAGAAGAACAAAGAATTTATGTTTGTAAAGAATGGGGCGGCACTGGTTATTTGAATGATGCTATTGCAGATCAAATTAGAGAAATGGGTTTTGCTAAAAGTATTATTATGGCCGATTCCGCCGAACAGAAATCTATAGACGAGATTAAAAGATCGGGCATAGACCGCATTAAACCTTGTGCAAAAGGAAAAGGTTCTATTTTACAGGGTATCCAAAAGGTGCAACAATATGAACTTATTGTGCATCCAAGTTGTAAAAAAGTGAAGGAGGAACTGGAGAACTACTCCTGGAAAAAAGATAAAAACACCAATGAATATATAAATGAGCCTGTTGATGATTTTAATCACTATTTAGATGCTCTTAGATATTCTATGCAGTGCCTTGATGCGCGAGTACAACTAAAATCAATGAGTAAAGATTTATTGTTCTAATAAGGAGGCTAAAAATGATTACGCTCAATAGCGTTGATGAACTTACTGAAAGCGTCATCAAACGAATTGTTAATAATCATAGAATGACAGTCTTACCTCGATTACAAAAATTGGATAGGTATTATTGCACTGAAAATAATATTAAAAACCGTGTTATGAACGATACTACCAAACCTAACAATAAAATAGCCAATGCTTATGCGAGCTATATTACAGATACTTTAGTGGGTTATTTTATTGGAGAGCCAATTACATATAATTGTCAAGATAAGACTTTGTTAGATAGTTTAAATATGATTTTTGAATATAATGATGAAGCTGACGAAAATTCTGAATTAGCAAAAGATGCTTCAATATATGGAGTAGCTTTTGAAGAACTGTATATAAGTGAAAATCAATTAAGGTTTAAAAGATTAAACCCGCAAGAAGTTATTCCTATCTATGATAAAACAATTGAGCAAAATTTAATTGCTATAATTAGATATTATGATGATTATAATTTTTATGAAGATAAAGATTATACAATTATTGAGATTATAGATTCTAAATCTGTCCGCAGATTTATGACAGGAAATAATATAACTGGAATGACTTCTTTTGTTCTTCTGGAAGAATATCCGCATTATTTTAATATGGTTCCAATAGCTATATATGAAAATAATGAAGATCAAACCGGAGACTTTGAAAAGGTAATTAGTTTGATTGATGCTTATGACAAAATGGAATCTGATTCTCTTAATGATTTTGAATATTTTACAGATTGCTATTTAGCTCTTTATGGCTTTACTGCGGATGCTGATGATATTAAAGAGATGAAAGAAAAAAGAGTGCTTTTAATGGATGAAGGCACTAATGCGGAATGGTTAGTTAAACAGACCGATGATTCTACAATAGAGAATATGAAAACTAGATTAGATGCAGATATTCATAAATTTGCAAAATGTCCTAATTTAGCTGATAAAGAATTCTCTTCTAACGCTTCTGGAGTTGCTATTAAATTTAAGCTTTTAGGTACTGAAAATTTAGTATCTATAAAAGAAAGAAAATTTAAAAAAGGACTTCAAATGAGATTTGAATTAATAGCACAAATTAGTTCATTATTAGGTAGTCAATTTGATTGGAGAGATGTTGATATTATCTTTACAAGAAATATTCCTAGTAATATTACTGATATTGCTAATATGGTTAAATCTTTAGAGGGTATTGTTTCTGATGAAACATTACTTGCTCAAATTCCTTTTGTAGAAAATGTAGAAAGTGAATTAGATAAAGTAAAGAAGCAAAAAGAAGAGGAAAAAGAACTTTCACCTTTTTTCTTAGCTGATCCAGGTGGTTATAAAACTGCGGCCATGGAGAAGGAGCAAAAGGGTCAGTCTGAAGATGACGCAAGTTGATTTTCAAAAAAATTTTTGATAAAATTTTTATAGGAGGGTAGAAAGGATAAACATTGAAAAGAAAAGCACAAATTGTAAAAAATGTAGACTTAGCCGCTAAAGCTATGAAACATTATGGGATTGAAAAACAAGAAAACATGATGTGGATGTATGTGGGGTTATATTCTGGATTAAAATGGATTTTAGATAATCAAGACCCCTCTGATATTGCCGCAAGTTTGTTGGGAGAGAATGAAATTAAAACAGTGTTTCAAGATGAGGTGGTTAATTCTAAAAGACCACATTCGTGGGATTAATTTTGTAGGGATAGTCATTGCGACTATTTTAAATATAGATAAAAGAGTCTATGGTTAATACTGTGGGCTCTTTTTTATGGAGGTATTATGAATAAGTTCCGAGATTTAGAAGAGCCAACCGCAGAAATGCTTCTTTCTCTTCTGGAAGATGCATATGAAGATGAGGTGGTTATTGATAATCTTTTATATGATTTTTTCGAGGAGCTTGTTGATGATTTTGAAGAATTATTTGATGAATTCGAAGAAGATGAAGATTTGATTTTGGGTGAGCCAACTAATTTGAGAGATCATCCTAGAGTTTATCAAGAAATCTTAAAACAAGAAAATGAGTTGTGGGGAGTCCTTACGGGGGCAATAATGACAACTATGGTTTCATTAATTGGCAGTTCAATGCAGAGATCTTATAGAGAATCAATGATTAAAACATATCAATTATTTGAACCATATATTCCACAAGCTCGAATATTAGGAAAGGAAGTGCCTGTTCAAATAACAGATACTTATTTTACTAGTAATATTTTACCAATTCCCTGGTGTCAAGATGGCAAAGTATATAGTCAAAGATTATATAGTCATGTGGCTCAATTCCAATCTAAACTTAATTTTATTTTAGAAAAAGGAATTAAAGAGGGTAAAGGATATGATTGGATGGTTGCTTCTTGGAGGAAATTAACTGGTTCATTGGCTTATGATGCAGCTAGATTAATTAAAACAGAAACGGTGGCTATGTGGTCACAAGCAACCAAGGCCGCATATTTGAATATGGGAATTGTTTACATAGAAATTGTAGGTGATGCTGCTTGCGGGCAAATTTGTACGAGTTATGTTGGAGAAGTAATCCCATTAAGGGATGCAGAATTAGGAGATGAACTTCCACCATATCATCCAAATTGTGCTTGTAGCTATATAGCTTATGAAGAAGTAGCAGATGAAGAAATTGAAGTAGAAGTAGAATTAGAAATGGTAAATGATTAAGGACAAGAATGATTTATCTTGCTCTTGTTATTTTCCAATTTAGTAGGAGATGAACTCCTTTGAGGGCATCTTATTTAATTTAAGGAGGAAAATGTATGGCAGAAGAAGTTAAGGGTTCTGTACAAGAAACTTCAACTCAAGAAGGGGAAGTAAAAAATGAGAAAACTTATACCGAATCAGAAGTCCAGGCTTTATTACAGTCCGAAGCTGATAGGAGAGTTTCTCAAGCTTTAAAAAAGCAACAGAAAGAATTTGAAAATAAAATGGCGGAGGCTGAAAAGTTGAAGTCTATGGATGAAAGTCAAAGAAAAGATTATGAATATAATCAAAGACTCCAAGAATTAGAGCAAAGAGAAAAAGAATTCACCATAGCTCAAAATAAACTTGAAGCCACAAAAATTTTAGCTAAAAGAGAAATCCCAGTTGAGTTTGTTGATTATATTGTGGCTGACGATGCTGAGACTATGATGGATAATATTACAACTTTTGAAAAAATGTTTAAGGCTGCAGTGGCTGATGAGGTTTCAAGAAAAATTTCTGCACCATCTCCAAAAACAGGAATGGTTCAACAAAAAGGTATGACACAAGAAGACTTTAAGAAATTAAGTATTTCACAAAGAGCCATGCTACAGCAGTCTAATCCTGAATTATATAATCAATTAAGAACAAAATAAGGAGGCTATTAAAAATGGCTAGTAATTATGATACACAAACTCTTCTTGTTTTTGATAACAAGATTTTAGAGGAAAAACTTGAAGAGCAGCTTATTACTGCTCTTGATATGAATCAGTTTATTACTACTGATTATTCTCTTTCAGCACAGCCTGGAATGAAGATTGAAATTCATACTTATCATGGCTCTGGAGATGTAGAAGACCTCGATATGGGTGATGGAAACACTGGCGACATCGGTGCTTTCTATACAACTGAAGAGTATGAAGTAACTACAACTCAAGGTAGAGTTCCTTACTTCGATGAGCAGCAAATGAATGATCCAACAGCTGTAGATAAAGCTATTGAGCATTTAAGTGAGCAGCTTACAAATGATATTACAAAGAAAGTTGTTGGTGAACTTGATAAGGCTCCAAGAATTCAGTTTGGTTTTAAATTTGATTTTGATGGAATTGTTGAAGCTATTTCCGCACTCCCAAAAGAAAGAAACGAAGGTCTTTTCTTACTGATTGCTAGAAAAGATGTAGCTAAATATCAAAAAGCTCTTAAGAATCTTCTTTCTTATACAGAAGATTTTGTAAGAACTGGAGCAATCGGAGCTATTGCTGGTGTTCCACTTTTCCCAACAGATGCTGTTGCTTCTGGAGTAGCTTTCCTTGCTACAAGTGAAGCTGTTACTTGCTTTGTTAAGAAGGGCGTTGAAATTGAACAGGAAAGAGACGCTAATAAGAGAAAGAACACTATTTATGGAAGAAATGTTAAGGTTATTGCTTTAACAAATGCTGATAAGGTTATGAAGCTTACTTCTGATGAAAATCCTTATAGCGAAGTTGATCCTGAAGGCCAAGGTTATTCTGCATCTAATCCAAAGACTTCTGGATGGTTTGAATTCGTAAATGGTATTTATGTTGCATCTGAAGATACTACTGTAGATACTGATAAGACATATTATTCAAAGGCTTAATTAGATAACTAGGGCTTGCTTGTCTTAAAAGGGCAAGTCAAGCCCTATTTTTTGTTTAAGGAGGATTTTAATGTTAGAAAAAATAAAAATGCTACTTCATCTTGAGAATGATGATGATAGTGACGAACTCCTTGTGGTGCTAATTGCTTTGTGCAAAGAAGAGGCTTATACCTATTGCAATTTAGAAGAATACTCCGATAAGCTCGATTTTGTTGTGATTCAAATGGTAATTGAAAGATATAACAGAATGGGAAGCGAAGGAGCTGTAAGTCAAAGTACATCTGGGGTATCAGCTTCATATACAGATTTTTACAGCGAAAAGGTAGTGAAGTTATTGAATAAACACAGAAAGGTGAAAATGCTATGATCAAAAGAGATACATTACAAAGGGTCATAGTTACCCCTATTGATGATGATATGGGTGGCAATTCTGTTTCTATAGAGCCTAAAGAAACCATTGTAGCTCATGTCTCTATTAATACAACATATAAAGATTTAACTCAATATGGAGTTAAAGACCAGATGTTATTACATGTGGTTTCTAGTATAAAACTTGATGAATATATTTATGCCAGATATGTTTTTTCAGAAAAATTGTTTAAAGTCATGAGACAAGTTAAAAATGGCAATGAATATTTTTCCGTCCTTATGGAAGTAAATGAATAAGGAGGTTTATATAAAATGCTTATATATGATAAAGAAACCAAGGCTATGAGTATTGTAGCAAAAGATACTGGTAGTTTTGGTTTTATATTAAACAACTATCAATTAGATGAAGGTGATGTAGTTTACTTTACTGTTAATACAGAATTAGAAAATGAAGATCCCAAGATTCAAAAGATAGTTAATAGTTTTCAAGATCATAAGGCTTTAATTCAGTTATCTAGTGCAGATACAGATATTCCAGTAGGAAAATATTACTATGATATTCAAGTTAATACTGCGGATGGTCGTGTAGATACTATAGTTGGGCCTTATAAATTTAAAGTATTGGGGGGTGTAACATACTAATATGGCTAATGAAATTTATACAATCGATAATGAATTAGTTATTGAGGCTAGTTTATCAAACCCTACCTATAAAGGTGAAAGTGGAAAGACTCCTGTAAAATGGGTCGATTATTTTACTCCAGAAGATATTGTAGAAATTGCGGAACAAATTACTTCTTTAGAAGTAGAAGTGCCAACAAAATTAAGTGAACTGCAAAATGATGTTGGTTTTATTACTTCTTACACAGAAACTGACCCTACAGTACCTAGTTGGGCAAAACAATCTACGAAACCTAGTTATACTGCTAGTGAAGTTGGAGCTTTAGAATCCACAGCACCAGCGGCCGCAATCACTAATAATGATATTAGTAATTGGAATAATAAGTCTGATTTCAGTGGTTCTTATGAAGATTTAACTGACAAACCAACCATTCCTAGTGCTTATACTCTTCCTGCTGCTTCTACATCTATTCTTGGAGGAGTTAAAGTAGATGGTTCTACTATTACTATTGATAATAATGGGATTATTAGTTCTACTTCTTCTGGAGGAGGAGTTAGTTATACAGCTGGAAATAATATATCTATAAATAATGGAGTTATTTCTGCTACTGATACTGATACTACTTATACAGCTGGAACGGGCATTAATATTGATGCAAATAATGAAATTAGTGTCACTGTTCAAGGACTTCCAACTCAGTCTTCTACAGATGGTACTTATATTCTTATGTCAACAGTGTCTTCTGGTGTTGCTACCCAATCTTGGGAATCTGTTACAGTAGGAGGTAGTTATTGATGGCTTATAGTTTAGAAAATACAATAGATTTAACAAATCTTGCCAATGCTATTAGAGCAAAGACTGGTGGCAATAGTAGTATGACTGTTGCTGAAATGGCTACTGAAGTTAGCACTATTTCTGGTGGAGAGACAATAGACTCTAGAATATTTCAAATGCCTACTAATGTTCAATCTCTTTTTTCTGAGAATAGGTGGCAATATTTGCTTCAACAATATGCTGATAGACTCGTTTTTCCTAGTTCTGGGGTATCTGGTTCAAGTATGTTTCAAGGATCATCATATTTAACTGATGAATTAGCTCCTATATCATTGGTATTGAATACACAATCCACTTCTCATAGTATGTTTTATAATTGTAATGATTTAACAGATATACCTACATTGTCTGGGACTGTATACAATAATATAAATCAGATGTTTAGTGGTTGTTATAGGTTACGAACAATACCCGATGCAAAAGTAGCTAATTTAAATTTTTCTACAAACTTTAATAATTATGCTGGTTCAACTGGCGCTCAAAGTATTTTTCAAGACTGTAGGTCATTAAGGGCCATTCCAAGCCATCTTTTAACGCATATTTATACAAGTGGAACCAATGCGAATAGTAGTGGTTATGTTAATCAATTTAGGAATTGTTATTGTTTAGATGAAATTGTTGGTTTACATGTAAGTTCTACTCAGTCTAAAAAAGCAAATATGTTTTCAAGTACTTTTTATTGGTGTTGTAGATTAAAAAATTTAACTTTTATTACTAATAATGGAACTCCTTATTCAAGAACTTGGTCTAATCAAAGTATTGATTTAAGTACAGGTGTGGGGTATTTCTTCCCCACAACAGGTGCACTATTAGGAAACTCTGGAATTACCACTAATAAAGAAGTAACTGATGCAGCATCATATGCAGTTTTAAAAAGTGATCCAGATTGGTATACATTAGATGTAGCATATTCTAGATATAATCACGACTCAGCTGTAGCAACAATTAATTCTTTACCAGATTGCTCAGCAGGTTCTAACAATGTAATTACATTTTTAGGTGCTTCAGGATCTGCAACTGATGGAGGAGCTATTAACACTTTAACCTCAGCAGAGATAGCGGTTGCTACTAATAAAGGATGGACCGTTACTCTGGTATAAAGAGGTGTTTTTATGGGTTTATATGCAGAATTTACTGTTCAACAGATGGGGTTCCCTACAGAGCTTAACCAAACAGTCCTAGGAGAAGATTTATGGGTTGAGGTTGATTACTCTCAAGCTTTACAAGATGCTGTTGATACATTTTTAAGTATAGCAACAGATTTAGTCCCGGTTGATACGGGTTATTTACAATCAACCATTGATGCTGGTTGTGATGATACTTCAGCTTGGTTTGAAGCTTATGCAGAATATGCTCAATATCCAGAATTTGGGACTTGGTGCCAAGATGCTCAACCATATTTTAGACCAGCTTTAGATGAAGCGGTTGCTGTATTTGGAGAAGGTGCTACAGAAGCTTATGATTGGGCGCAAGAAGAAATGCAAAATTTAATAGATGATGTAATTTCTGCGGCTCAAGAAGCTGCTATGGCAGAAATGGGGCCAGACTTTGGATCATATATGATTGGAACCCTTGCCGCAGTAGCACTATTATTCATAGCTTTTCCACTTTTAGTCAATCTTTATGGAATTATGGACACAATAGGTAATTCTATGACTGGTGGAGGCAGCTATGCAAACTTTGGATCTGGTAGCTCTGTAGATATAATCATTACTTAAAGGGGTTAATTAAATGAATGATAGAATTTTTAGATTTGAGGCTCCAGAAGGAAAGCTTTATGACTGGGCAGAGCCTCGTTTTGCTTATATAAAAGATAAAGATGGGAATGAAACTCAAGAACAAGAACATCTTTATGCTAAGTATTTATGTTTGGGTCAGTTTGATCTTATAGATAATTATATTTTAGTAGATGCTCCTCAGGAGGGGTAATAATGTTAGAAAAAATTAAAACACAGTTTGTTCAGTTCTTAAAAGACCTGGGATACAGTGTTACCGACAATGGAACATATAAAGAAGAGTTTCCTTGGTTAATGGTTAGAACTGGAGGATATCAATCTACAGTAAGCTTAGATGTAAGATATGATATTGTAACTCTTACTTTAGATATTTTTTCTACCTACAATGGGGAACAAGAAATAATTAACATTGGTGAGAATATCATAAATCACTTACAAAATTTGCGGGCAGTGGCTCCAGAGATCACCGCAGTGGGACAAAACAGTATGGTTGTCCTAGGTGATAAGGAAACAGGGCCTGTCCGTAAACACGGAGTGCTTACTTATAGATTTGTTCTTGCTTCTGGATTACAAGAGGAGGAAGATGATGAAACAACAAGTGCAACAGGGAATTGATGTAATTCTTTATATCAATAATAAAGCAGTTGCTGGACAACAAAATGTAAGTTTAAACCGTTCTTCTTCTCCTTTGGATATTACAAATAAAATTACTGGAGATTGGCAAGAACGGTTAATTGGATTAAGAACCTGGAGTATTAATTGCTCTGGGCTTTATATTGTTAATTCTACAAGCTATTCTCTTTTGGAAGGTGCTTTTATGAATAACAATGATATAGAAGTTGAAATTAGAATTAAAGATAAAACTTATAAAGGTAACGCAATCATTACAAGCTTTCCCTTATCTGCTGGATATAATGGACAGTTTCAATATCGAATTGCGTTATTAGGTAATGGAGCTTTAGAAACCGTATGATTTTATATAAAAACAATATTCTATATAGTTTTAGGTTTGGACTTAAAGGGTTAATAATCTTAAACGATTTATTATATTTAAATGAAGACATTAAGTTGTTGACGTATTATGCTGGATTTATCACCGATCAACCTAATATGTCATTACAAGATGTTCAATCCTTACTAATGGAATGTTCTGATAATCAAATCGATTTATTAAACACGTATATTGATAAAAATTTATCTCTAAAATCTCCTTTAGAAATCGAGGAGCTATACACCAGAATCGTAGGAGAAATGGGTATAGCTCCTTCTGA